>Ga0123357_10010593_pt1 | contig 11746 bp, 11 predicted proteins | sample TergutEmb28metaG_FD_89873 | JGI IMG/M metagenome (GOLD analysis project Ga0123357, IMG submission 89873) | Embiratermes neotenicus P4 segment gut microbial communities from Petit-Saut dam, French Guiana - Emb289 P4 | ecosystem: Host-associated > Arthropoda: Insects > Digestive system > Gut ...
GGACGTACGGCGTTTCTCGGACCTGCGGCGTACGTACAGTACGCCTCGGTCCTGCGATACGGCGTGCGCCCTTTTCGCTGCGGTCTCGGTCGTCTGCAGAAATCGCGTCGTGAATTATCCGGGTTAAGGCCTTTGAGCACGGAGCGCAGCGCCCAACCGACGCATCGATTTCGCGCAGCAGGCTGCCCTACACGCTCTTAGACCGCTTCGATTTGGCGCGATCTCATCGTTGGGGCCTGCGGTGCGGTCCTCAAAGCCGAAACAGGCTGTTCACTTCGCTTCGCTCCGTCGCTCTCACTGCACTCCGTCCAGCAAAGCTGGACTCTGTGCAGTTCGAGTCCGGTCGCATCCCATGCCCTGCCTTGATCTCGCGCCAACTTGAAGCGGTCTACGGCGTGCGGAGGTAGCGGATGAAGAGACCGAGTCCTTCGTCGACCGAGATGCGCGGTGTGTATCCGAGCTCCGTACGCGCGCGGGTGATGTCGGCGAGAGAGTCTCTGATGTCACCGGCGCGCGGCGGGGCAAACGTTTTGTTCACGGTCACGTGCGCCGCTCGACCGATGTTGTCGGCGAGCTCGAGGAGCGTCGTTTTCTTTCCGCACGCGACGTTGTAGACGCGTCCGCCTGCGAGCTCCGCGCTCGCGGCAGCAAGGTTCGCGTCGACGACGTTTGCAACATACACGAAATCGCGGCTCTGCGTCCCGTCGCCGAAGATCGTGATCGGTTCGTTCGAGAGCACGCGGCTGGCGAACACGCTGATGACGCCGGAATAGGGTGACGAAGGATCTTGCCGCGGTCCGAAGACGTTGAAGTACCTGAGGGCAACGGTCTCGACTCCGTGGAGGCGGTGATACGCGCGCAGATAGTGCTCGGACGCGAGCTTCTCGACGCCGTACGGCGAGACGGGATCGGGGAGCATGGTTTCGCACTTCGGCATCGTCGGCTCGTCGCCGTAGATCGCCGCCGAGCTCGCGAACACCACGCGCCGTACGCCGGCATGCCGCGCGGCCGAGAGCACGTGCAGGGTTCCTTGAATGTTGACGGCGTTCGTCTCCTCCGGATGCTCGACCGAGTACGGCACGCTCACGATGGCTGCCTCATGAAAGATGACGTCGCATCCGGATGCGAGCCGCCTCATCGCGTCTTTGTCCCGCACGTCGGCCGCAACGATTTCCACGTCGCGTTCGACGGCACGCAGGTTCTCGCGCTTGCCCGTCGTGAAATTGTCGGCCACGCGAACGTGATCACCGCTCTCGACCAGCCGATGAACGATGTGCGAGCCGATGAACCCCGCCCCCCCGGTCACGAGCACTTTCATGGCCCCTGCCGTAGCGCATCGGCGGATCGAGATCGCGTCAAATCGATCGCGTCAAATCGAAAGCGGTGGAGTGGCTGCCGTTCGCTCGAGTGCCATGCGGTTCCAATGGGCAAGCCCCGCGGCCGCGTCGTACGTGGCTTGCGCAAAAGCGCGCACGAGCGCGTCGGGATGGGCCGATGTGCGCACGGCTTCGTACGGCATGACGAACTCGCCCATCGATTTGTTGTAGAATGCAGGTGACGGCACCGGTGCGTCGGCGAAGCCGGGTGGCTCGGGGTACGCGTACGCGAAGAACCCAGCGTCGTCGTAGCCGTTGCCGCCCGTCCAGAACCCGACGCTCGCTTGTTCGTGCGAGTACGCTTCACGCACGACCGAGAGCGGGATGTTCGGCACTTCGCCGTGCGGTGGCGCGCGCCGTCCGGAGAAGCGCGTCACCACCAGATCGAAGCTCCCCCAGAAGAAGTGCACGGGGCTCGATTTGCCCATGAATCCCGATCGGAATTCTTGCAACGCGCGATCGGCCGCGGCGATCGTCAGCCAAAACTTTTGCGCATACTCCGCATCGTAAGACGCGTGAACCGTGTCTCGATCGAATGGGATCGGGTTTGGGATCTCGGTCGGTATCGGGCGAATGTGCACGTCGATTTTCATCGCCTGCAACGCTGCCATGACGTTCTCGTAGAAGTCTTTGACCGAGCGCGGCTCGAGCCGGATCCGGAGCTGTTCGCCGTCGCTCGCTTCGATAACGAGCTCGTGGCTCAAGAAGTCGAAATGGATCTCGACTGTGCGATCCCCGCAAGGCATCGCGGAGGTCGTGAGTCCGCGCGCGCTCACGTAAAGCGGGACGTTCCACCAGTGGTTCATCGTCGGGCTCAGACCAAGGCGGATCTTGCCCACGATCTGTGTCCAGAGATGCAACGTGTCGCGCGTGTCGCGCCACGCCGCGAGCGGAAGCTTTTGCCATGAAGCATCGTGCTGACGGAGTTTGCTCTCGACCATGACGTGCATCCTGCATCCATCGTTCCCACGTGCCCGCTTCCGCTTTGAGCAGCAATGTTGTGGCGTTTCGTCGCCGTCGCCGTCGCCGACAACGATCAGGTCAACGACCGTGAGCGTGATCGTTGACGTGGTCCTTGACAGCGGCGGCGACGTGAACGGATTGCACGCGTGTATCATGCATTTATATCGTCGTACCGTCGCGATAGTGACGCCGCGCCCACTCGCTCATCACGATGCCCGAGGCGATGGCGAGCGGCAGCGAATGATTGACGCCGTAAATCGGAATGCCAATGACGAGATCGGCTCGCCCTACGAGATGTTCGGGAATACCGAAGCGCTCGCTGCCAAAGAGAAGCACGACGTTCTTCGGGAACGCGGGCACGGCGTGAAGGCTCGCGGTCGCGTGGTCTTTCTCGACGGCCCATAAGGGACGATCTCCCACGTGGCGGAGCAGCGCTTCGTCGTCCGGCACGCGCACGATGGTTTCGAATTTCTCCATCCCCATGGAGGCTTTCTCGTAATAGGAGGCATCGCCAACGAGGATGATCTCGCGCGCGAGGAAGCTGTGCGCGACGCGAATGACGGCGCCAATCGCGAACGCGTTCTCGGCGGCATGGAGCGCAATCGAGAAGTCGTTTCGCAACGGAGCGAGCGTCGCGCGCACCTCTTCTGCGTCGGCGTCGAGCGGTGGGAAGAGGGCCACGCTCCGAAGTTAGCTACATGTACGCACGCACGCGAGATTTCACCCTCGTTCGCTTGCCGTGTATGTAGCAAGCGTGAACGCGCTCATCGCAGCAATCCTCGGCGTCGTCGAGGGCGTGACGGAATACTTGCCGGTGTCTTCCACCGGTCATCTCATTCTCGTGACCCGCTGGCTCGGGCTCGAGGGAGACGGGGCCGATTCGTTCGACGTCGTCATCCAGTTCGGCGCGATCCTCGCGGTGCTCGTGCACTACCGCGCGCTGCTCTGGGACAAAGCGCGCGGCCTCGTCTCGGGCAGGCGCGACAGCGTGCTCCTCCTCACCGCGCTCGTCCTCGGCTTCGTCCCGGTGGCGGTGGTTGGTGTGCTTCTGCGCAAGAAGATCAAGGCGCTCTTGTTCGGTCCCGCACCCGTAGCCATCGCGCTCGTCGCGGGTGGCGTGCTCATGATGGTCGTCGAGAGCGTGCGCAAGAGGCGGCGCATCGTGGGGCTGTCCGGTCTCGAGCACGTGACGCCGAAGCGTGCATTCCTCATCGGTCTAGGTCAGTGCGTTTCCTTGTGGCCTGGCTCGTCGCGATCGATGTGCACGATCGTCACGGGGCAGCTCTCGGGGCTCTCCACGGCGACCGCAGCGGAGTTCTCCTTTCTTCTCGGCTTGCCCACCCTCGGCGCCGCCACGCTCTACGAGGCGTACAAATCACGCAACGCGCTCGCGGGTGTTGGCGTGAGCAACGTCGCCATCGGTCTCGTCGTGTCGTTCGTCGTTGCGTGGGCCGTGATCGCCGCGTTCCTCACGTATCTCAAGAGATATGGCCTCTCGCCGTTTGGCCTTTATCGCATCGCGCTCGGCGCCCTCGTTTTCTTCATGCTCGTCAAGTAGCCCCCTACACTCTTGACAGACGATACCCCGCGACTAGAGTGCGTGCCTCCCCAGGTTTCCCCCTCGACACTTTAGGATTCGTACTTCGATGCCGACCATCAATCAGCTCATTAATCAAGGTCGTGAAGCGGCTCGCGTCAAGACGGCGTCGCCGGCCCTCAAGAGCTGCCCGCAGAAGCGGGGTGTTTGCGTTCGCGTGTATACTACAACACCGAAGAAGCCGAACTCGGCGCTTCGCAAAGTGTGTCGCGTGCGACTTACCAACCAAATGGAAGTCACGTCGTACATTCCGGGTGAGGGCCACAACCTGCAAGAGCACTCGGTGGTCCTCATTCGCGGCGGACGCGTAAAGGATCTGCCGGGCGTTCGTTACCACGTCGTTCGCGGCACGTTGGACGCGTCGGGGGCCGTTGGCCCGTCGTCCACCAACAAAGCGAATCGCAATCGCAAGCGTTCGAAGTACGGCGTCAAGCGCCCGAAATCGTAGACGCGAATTTTTAGAAGCTTTAGATCTAAAGCTTCACGATAGAGAGCTCTGGAGACCTAAGAAATGCCCCGTCGACGTGAAGTCCCGAAGCGCCGGATCACTCCGGACCCCAAGTTCAAGGACAAGCTTGTTTCGAAGTTCACGAATACGCTGATGCTCGGCGGCAAGAAGGCGGTGGCGGAGGGGATCCTTTATGGCTCGTTCGACGTCATTGGCGAACGCTTCAAGGAGGAGCCGCTCGAGGTTTTTCGCAAGGCGCTCGACAACGTGAAACCGAAGCTCGAAGTCAAAAGCCGCCGCGTGGGTGGCGCAACCTACCAGGTTCCGGTGGAAGTTCGTCCGGAGCGCCGCGTGGCTCTTGCCATGCGCTGGATTGTACAATATGCGCGCGAACGTGGCGAAAAGACCATGCGTGAACGCCTGGCTGCGGAGTTCGTTGACGCTGCCAACGGGCGTGGAAACGCCGTGAAGAAGAAGGACGACACGCACAAGATGGCGGACGCCAATAAGGCCTTTGCTCATTACCGCTGGTAAGACTCGGTAATCCGCAGGCCCCAACGACGAGACCGCGTCAAATCGAAAGCGGTCTGGCATTTTGGCATGTGATCTGCTCTGCTGCACCGCGCAGATCGCAATGGAGGCCATCATGAAAAAGTCGTTTGTGCTCGTCGCTCTCGTCATTGTCATGGGTGGCTGCGAAAAGAGTCCTGAACCGTCGACCACGCACGCTGAGACGAAGACCACGGCGGCGCCGACGCCGGCAGCGGAACCCACGCCCGAACCCACGCGCGCCATCGATCCCAACGCGCCGAAGGACGTCGTGGGTGTTGCGGTGGCATCTCCGGATCACACCACGCTCGTCAAGGCGCTACAGGCTGCTGATTACGTTGATTCGCTTCACAACGCGGGACCGTTCACCGTCTTCGCACCCAACAATGCCGCTTTCGCCAAGCTGCCCAAAGAGACGTTGGATGCCCTTATGAAGCCTGAAAAGAAGGCTGATTTGCAGGACATTCTCAAGTACCACGTCACCACGACCATGTACGGTCTCAAGTCATTCACGGATGGTCAGCAACTCGCGATGGCCAACGGTAAGAAGGTGACCTTTCACGTCAAGGACGGCAAGGTAACGGTCAATGATGCGAACATCATTGGCACCGTTCAGGCAACGAACGGCATCATCCACGTGATCGATACGGTTCTTATTCCGAAGTAATGACTCTTCCCCTTAGGCATCGAGCGTGGCGATTGGTTCTTCGAAATCCGTGACGCGGTAGCCTTCGTTTGCTCGCGTGACGCGAACGAGGATTCTGCGTGTAGCGGTGGTGTCGATGCGAAAGTTCGCGATCTTGCCTGCCTCCACTTCGCGAACGAAGGCGTTTCGAGCGCGCCCGCGCCGTGCCGCGAGAACCGCCGCGAGAACACCCGTCGTGACACCAACGAACGCGAGGACTGCAGCGACCATGCTGATCACCGCATTGGCTTCGTCGTAGTCCCACGCGAGCAGGAACAACGCGGCACAGACGGTGATGATCGCACAGGCGATGCCGACAACCGCCTCGCCTCGTTCTTCTCCTGCGAGTCCTGCGTCCGCGAGTGTATGCGATGACATGATAGGAAGGCCGAAGCAGATGAGCGTCACGATGAGCGCAGGGACCCACACGACGGCCCCGAAGACGCCTCCAAATAGGATGCCGACGACGAACCCTCCGGCGATGTCGCCGATGCCGCTGATGTGGTCCATGCCGGCGAGAGCGAAGGTCAGCGCGCTGTTCGCCATCGCGAGCGGGATCGATGCGAGCCAACCCAAGCGAAACGTACTTTTGCCGATCGTTGCACGGTTTCGAAGCGCGATTGCCCATAGGAGCCCGAAGACCAGTGTTGAGATGCTCGATGCACGACCGATGTTCGTGCCGAGGATTTTTCCCAAGACACTCCCCGCCGTCGCGGCGAGCGAGGAGCCGAGTGCGAGCACGGCGAGCACGCGGAGCGCCGGCGACGAGCGGAAGATCTTCGGGACGGGGGTCATGGCGCGTTCGCGAAGGATTGCTTGGCGTTGCCGAGATCGTCGAGCACGGCGATCGGCTCCTCGAAATTCGCAACGCGGTAGCCTTCGCCTCCGGGAGTCACGCGAACGAGGACTCTGCCCGCGGCGGTCGTATCCACGCGAAAGTTCGTGATCTTGCCTGCCTCCACTTCGCGAACGAAGGTGCGCCGCGCGCGCCCGCGCCACGCCGCGAAAACCGTCGCAAGAACACCCGTCAACGCACCGATGAATGCGATGGTTGCGACGACGGTCATGCTGGTCACGTTAGGGTAGACCATATAGGTGTCAGGGTTGAAGGTGTCAGGGTTGACGTCCACAACCCTCCACGCACGCAGAAGCAGCGCAGCACAGATGGCGATGATCGCACTGATGGCGCCGACGACCGCCTCGCCTTGTTCTTCTCCCGCGAGCCCTGAGTTTGCACGTCGTTGAGACCAAGCGATCGGAAGGCCGAAGCAGAGGAGCGTCACGATGAGCGCGGGGAGCCACACGAGGGCACCGAAGGTTGCTCCTACGACCGCCATCTCAACGACGTTCGTGGATCCGGATCCGTCGAGAGCGTTGGCAAGTACGACGGCTGTTGCGCTGTTCGCCATCGCGAGCGGGATCGAAGCAAGCCAGCCAATGCGAACGGAGCTTTTGCCAATCGTTGCACGATGTCGAAGCGCCAGCGCCCATAGGAGCCCGTAGAACAGCGTTGCGAGACTCGATGCGCAAACGGCACTTGAGACCTTTGAACCGAAGATTGAACCAAGGCTCCCCAAGACACTCCCTGTTGCAGCGGCGAGGGAGAAGCCGACCGCGAGCACGTTGAGCACGCGAAGCGCGGTGAGCGAGCGGAAGATCTTTGAGACGCGGTGCGCGGCCATCCGTCCAATTGTAACGAATGCAACGCTACGGGCCTTCCCCGTCCTTCAGCCAAACGTGAAACTGTTCGAACGACTGGGTCGGGTGGTAGTGGGCATCGACCCATGCCGCGCTTTCGGCGCAGCAGTGTCGGAAGTCGTCGAGCGCGCGCGGGTAGGTGGTGAGCGGCGAGCCGTCGATGAAAACGAAGGCCGCCGGTGGACGGGCCTCGAGCTTTGCGAGCATGTCTCGCTCGTGATCTGTGCGCACTTGCTTGATGCGATTGGCCTGTTCGTCCGAGGGCTCGTTCTGCCAGCCGCCGTCGAGTGCTGCGTCCGCATTGAGATCGTACGCGTAGATGTACGGCGTCGCGCTTTTGCGGCGCGCGAGAAAGAGCAGATACGGATCCATCCCGTAGACTTGAATGCGCGCGTCCGAAGGCGTGCTCCGATCGAGATAGCGTGCAGCTTCGCGCATCTCCCACGGGTAGAAATCATTCGTGCGGAACGTCGCGAAGTATTCGGGATCGGCGCGACGCTTGGGTGTTTCGCCGCCCGCGAGGATCCACACGTTTCGCAGATGGGGTGATGCCTGCATGCTCGACGCAACTTCGAACGACAGCGCCGCGGCAGCCCCCAGCGCCACGTAGCGACCGAGTGGTCGGTGGCGCGGTGCGCTTCGGACGTGCTCCGCGAGCATTGCCGCGACGATGAGCCAACCGAGCGCCGTCAGCGCGGTGAGCGGATGGAAGTGGTAGTCGAAGCCTTTGTGCTGCAAAAATACGTTGCCGATCGCGGCGAAAATCGCGAAAGGCACGACGATGAGCCGACGAGAGAGCTCGCGCATCATGACGAGTGCAGCGAGCACCGCGGCGCAGGCGAGGCCCGTCGCCGTGGTCAAGAGTGGACCTTCTCCGCTGAAGATTTCGGGTGCGCTCTTGGCCCAGATGAAGCGGTAGACATTCGGCACCTCGACGAGCGAGACGCGAAGAAAAGCTGCTGCGTCACCATAAAGAAACAGATACGCGAGCGGGAGCGCCGAACCGAGCACGCCGCCGACAAGAAAGCTCACGATGCGCTGGCGCACGGGAAGGACACTTTGCTTGTCCGTGAACAAGACGGCCGCTTGCACCAGCGTGAAGAGCACGAAGGTTGGTTTGCCGAACCACGTGATGGTTGACAGCGCCGCGATGACGGCCATGCGCAAGGTTTCTGTGTGCTTGGTTTTCGCGGGCGCGAGAATGGATAAACCAATGCTCGGCAAGAGAAACCAATCGCAGAAGCTCTCACGCTGCGCTTGGTTCCAATAGGTGTAGAGCTGGTATTGCGCGGTGAGCACGACCCACGCGGCCCCTGCCCACGCCGCGCGCTCGAGCGTGCTCACTCGGCGTTTGCGGACGAGTGCCGGGATGCACGCGCCGACGAACGCGAAGGTCACGCCCGTTGCCCAGAGGTCCATCAGGTGGAAGCGATGCTCGTCGGCGCCGCCGAGGCGGAGCATGACGAGGTGGATCAGATGAACGAGCGGGCCGTTGACGTCGCGCACGTCGCGGTAGTCGACGTCACCTTGGCTAACGGCCCACGCGATGTATTGAAAGATCCCTTGATCGCGGCCGAGCGTCGTAAGCGAGGAGCGATAGGTGGCGTCTGCGACCCAGAAGAGCGGCACGAGCGCGATGACGAGTGGCGCCACGAGGCTTCGCGCAAGTCCGACGCGAGTTTTGTTGCCCGGGAGGATCCGGGGCAAGAAGGCGACGCGTGCATGATGCACATACCTCGCGAGGTACGTCGAAGGCTCGCGTTGCGTCATTGCGCGGCGCAGTTAATCTCGCAGCCATGTTTACGACAAGTCGTTGTTTTCAATGCCTTGACATCTCGTGCGACGCTGGTAAAAAGCGTCCCCCCTCCCTCCGGGCGATGGTCGCTCGCGGAGGAATCAGGTTCAATAGAACGCGAAATGCATAAGGCAACATAAGGATCGAGTGACCCCAGCGTGCTCTTTCGCATGAGAGCACATGATGCGGTACCTCGACACCCTCTCTGGACTCCCCGGACGTTCCGGGCCCGCTGAAAACGGCAGCGGGAGGGCCAGGGAGGGTTTCGTGCATTCTGCACCCTGTTCATCGGTTTCTCGGCAGCATTCCTCAATCTCAACGGAGAAGCAGACGTGGGCCGCGAATACTCGCTCGAGAGAACGCGCAACATCGGAATCATGGCCCACATCGATGCGGGCAAGACGACGACGACCGAGCGCATTCTTTATTACACGGGCGTCAACTACAAGATCGGCGAGGTCCACGAGGGCGCCGCGACCATGGATTACATGGTCCAAGAGCAAGAGCGCGGCATCACGATCACGTCGGCGGCAACGAACTGCTTTTGGCAGCCCGCGGAGGGGCCGCATGCGGGCGTTCGGCATCGCATCAACATCATCGACACGCCGGGCCACGTCGATTTCACGATCGAGGTGGAGCGGTCGCTCCGCGTGCTCGACGGTGCGGTAGCCGTTCTCGACGGTGGCAACGGAGTCGAGCCGCAGACGGAAACCGTTTGGCGTCAGGCCGACAAGTTTCACGTTCCGCGCATCGTGTTCGTCAACAAGATGGACAAGCTCGGTGCGGACTTCGAGATGAACATCAACTCGATAAAAGACCGCCTCGGCGTCATGCCCGTGCCCATCCAGTGGCCCGTGGGCGAAGAGGATCGACACAAAGGTGTCGTCGACCTCATTAAAATGAAGGCCGCCATCTTCGACGAGGAATCGAAGGGGCAGAAGTATAGCTGGGTGGATGTGCCCGCGGACATCTTGCCCACGTGCCTGGCGTATCGCGAGAAGATGATTGAGGCGTGCGCCGACGTCGATGACGTCATCATGGCAAAGTACATGGATGGCATGACGGGCGAGGTCACCGAAGTGGAGATCGTGAGAGCGCTTCGCACAGGCTGCACGTCCTTCAAATTCTTTCCCGTCCTTTGCGGCTCATCGTTCAAAAACAAGGGCGTGCAGCTCCTGCTCGACGCGGTGATCAACTACCTGCCTTCGCCGCTCGACATTCCTCCCGTCAAAGGCATCAACCCGTACAACGACAAAGAAGAAGAGCGCCAGGCCGATGACAAGGCACCGTTCGCCGGTTACGCGTTCAAGATCATCAATGATCCGCACGGCAATCTGACCTTCTTCCGTGTTTATTCGGGCACGGTTTCAAGCGGCACGATGGTCATGAATTCCACGCGCGGAAAGCGTGAGCGAATCGGGCGCATCCTTCGGATGCACGCCAACAAGCGCGAAGAATTGACGGAAGCCGACGCCGGCAACATCTACGCGGCCGTGGGCCTGAAAGATACGCGCACGGGTGACACGCTTTGCGACGAGAAGCACCTGATTGTGCTCGAGAAGATGATTTTCCCAGAGCCCGTCATCTCGATCGCGATCGAGCCGAAGACCAAGACGGATGTTGAAAAACTCGCGATGGGCCTTCAGAAGCTCGCGGCCGAAGACCCGTCGTTCCGCATGCATACGGACGAAGAGTCGGGGCAGACCATCATCAGCGGCATGGGCGAGCTGCACCTCGACATCATTTGCGATCGCCTCCGGCGCGAGTTCAAAGTCGAGTCGAACGTTGGCAAGCCCGAAGTGGCCTATCGCGAAGCAATTAGCAAGAAAGTTGCTTGCGAATACAAGTATGCGAAGCAATCCGGAGGCCGCGGGCAATATGGCCATGTCCTCATGGAGATTGAGCCGGGCGAGCGTGGCAAGGGCTTCGAGTTCGTCAACGACGTCGTGGGGGGTACGGTCCCAAGGGAATTCATCCCGGCGGTCGAAAAGGGTGTCCGCGAAGCCATGCAACGCGGCGTCCTCGCAGGTTTCCCGCTCGTTGACATGAAATGCCGCCTTTATGATGGCAGCTACCACGACGTCGATTCGAGTGCGGCGGCATTCGAAATTGCGGCATCGCTCTGCTTTCAAGATGGAGCGAAGCGTGCAGGTCTTCACTTGCTCGAACCGATCTTCAAGAACGAGGTCGTCGTCCCGGAGCAGTACATGGGCGACGTCATCGGCGATCTCAACGCACGCCGCGGGAAGATTCTCGGCATGAGCCAGCGCGGCAACGCGCAAGTCATCGATTCCGAGGTTCCGCTTGCAGCCATGTTTGGTTACGTGACGGATCTTCGTTCGCTCACGCAAGGGCGTGCAACTTCTTCATTGCATTTCTCGCATTACGCCCCCGTCCCCGCGACTGTCCAAGACGAGGTTGTCGCGAAGGTCAAGGGTACAACCAAGTAATCATTCCACATTGCAGTCTTCCCGGATCCGAGTGCGGTATCCGGCGAGTTACGGAGAGAGTCATGGCCAAAGAAAAATTCGCGCGAACGAAGCCGCACGTGAACGTAGGGACGATCGGACACATCGACCACGGGAAGACGACGCTGACGGCGGCGCTGGTGAAGGTGCAGGCGAAGAAGAACCTA
>Ga0123357_10010595_pt1 | contig 11746 bp, 3 predicted proteins | sample TergutEmb28metaG_FD_89873 | JGI IMG/M metagenome (GOLD analysis project Ga0123357, IMG submission 89873) | Embiratermes neotenicus P4 segment gut microbial communities from Petit-Saut dam, French Guiana - Emb289 P4 | ecosystem: Host-associated > Arthropoda: Insects > Digestive system > Gut ...
ACAACGTAACACAAACACACATCGAACCAGAGCAATACAACCCATGAAATAACTCAACAAATAAGTCGCAAGCTCCTGAGAATGGATGTATTAACATCCGAAATATGTTAAGCATCAAATAATGAAATAATAAAGCAAGTGACATCAAGTTGGTCTTTCTTTATTCAACTAATATTAAGTATATTCTAATATTATATGGAACACAAAAAGGGGTTCCGAGAACAGTATCGTTCAAAGATATTTACTCGTACTTTATAAACAGTTTATTAGCCTATATTGGTCTTAAATATCATCAAATATTTTAAAGTTATTCCTTAGGACTTAATCCTAAGGTGTGCCTTGTAATTACAAACTAAATTATTCCTTATGGAAAATCACGAGCTTTATCTCTGCACCCTCTAGGATTGACTCCATACTTGTCTCGGCGTACTGTGCCGTAGGCGAGGGTAAATTCATTTCTGCAAATTTTCTATATTTTTGTCCTCAAGCGGGTGTCGCGAAGTTTTATCTCGCTTTCACACCACCGATTAACGGATAAAATGTTGCTAATTAGAAATAATCAAGGATAGTTGAAATAAATTTCATTACCGGTGGAAATGTTTTTCTGATAGAGGTTACTGTCGGTATAGTAGCAGGAAAAGCCTGCGTTAATGTTAATAGTTAGTTTCTCTTACGAAAATAGACGTTTCTATTCTCTGGCTGAAACTGGAAGTCATTTTAAAGAGCTTCAAATCTGATAAAAGATTTCTGTTGGTAATAGATAATCCAGAAGAGCTTAAAAGACTTCCCTTCATCTATCTGAAAGCTGCCAGACAAGTATCTTTCTTCCAGTGCTCCGTATACAACGTCTGATTGACTATCATCAGGTCAGTGTCTACAACAAATCACTGATGCTTTTTGGGAAATCTAGAGAACTACGACTCATCCGTGTACTCACAATTGCTCTCTGTGTGTTACGGAAACATTTTCTATAGTTCTTGTGACAATCTGGCACTTTGTTACGTTTACAGACTGGTATACGTATGAATACTTTGTGCAGTGCCTGAGACTTGAGAGTAGGGCAAGGCATGCCACGTAACTTTGCCTATTGTCAAGCAGGGATTACTGCATTCTCAGCTTGATGTGCACATTGCAAGTTGACGTGGCTTATGTTTAATCTCCAAAATTATTAGATGGATTTCGAATAAATTTGGTGCCAGTGGTCTACACTAAAGCGTGACAGTAGAATTTTAGGATCGGCTTATGTAGTTCCCACACAATAACTTTAAAATTAAAGTGGTATACAACTTCGCAAATTTCCTCAAAAAATGTTTACCGCACAAAATAATTTATAAAAAAAGCTCTGAGCTCAATTATATTAAAAATGTATTTTAAATAATTTTGTCAATACTTTTAACGAAATAACAGTAAAATAAATTTATAGCCTACTATATTATATATCTAGTGCAAATAAAATTGCTGGTCTCGTTGTAAATAAAGAAGAACCTCAGAAAGTAATGTAAGCCTGATATACAGAGCTTTAGAACTATGGGAATAACCCACACCGGACTATATATTTGTACTAAAATTCCTCGGGGCGGTATCAGAAGTAATATAGGGTCAACAGGCCGTTCAGTAAAGACTGTAAATCAAACATTCATTTGGAATTTTTATTCGGATAATAATACATAACTTATTTTGCTATTCTTATTGGCATGAGACGCTCTGAAAAGCACGTACATTGGCCAAGTATGTAATTAAGAAAGGATACGTCAAACCAGGAGGGTCTGGACCCACAAGAAACAAACACCATTTTGTACTACAAACAAGATGGTCAATGTACGTACAACGTAAAAAAGTGGCGCGTTAGAGGAAATATTTTTGCGATGGAAAAGCAAGAATGATTTCCTGTGCATTGTTGTTGACACGTAGCTGTAAACAATATAAAACCGTTAAGCCTTGTTGTAAAGACGTAAGAATGGGTTTCCTTTTTACTGCTGTCAACATAAATGTTTTCATGTAAGAGTGAAATATATTTTTTCCCCGATTTTAAGCAAATTTGAAGTCTCTCAAAAGACTTTCGTGAAGTCCTCAATATCACATTTCGCGAAAATACGTTTATTGGAAACGAGCTGATACATATAGACAGGCGGGAAGAAGAACGGACAGACGTGACAAACCTCGAAACTAATGGGTGCTTTTCGCTATTTATGCGAACACTCATAAAAATGAATGGTTGTCACAGTTTATGAACGAAAATCTTTCATTGATTACCAAAAATATCATCTGCGAAATGAAATTAAATAAACTTGTATTATATAAGAGGCGTTTACAACACAAATATTACTGTAATTATTCACTTGTATTTTACCGAATAATACGAACTGAACTTTAAGGAATCGCAAGAAAGAAGTCACAGTATTATTTACGATAACAAAAGCTCGGCAACTGCCTGAAAGGGATCAGAAAACCCATAAAAATTACAAATAAGCCTACCTGGACTCCAAGTTTTTTTTTCCTGGAATTCCCGAATATGAAACAGGAGTGCTAAGTAACCACATGATCGCGATAATGTGGCCTTCTGAGTCGTTACGCAGTGTTGTCACATAAAAAGTTTCAAATGTGGTTGGGAGTAAATCTTGTGGATGGACATACAACACTAGTTAAACGACTGCTACAGTAAGTGATACCCAACTGCAAGAGTACATGACGTCATAATGAAAGAAATAAGAATGTGAGAATTAAACACTTGGCCGATGAAGTTGTTTGTCCCTCCAGAGAGAGAGAGAGAGAGAGAGAGAGAGAGAGAGAGGCAGGACAATAATAATGTTCACGACAGACAGTTATGTAGACGCTAAGATCGTGTTCGTCTTGCATGGTTCGGACATTGGAATGACCTGTAAAGAAACATTTTCTTTAAAAAACACTGTTTCAATTCATCTATCATGTCGGATATAATGATAATCTGCCCTCCTAGGAAGGAGAGAAATGTGGACTTTAATCCCCGGCGTGGAAGGGACGCTAAGAACCCAGAGCCACGTCATGTCAGACCCTTTGCTGCCCTGTCCACACAAGGCCCTTATCTCTACGCTGACACGCCAACAAGATGGATGACAAGTTTTTACGCGTACTGAACCGATAGCTGATATCGTCACGAACATTACTTCTTCCAGCACTTTTTATTATTGCTTGAACCGAACCATCTTCACAGATCTGAAATTCGTACACACGTTTGTCTTCTGATGTCACAAGCTAAGTTAATGATTTCGAAACCCTGACGATATTAACATTATAAATTAAAAAAATGAATCAATGGATAAGAGTAGTTTACGAGAATGTAGCCTTCACTGAGAACTCTCTCGTGTTTCACAGAACTATCACACTAATTACATTAAACGGTCCGTCACTGGTGTTTGTCACATTTTTACCAAACATTTCACATACTCTGGACCGTGCATCGTGATATATTTGTTTAATAAACAACCAACAAGATCCGCTTTTTATCTTAATTTATTATAATAATCTTTCCTCTACATGTTTCGCATAGGGTAACTATCCATCATCAGGAGACAGTTATTGTACATGCAGCATACGGTATTTAACGTGCATTTTCATTGACTAGCTGCTAACACGATCATAATGGAACTCTGATTGTGTTAGCAGCTATTAACTGCGTACTGATGATGAGTAGCTACTCTGTTAGAAATATGAGGAAAGATTATTAGAATAAATGAAAAAAAAGAAAATTGCATCTTGTTGGTTCTTTTTTTAAACAATTTATCACAAATGTTAGAATAAAAGTGAAGATGTGAAAAACTAAATAAATGAGACAAAGCGTAATTTTCTGATAGCAACTGGTAAAGAAATACTCCGACTTTAATGGAAATAGATCGTTCACTGGAACTGTCCCTCATTTATTTCCCCAGACAGATACAGTGAACTCACTCATGCACGGAGAGGGAGCACGTTGCAACATTTGTTTTGAAATCCTTATTTTTTAAAAGAAATAAAGAGATTATCGATTGCAACAAAAAGCTACGTACAATATGACACTTCCTCTTATTGTTACGTATTATGCAAACTTCCCACTAAAGCTTGTTTTAAATACAAACCCCATTTTATCTACCGCTATATTTTGTTAAAAGTCGCCCAAACCTTGCGACACCTCTGAACCGGTACGGGACATATTTACATATTGATCATTTTCAACAGAACAGTCAGTAGCAATGCACAATAAACTGCATCAGTCTTAAGGGGAAATACGTGACAAATATACTTATGTAAAATTACGTCCGTATTAAGTGCTATTTGAAATTCATCTCCAAAGAGGGAAACTCCTATACTCAAGAAACATCAGCCTTAATTAGTATTATAATCTGAAAAGTCCACGGTAAAAATCATAGTCACTCTTCCAAGACCGCTTCCTGAGACCACTGGATGTGGTAAATTCAATGAAAGTCAGTGGGATCTATTACTGCTGTGTCTTCAGCAATTGGACAACAAAGTATCCAACATGTGAAAATTTTGATTTTGTAGTTATCAGGTCCCGGCTCTTGAATCAGTCTCACAAAATATTTTGCTCTCTTCTTTGTTGCGAATTTTACCAGTACGAAATCGTTTGGATCGATTGGATAGGTAATGCAGTCCATTTCATTTTTGCAGTCTGTAAATTTGTCGGTCCCGTGGGTGGTAAAATCTGAATCATATCAGTCGAAGTCTGTTTCATACAGTGTCGTGACATATGTTTGGACCGTCTTTCCAAGGTTTTGGGACTGGCAGTCTCATATCATCAGCAAGATCCTGAACACGTTCCTAATCAAGAGTCAGATTCAGAATTCTTGATCTTCTCTTCAACTGTCCACCACTTCTACTTAGTCTGGGACAACCTCTTGGATATGGAAGACCTCTTCAGCACTCGCCTTCTTTTCCAAAGAGCTACTTACTTGTGCCTATGATGATTTTGTCAGGCCCTCTAACCGTGTACCTAGAACAGAGTGTCAGTTACTTCCACCGCATAGAACAGATGTCGCTTTAAAATCACTGAAAACATTTCTTGGAAACGGCCAAATGCCAGACTTTTAAAACACATAGAAATATTTTTTACGGTAAATAAGACTGGATATGTCCAGGCGATTATACTTGTGGGATAAGGGATAGTGATTTTACCGAACCCACCCCACCCCTCTCCGGGGATCGGCTACCATCCGGCCATTTTGTGCAAGAGCGTAGTTTGCCTTAAAAGGTGCCATGACGGCTATGTCAATAGACTGCAGACGATGTGTGTAGTGTGGTGGAAAATTGACCATGACAGTTCCTTCCATATATATTTCCTGACCATCATGCGATTCCTGAAATGCACAATGATCGCTGTCTGCATTTAATGCAACATCTTAAATGATTAAAAGGATCGCAATACACGCGTTTTGAAACACACGATATGTTTACAAAAACGGGAGAAAAAGTCAAGAGGAAACATACATTTTAGGTAGGTATAGCCGAACCTTACTTTGACAGCAATGACAAATTTTATTATTTGTAGCAACTGAGTCTAATTTATTTTCTAATTTGCCTTTGTGCTACATTTTCAGGTAGACTTCTGTTTTCAACTTGTTTCCTTCTTTACAAATAATATGTTGACAAAATATAATACGATTCATAAATGAAGACCGGCATTGCTAAACACGTAATTTGCAAGTTTGAATACGCCCACAATGCGCCTCACGTCACCGGATAATATTGTGTAATATTACATTTAACTGGTCACGATTATCATGTTCCCCGAGTATGTGAAAGACAGCGTAAAGACTCGCCTCTTCAACACTATATGGAAAATGTTTGCAGCATATTTCGAGACAATACTGTGGGCTTACGCATGACAGCAACAAAATTAATATTTATACTTCCAAATAAGCATCACCAGCGCCATAGCCAGACAAATGGCCAACTGAACTGCAGCCTGTGTGTCACGAGAAGCTTATATTGTTGCCACATCGCAGTAGTAGCAGGTTTCCTAAACTTTTAAAAAATACGGTATGATTTACAATGTTCAAACGTACCCGTATTCAAATGTGGCCCCCCCCCCCCACTTCACCACCTTTATGACCCATTTTAACAGTGCCCTCACATTTATGCCTTGACTTTCCAGTTCATCCCTTATCCCCAATCAGTTTGTTACGTCACCTCGGGCTCGATGCCAGGCGATACAACTAGGCACTGATCGTCGCCATATTTGGGCTCCGTAACCGGTAGAGTCACGCTTCGAATATAGGTGCGGAGTTCACATACTGAGAAACATGTATTGAATGAATATTACATTCACAGTTATTTTTCTACTTCACGTAGTGCACGCAACTTCCCCATTAAAAATATATTTTAAGAAAATATCCATACTAATTTGAGAATAATACAAAACGCATAAATTATATGGGCTTAATATTGTAGCTGGAAGTTTATATACTAAATCCTTTACTTTAGAAAATCAAATCATGGCGCGTCCTCTGTGAATCTGGGGTTTTCTTTCATTGGTCGATATTTAATTTACCGTTTTCCAGATACGATGTCGTACGATTATGTAGATAAGTACTCTTTTAAACGTTCCAGAAGGACCTACTATCTGCAATTTAAGATACTCTTTTACCCAGAAAGTGGAGGCAGCAGTTTCCTCTGAAACACCGACATCTGTTTATTTAAGGACACGGCGTCACACGCCAAAAGACTATAATCTTAATTGACTAGGTTTGTAGGAACGTCGCCGTGCAGATGGTGTTTTATATCCAATGTGAAGAAGACCCTTATTGCCACCATCTTTGAGGCTTGCAATATGTACCTTTCAAAATTAACAGCCTTCTCTTCCAGCTTCTCATTTCGTCGTTCAGAGCAAGCGGAACTCCATATGCTGTGAATCATATATTATTTTACTGATCCGAGGATTAATTAACAAAGGTAGAGAGTTGTAGGGACACCATGTATGATAAATAGTCACGTATTAATCCTGACTCACGTGTACAGCATGGCCTTGAATTCAAAATATGACCGTATAGCAATGTTATATCTGGGACAGAGAAAACGACACTGACGAGAATTAGGGTGCTTAAGTACCAAGCCATGATGATGTATGGTGGAGAGGATTAATATCCCATGTATTAAATTTTATGTTGGATGGAGATGAGAAGGCCAGAAGTCAAATTTACATTACGGTCGCTTTACCTACTAACAAAAAGCTTTCTTCCACCCGTTCCCACCTCCTGTATTGTACGAAATAACGAGGTATTTTACACGAATTAGGGGCACATCATTTTCCTGACAGATCGCATAATTTTTCACACGCCGTTTCTTGTGATAATATGTTATGCATTTTATTGTTGTTGTAAAATTCATCCCTTTGTGGTGCATCATATTAAAACTGACATACGCGATTTCTAATAGCAGGCTCTTCCGATTCCCTGTAAGTCGGGGTCCAAGTGTTTACTTCAGCGTATTGCAGATAGGGTTATGTTTTGACTCACCACATTCAAAGAAGGTGCTAGAGGTAGTATCCTTTGGCTAGCAGTTACGCTTTACATCAAGGCTCGTTCTTTGATCATATGAAGAATTAGGATTACGCAAGCCGCCTGGAAGTGACTTACGTCAACTCTCAGATGAAATAATGCTCCTGTATATTAAAAGGGTGGCTAATTCGTAACAGCGACTAAGCTACTGACTTTATGGCATAAGCATCAAGCCAAGCGGGCTGATCTCTCTCTTTGTCAAGGAGAACCAACCGTTTTCGTGGCCCATCCAGTCGCTTATTGAGTAGATATTGAGGAGTAAAACGGCGTGGGCGTGACGTAAACTGATCTGTACGAACTACTGCTTAAGATTAACAGAGACGATAGCTGTTCATCAACAGAAAGGCTAATGTTCATATTGGAATGCTGTGCCAATTCGATAGACTTTACATGCAAGTGTATTTTATTTAGTTCTGAACAGAATCTGTTGTCTGGTGTGTTGACAACCGCCTTAAACCATCAAAGCGTGTTCGAAAAATGACCTACATGTATGAACCGTGCAGACTGCGATACTTATCGATTGGACAATTAGTATTTATCTGAACATAAAGTGAACGTTATACGCAATACTATGCGTAATATTGTATCACACGCTATACACTGCAGAGTGGGAAAATATGATGTATGTTTTTAAACCCTGAGAGCGAAACATTAAATGAAGGGAGGTCTTATAACAGTGCACGTTCAGCGAATTATTTATAATTTGTGACTTTGCAATGGCTGAGTTTTCACTTGGTACTGACATCAATATAAGCCCAGTGTTTAAATTCTTACCACACAACGGGCATCGCTGCTTCGAGTGAGGAATCGTATATCATATAGCATAATCATTCGAATTAAGGGAGTAAACAAAGAAAAGGGACAAAGGAAAAAGAAAGAAAAATTAGAAATCAAGTAAAACTTACTGGGCGAATAAAAGTGTCCTTGGCCTTTGATTACCTAACTTAAGTTTCAAGACGGTGCCACAAAAAGTGGGATTTTTAATGGACAGAGTGGATGGACCTGGGACAGGTTCGTCACTGAGTGCTTCGGTTTCTCCAGTCAGTATAATTTCATAATTCGTCATTTACCAGAATTCGGGGGTACTTAATATTTGCAATTCACAGAGTCGATACATATATGTATATTCCTCACTTGTTTGTGAAAAAGTGTCTATTAAAATCCAAACATTTTAGACATATTCCATCAACTGCTTTAGCTAAAGATGCATTAAATCTCAGAAGATGCCTCTTCACTACCGGACTGCACATGAAGCTAAATTTTGCCACAGCAGAAAGACTGTGCTACCTTTATATTACCATCTAATTGATATAGTAGGATTTTCATTCTTTTACCGAAAAAAGTTATGTTTATTTTACCAGAAGAAAACTATAACAAATGGTCTAATATAAACATTAGTTGTTTCGATAGTGTTAAGTAAGGCTTTTTTGTAAGTATTTATGTTGAATAAAATTGTTAATTCCGCCTTCACTTGTTCAGATGTGTTTATTCTCTTATAAAAATTATCTTCTGTTAACAAATAAAATGCCCTTTATAACACAACCACACGGACAAAAGACACTCAGAGCTGTGGTAAGAGATGTTTAATGTTTACTACTCCATTTCTCTTCAATTCTTAGGAAACGTTTTTCAAAGGAATAAACAGTCTGCTCCTCACTATTCTTTTGTGTCAAATACGTCAAAACCAGGATATGTCTTTGACTGAATTCAATGGACTCTCAAGTTACCCTGACGCCTGCTACGTAAATATATGAATGCTCAGTATATTTACTCCTTCCGCAGTCTGCCAGGTTTTATAGCAAACATTTTCACTGTTTACTAGTAAAAGGTAAAGCTGTGCTTGTAGAAGCCATGAATGCATATAGGACATTGGAACTGTAGTTCGACTCGTTCTTAACTTCGTCTCATGTTTTGACCAGGTTTTGGTTTCATTCTCACGCAACAGTTAAACATTTTCGTTTCTATCAAAAAAAAAATCGTTTGAAAAATTGATAGATATTTCCTAAAAATTTTCTAGTGCTGGACTTCGCTTAAATAAACTTAGCTCGAATGATGTGGTCAAACCAATGATGAATAAAGTTTTGGCGTAGTTAGTAAACACGTAATGGAAAATAAATTCATACTAAATTTTGTATGGCAGCCTGAAAGGAACAGATGACACAGAAGAAATTCTCGTAGGCATAAATTAAGACGTAATATTAAAATTAACCGTTAAGGACTAGGAGGGGGCAGAGTTTTTTGGATATAGTCAAGCCCAGGCAAAAAGCAGAAATAGTGTTTTCTGCAGATAGGAACGTGCGAACGTAGTGTTCTAAAGAATGCAGGGATTATCTTGATCAAATGATCGAATATCATCTTCTCAAAAAGGGCTCTACTCCATGATACCGGTTAGAATTCGTCACCAATCCGATAGTTAATGCAATAAAAAACGAAAGTTTGTTGCAGCTGTTTTAATTCTGAGCTTTGCTTGACAGCACATTACGGTACACAGTATTTCAGGATGTGAAACCAGTATCTTTGTTACATCAGTAGCTTGCACTTTGAAGTTACAGATGATAATAAACTGAAAAGCTGAAGCATTTGGTGTCTTAAAGCGGCATATTAGGGCTACTCAGAATCTTCGTAAATATCTTGTCAAAAAATGCAGAAGTCATCAGGGCTGGATGAAAATATAGACGCAACGATAAAATCGATACGTATAAAAAAGAAAAGTAGAATAAAAATAATATAAAGTTACTAAGTAATTACGTAACTGAGTCAACAAGCTCAGTTTTTCTTAAGAAAATAATGAGGTGTGATTTGGTGAAGAAAATCCCACAATTTTGTGCAACCCGAAATCAATTATCGTGTTAACAAACACCATCCGCAATCAGACGAATCATTCGACAAATTCCCGTCTTATTCAGACAGCATCAGTTTTAATGACATTTGCCCATCTAGACAAGATCTTCAAATTACACTTTCCCTGCGTATTTTCTAAATAAAATGTAGAATTTCTATTCTTTTCTTAAACGTCAGACGCCAGGGCATTCTCATTCTACCTGATTTGTTCATTCTAAGGTATAAGGACAGGAGTACAAATTATTAAGCTCTTTATTACGCCATCTTTAGAGCTTCCTGAAAATTTTGCCCCCTTATGCCAAAGTGGCCCTTTCAGAACACTGTTGTCACACACTTTATGTGCATGTTATTCTCTCAATGGCGTTGCTGGCATTTAAATATTATGCCGAAACCATAAATTAATTTCAATTTAGCCCTGTTACACAATTCCCTGTATTATCACATACTACAAAATGTGTACAATTTTACGTATGAATATATACAGACAGTATTCCTTTTGCGGTTCATGATCTGAAGCCTGAAACCGTAAAATGTTCAATTAACTACTGATCACAAAATATACATTCGTGAAATGGTTTGTATTAATAACCACACAATTATCGGGGATACCTTTTCGTCGTATACGAGTACATAAAGTTGAAATTTTTCTTGAAAATTCATTATTAAACAAAAAACCTGCAGCTAACAGAGCGTACGTGGGACGTCAGTTGTGAAGAAAGATGGCTTCCTGATGTCACTGTCCTTTGCAAAGGCCACAGAATTTTTTGTGTGTACCGTAATGTCGGTTTGCCCGAACACGATGCAGTTTTTCTAGGTACGTGACGACTCAGTCCCCGGCAGGGCTAAATCTCGGGGAATATGCAAGAAATTGGCTGGATGGACTACGAAGGCGGTCTTAGTTTTCGCCCGCCATCAGTAGAAGTATTACTAAGAATGCTGGCCGATATAACTTTTATTACGATGTAAAAATACAAGGTATGAGCCTTGAGCTCACTGTAATATGAATTACTCACCGCGGGCACTAAACAAAGAGTGACGCCACACGTGCAGCAATTCTCGAACACCTGCAGGTATTGGCTAGCATTTCCCATACTCTGACTGCTGCTATATTTAGCCTCTATATTGTTGGACTGATGGCTGAACTCCTAGTATTATGACATTCATCTCACTGCGACCGAAGATAGCAGGGCCCACAGTTTCTGCAAATCTCGTAAATCTCTATAGAGTGTACAATCGTAGGAATGGCATTCGTTAATTTGAGAAACCTAACTGTTACCTATCCTCAACCCTACCTGATCTTCATACATACCAAACAACACCACAACCTCACCTCCATACCCTACCCCTTACCTCTTATCTTCCATCATCTTTCTCATGTG
>Ga0123357_10010597_pt1 | contig 11745 bp, 8 predicted proteins | sample TergutEmb28metaG_FD_89873 | JGI IMG/M metagenome (GOLD analysis project Ga0123357, IMG submission 89873) | Embiratermes neotenicus P4 segment gut microbial communities from Petit-Saut dam, French Guiana - Emb289 P4 | ecosystem: Host-associated > Arthropoda: Insects > Digestive system > Gut ...
GACCCGATTTAAACCTTTCCACCCACTCATAAACCTTTCGTTGACTCATGGTGTTCTGTCCATACTGAGCCAACATACGACGGTGAATTTCCACAGGTTTCACTCCTTCTGCCCGAAGAAACCGCACTAGGCCACGTTGTTCTTCGATGGTGCAATCTTGCAAAGGAGCGTCCATGTTTTCGCCCCCGTTGCTGCCACTCGACTGAAGGCAGAGCGCTGTACTGCACACGGCTAAACTCTTCAACAGGAATTGTCAATACTACGCAGTGCGGCAGCTCTTCTCTGTCCCGGTTACCGCGTAATTTAAAAATTGCCTTTACTTCTTGATTCACCCTCGTACTTTTTCAAGGTCCTTTACATTAACAGCGTTGATTTTCGGCTGCAGTGATGGAGAGTTATTTAATAAATTTTGTAATGTCGAATAACAGTTTTTTTTTAAGATTTTCTGTAATATTTCATGAAGATACAGAGAGGGGATGGAATGTTGAGCTTCCATCATAGTTTGACATTTGGCAGAAGTAGGACGGCAGAGTTGTCAGCTCCTCGTGCCGGCCGCACTTTACCCTCAAGGAAATTCGTTGATGCTCCTTTATGTTTGAGTCTGAGTGGACCCTAGGGCAACTGAATGCAGACAAAAGGAATAGGTCTCTTTAAAATTTCCAAGGACCCTACCGAGAATCGAAGCCGTTTTGTGGCGCAGTGTCGTCCAACTTCACCACCGGTCACCAATACGATATATTATCCTACGAAAATAAGAATAACATATCTAATTTACGAGTATTTACATTCATATGTTGCTCTATATAATCATCCCCATCACATTTCCACACCTATCAAGGATTTATAGGCTAAAAGCGATTGGTGTATGTATAGATATATACGCTTGGTTAGCGAATGAGAAGAGAGACGGTGCAGACTGCAAACGGATGAAACAATTTCGGTGTATGTGTGTAACCCACAGGGGCGAGCTGACTGTTAGATGGACTCTATTCTGAATTAGCAAATTAATTATCCGTTTTGTAACGTTAGAACGATGGCGAGGGGGACGACAGGGGGTTGCGAATCTACTAAAGGTCGGCATTAGGTTGGGAGGCCAAAGTTCATTCTCCAGCCTTGCGCCTAATTTACTGAAACATGCCAACTGCTGTCCGGCCAGAGAATGAGACACAACGACATGTTTCCTTACTACAAGGGACAATGGAGTTAATGCGCTGTACATCATACTGCAAATGAATTGCCATCAAATATTACAGAGGCTTTCAGAAAGGCTTGTTTAATTTTCCAGTTAATTAATAAACCATACGTTATAAATTTCGGAAAACAAAGTGATTGTAAAGAGATCTTCGCTGTTCTGGGATATTACGCAGCGTAGATTGGTAGTTAATTACCGGCGCTTCAGGACAGTGTATGGTTTCCATTTTCAACGGTAAAGCAGTCCAAGTAGAGGTGTCCCGAAACGTCGGTAACTACCATTCTGCGCTGCGTAACGTCCCAGAATAGGGAAGATTTCATTACACCGCGGCGGTAGCTTACCAATGCTGTCCGACCGAACAGAGAAACAGAAAATCGTGGGAATGTTATTGTGCTCGTATTAACGAGAAAATTTGTATCGATTGGCTCCGTTTGGGAGAGTTGTGTCACGAAGTGCGACTGCTTTTCCTGTTGCTCGAAAGAGAAGAAAAGAATTGGACGAGTTTTCAGGCTTTTGCAGTGGCGTAGATGAGAGCTTCGCGCTTCTGGGTTGTTACACAGCGTATATTTATAGTTGTTTACCGAAGTTTCGGGACAGCCTATCGGTCCCATCTTTAAGGTAAGCGGAATTACTGTAATTCTTCTTGGACTCTTGAAATATGCGTAGGATATTAGTATGGAAGCCGAATATATTGGCGGGGAATATTATATCTTAAATGTAAATTGTGTTGTTGGACAGTGGATGAAACTGATTTTGAATCAGTACATTGAAGCTTGGGGTACGCGATGGCGCACTTGGTTGAAGCACTCCGCTAAAACGCAGAAGGTCGTGGGTTCGATTCCCTATGGTGTCATTGGAATTTTTAATTGACATGATCATTCCGGCCGCACTGTGGCACTTGGGTCGACCCAGCCTCTAACAGAAATGAGTGCCAGGAATATTTACTAGGAGTAAAGGCGGCCGGTGCTTAAGGCTGATAACCTGGCCACATACATGTGGCTGTTGTCCCGAAATCTGGAAACCCTAACCTTCTGGAATCCTAAGGGTCTGTCCAGGCCTGTACAGGGATTGCTTTACTTTTATATTGAAGATTCCAGTTTTGTTACCTCAGGGTTGGTTAGGAACTCACTCACTGACAGAATGTAATTATAGCCGAAGTTACGTACTGTCACGCAATTCGCCTAGACAAAGAGAGAGGGAGAGAGAGAGACAGATTCTTCGGAGGAGGTTTTGACTTCTCGCATTTGAAGCAAAAAAAGTGAACATCTGCGATCTTTGCTGTTCCGGGATGTTACGTAGTGTAGATTCGTGAAGAGTCAAACACGGTTTGACCCTTGAAGACGGGACCGATGGGTTCCAAAATGTCGGTTGCTAACTACCAATCTACATTGTGTGACATCCCAGAAGATCGAAGATATACATAGCTGTGGAAGCCTGAAATCACGCGAGTAAATGTATCTCATATAGTTACATATAGGACCAAATATAAATCAAAACTCACTCACTGTCACTCTCACTTTCTTGTCTCCAGGCTCCTAGCGTCTTGCCTAGTATGTTTTCTATAAGATCGTCTGCCTTTGTAAATGTGTAAAACGATTCCATCGAGGCACCACTGCCGTATGTCACAGCTCCAAAAATTTTCCAAAAATCAGCGAGCAACCTCAAAGTTCTAAGTGTCAGAGGGGTGACATGAAGAATGGTCCATGTTGGGGGTCCAGAATACACGTAAAAATTATCAATTGCCTCTCTGAACTGGCGCCCAGTATTTGTGCACCTCTGGCTTGTGTAGTAAAACACTGTGTGACGACAAATACCTCTACTTATAAAACCAAAACTTAATGACACTCTAAAATAATTCTGTGTTGGGTTTGAGACAAAATTTATAAGTCTGAGCTACGCGAATTATTTGCTTTGGTTAATAAAATTTTAGTGACTCTGGGCAAATGACCAACTTGATGCACAATTATGTTGTATAAAACGTTTATTATTGTAATCCTCTACATGTTTCGAACAACACTGTGTTCATCATCAGGAGGTCGAATTGTATTAATACAGCATCTGGTATAGTACTGTCTGTAAATGACCGTCCGGTGTGCACCTGCACACCGGACGGTCACTTACAGAGAGTACTATACCAGATGCTCCATTAATACACTTCGACCTCCTGATGATGAGCACAGTGTTGTTCGAAACATGTAGAGGATTACAATAATAAACGTTTTATGCGACGTAATTGTGCATCAAGTTGGTAATTTGCCCAGAGTTATACCAGGATGCACGGTCAGCAAAATATAAAAAAAATGTTAGTGGTATTACTATTTGGGAAGAAATGCCTTGTAGTTAGTTAATTCCGCGTGTTATTTCAAGTTTCAAATTGCGAAGTCAGTTTGTAAAGTGTTCAACAAATGCCCTGAGAACGCAATTGTATGTTTGCATGTTAAATTTAACCGCAACTGTCAAAGAATGCCCAAAACTATGTGCAAGTAAAACATATTAGTGTTTCGGAAGGCTACTTTAAGAAAAGCGCAGACGCCATTACGTTTAAAGCAATTTTAGGTCTGTATAGTTTGCTCTCGTGTTTTGAATCACTGCTGGAAAACCAGATATCATTCTGTTCTGTTGTTAGAAGTGTCTCACGTTTGTTTGAAATAATAAAGAAAACGCTGTAACTTCAAGATACTGTACACTCACGTTTCCTGTCTATCTAACGAACTTGTCTATGATTTACCTGTTCTTTTAAGTCCAGAATTGTAAAGCCTGCCCTCAAGGGTTCATACTTCATTAGATCCTTTTGCGGCGAGGAATATGCTGATATGCATCTCTACCAACAGCTTAACTACAAGCGGTTTTGCAAGAAGTTCTAGGTACCATGCAACATCCAGACGTCTTTACCATAGGCAGTTCTGGTGGTTCGTTTCAAAGGCAAACAATTCTGTCTCCGCCGTCTCATAAACGTTAATGAAATATTGATAATAGGACTCTTTCAGACCCACTGGTGTAATTTCAGTGGAAATGCATTGTAGAAGCAACCAGCATATTTTAAAGTTGATATGTTTCAACAAAATTTACACGTTTTATCGTAATATTTAAAATTAATCTGAGCAAACCTCGCAGATGCCACATGGAAATAACTTTGAATAAATGGGAGCTCTGTTAGGAGGCTACAGCGGTGTTCTGGACACCCCAAAGCTTTTTCCACTTTCACACAGTTTTGCAAGAACAAAAGTGCTGATACAGAGAAAATATATAATTGGCTCCCTTTGGCTCATATCAGAACATCGTCATTATAAGCCACTGACCACAAGAAATTGATACCCTTCGATGGCAAGGAACATATAACACGAAATGGTGTATCTAATAACAACATTATACTGGAAAAGACGGGCTTTGAATAACAATCATGAAGTCTGATAATTCATTTTATGATGTTTAGAGTAGGGACACTCCGGTAACTGATGAATGACGAATTGGAACGGAATTTAGTGGAGGAAGTCATGGTCTGATTGGGGCGTTTTTCTGTAACTTATCTCTAGGGAATGAAGGGACTCCGAAAATATAACTCCGAAGTTTAGGAATCCGGATCGAGTTTCGGATAGATCACCACCTTCCACTATACCAATCAGGTCGATAATAAAAATTTTAAGGTTCAATAATTACCACATGATAGAAACTAATAGCGATTCTGAAATTTAATCCCATGGTATTCACTAATTAATATTACATATTTTTACGTAAAATTTTGTTTCCAAAAATATATGAAACCGACGCCCTTGCCTTTATAGCATTTTTTGTTTATTTTGCACGGGTTGATGGACGAAAAGTCCCTAATCTCTTACATTTTACCGCAGTCGTTACCTTTTGATTCCTCGAAACATTATTCTGAACTATTTTATTCCAGTCTAAAAGTAGACCAGATATTAATAAAAACAAAACGGAAAGTTAAATATGCTGTATGATTCAGTACTGCATGTGCTGCTTTGTAAGCCTCTTTCAGTAGTCTATCGATTATGATCAGAAGTCAAAACATTAAAAAAAAAACATATAACCGAAATACGTATAGTTGTGTGGTGGGTGAAGATGACGTATTATCAGAAGGAAAACAAACACGCAAAGACAACTTTAAGGAGTGTCATTCCCGTTGTGTTAGTTAAAACATAAGGAAACTATTATGCATGGACATGACCATCATAACACAACTATACCGTCAATTATACACAACATTTCAACTACATGTTTCGGCCAATACTATTTTTGGCCATCTTCAGGTTGGATACACATATCGGAGAAAAATTACACAATATATAATATGATGCAATATAACCATCAGTGTTGGTGTAAGTAGAGGGGACGAGATGTCGTTTACAAAAGCTGTAGAGGGCACGTGTGCAGAAGGTTTAATATGTAGATCTGTACATGTCATGTTACGTCTATGATTTCATAAAGATCTCCATTATTGCTGGAGGTATCAATGACATGTTATGTATAATTGACAATATAGTTGTGTTATGACGGTCATGTCCGTGCATAATTGTTTCCTTACGCAAAGACTAGCTTCAGTATCTCGACGGTTTCAAGTACAAATAGTTTTTAAGTGCCTACAATGTACGTATATTTTCAGCCGCTTTCTCAAAATGGCGAAAAGCAAATATTAACTTCGTTATATCTGTCTGCCCGGCCGTCCTTGAGCATGGAACAACTCTGCTCCCACTGGATGGATTTTCATGAAATTTCATAATTGAATATTTTTCAAAAGTTTTGTCTATAAAATTCCATTTTACTTAAAATCTGAGAAAAATGGCGGTTACCGTACATGATTGCCTTTGTACATTTATGACATACCTCGCTCACGGTTTTTTTAGAATGAGAAATATTTCAGACAAAGCTGTAGGGAAGATAAAAATACACATTTTGCATTCAGTGACTTTTTTTTTCGAGAATTGTGCCGTTTGTGAGGTAATGTGGAAAAATGTCGTATAGCAGGACCGGCCACAGATGAGAATATAATACAGCGCATGCGCTTTGCATTCTGGGTAGGCTACAAAAACACTCAGAATATGTAATAAGTATTGCTTTTTCATGGCAGCAGTGGTTGCGTGAACGCTCCGTGCTGTTACGATTATACGTAAATTGCCTGTCTTGTTTACATAGGATTCTCCAACATAAATACTCTACCGTGAGTCATAACCAAAGTAATTCTTGGACTCAGCAGTTATACAAGAAAATTTTATCGTTTCTAACAATCACTTGTACATGACACCTAAATAATTTGCAAAGATAGACAATACCTGTGCTGTAAAGAATCTGTAAATGCTGTAAGCAGGCATTAGAGGTTTTATATAAGTAATGGCGAAAACAAGATTTCATAATACTGTTTCTGCTAAACATTCCCATTCCGTATATTTATCGGCTACAGTTTTCTGGAATTCCCCTGAGTTCTTCGATCCTAAGAATCACGTCCCTTGATTCTCTGGCGTAAATTGTGAAGAAACCGAGTGGAATGCAGTATTATATCGACGCCATCATGGCGTGATTTTGAGACGTAAAGTTAAATCGAAGTGTTGCCGTTGGGTCTGGTGCAGTACCCTTGTCCATTATGCTTACATAAGCAATTAAGTTTGGATTAACCGAAATTACACACAAATATAAAGAAACACAATTATTAGTGGCCAAAATGATCTTAAATAATTTGCCTAGGAATTTATTGGATGGATTCATCTGGCTTACAAGAGAGCCAAGGGGCGGTATTTTATGATGTAGGTCATGAAACGTACGAATTTATTGACTAGCCGAGAGACATATTTTCTTCATGAGGACTGTGCTGTTTGGATTGGGTAGGTTAATTTTCTAGTAGCCTTAGACGATTTTTTTCTTTTGATAAGTTCTTCGTGAATGGTAAATTTGAACATCGGGTGTGGGTAGTGTCAGAGATCCTTGTCTCCGTGATATTATTTTTCCATTCTGTCATCCGTACAGTTCGTCCCTGTAAAGAGTATGTACACATGTAATGTGTCGTTATTGAGAATATCTAAGTACTTGTGTGGACGTAGCACAATTATTATTGATGCGTAGAAGATACGGCACTGTGATTATAGCGTGTTATAGTAGAAAAAGAGTGGAAATATATACACATAAAGTATTTCACATAATATATGATTTTGCACATCTCATTGTCTTTTATATTCGTTTATGGCAGGTACAATTATATTGTGGAAGATTAAGTTGATTGCACACAAATGCCACTGCACTGCCATGCAAAATATTCAACGCATTTACTTTAAATACGTATTAGAAAATAGTTCTACTTCAAATAATATGTGTGTGTGTAGAAATCGTATGTGTTATGTGACGTACCAGAGGATCTGAGACGCCTTAGTGTAGCTACTAGATCATTAGTTGGACGACCGAGGAATCTTGGTTTGTTTCCTGGCTTGGGAAGAGATTTCTGATTCTTTCAAAATCTGCGGACCGGCTCTGGCCACCACCAAGCCTCCAGTTCATGCGAATACTGAGGGCGCTTTCCCAGGTGGCAATGCGATTGAGTTTTGAAGCAGAACCTTTACCTCCAACTAGTTTTTAGTTTAACAATACATGGATTTTTCCTCCATTTCTACATATAAGGGAAAATCTTACTCTGTTTTATGTATACCAGTTTGCTTTAGAACAAGCAGTCTTTCGGAAATTATTAGCCCTTTTAGAACCTGATATTGGAATAACGTTCGTTTTTGACCGATAAAAGTCAGTATGTTCAGTGATAGAAAGTAATTAACTGCACCTGTTACACAACTTAATTATAGTTCGGCAAGTGTGTATATACATGTTGCAACCGACAAGCGGACGTGGGCATTTTGTCTACGACTGCTACTCTATGCTGCTGGCAGCGTATTTCCATGTAAACAAGTTTATCCCACAGTAAATAATTCCAAACAACGATTCATCAGTATGTTATGCTGTATTTATATTCATATAACACACTTGATTAATAGATCATTATAGGCCAGCTGTGATACAACATAAACCACTTATTATCCATAGAGGATAATGAAATTTTCCCTAATTATCCAACTGATTTTATAACCAGAACTTCTCCCGTGTGACACACACACACACACACACACACACACACACACACACACACACACACCACACTCTGTGAGTTCACAGTCGCAAATACTACTGCAACGTACACGATTTTTTGTGTTATATACTATAATTTTCATTATATAATTCCAGGGATTTATTGGAATTAATTCTTTTATCATGTCCATATATATCATATTTAGTACTTCTAATATATAGGAAATTAACACATTTCTTCCATTTTTAACCATGATATTTTGGACTTATTTTATACACTTCCTCATACGAATTTTGAATTATGTATTTTCCATATTTTACAAACCCAAGACTGTATATACAAGCTTATTGTTTTCAACATGAATCACTGATAATCAAGAAGGAATTTCGGGAGATTTTATCTACTGTAATTCTTTAGAGAATGTTCAAACTATATGACTATGCTAGTTGAAGAATAAAAGACCAACTTGACGTCACTTGCTTTTTTATTTCACTTCTTATGTGCTCAGCATGTTTCGGACATTAATATATCCATCATCAGGAGCTTGCGACAATTCTGTTGAATTACCACATTGGTTGTTTGTTCTTTGTTCAATGTGTGTTGGAGTTTCGAAATTCCAACACACATCGAACCAAGAACAATAGACCAATGTGGTAATACAACAGAATAGTCGCAAACTCCTGTGATTTGATATATTAATGTCCGAGACATGTTGAACACATAAGAAGTGAAATAAAAAAGCAAGTGACATCAAGTTGGTCTTTTATTCTTCAACTATCATAATGATGCAAGGTCCAATAAACATAAGATATACAACTATGCGTTTATTTAAAAGACTGAGTTCTGTCTCCAGAGAACAAGATTGAATTTTGGTAACATCAGCTACCATTTAGTAAAGATTACACTCTGAAGATGACCTTATGTCGGTTGAAACATGAAGGTGGTTACAGTAAATACATACTTACCGAACTATAATTAAGTGTTGCAGACGGTACAATTACCTGTTTCAAACCTTTGAAATCTGTAAACACAGCAGGAAGAATGCCATCAAACAACTAAGTTCATTCAAATTTAAAGGTTTCTGACGGTGTTATGTGGTTACAGTCGTGCCTGTAATTTTGGATACCGTCGATAATATCATTCCAAAAACTCCACAGTGTTTCGGTAGCGGAATATGGCCCCGAAAATTTGTGGGTTTGAGCCTGTGACAACAATGTCCAATATTTGATTCACGACTTCGGTCATATGTTAAATTCTAAAGTATATCACACAATGTCAAAATGCACTTCAATAAATTTAGACGTGAAAGAAGTGAAATGTGTGTGTTGTGCGCGCAGTACTAACATATCCTTAACAACTTTAATTATTGAACTTCGTACAGTAACATCTTAATAATCCTAATTATGTATTCTGGTTGTCTCACACACTGTTTTCAAATTTCTTCATAAATTTCTGCCCTTCTTTGATCGTACTGCTCCTTTATGACAGATTGGAGCCTAATGATCGCAGAATGATAAGCTGTGTAGATATTATGTTGCTAACAGTCATACCTGCATGAAAAGTTTCCAAGTTCTCACACCGGTGTTGTTTGGGATTCAGGTCCTCTGAGATGTGACGTTGTGTTGTTGGATGAGTTGTTCCTGAAGTTTCGAAGGAACGTGTTGTTTTCGAAACACCCAGAACCACTCATCCACAAGTAAACATCACGTCGCACTAGGCGTGAATCCTCAGGCGTACTTTATTTGCCACTGGAGAGACAGGTCCAATAACCAACTTCGAACTTCAAGGGCTCAAGATAAATATTAAATTTAAGATAACCCCATTTTGTTGTTTCAGGTTATTAATATTACCGGAAGGGCATGACCACGGTTCTAGTCGCTCATTCTTTCTCATCATTGCAAAAGGAAAGAGAAGTGTCGTATTTTAGAACTTCTATAATATACATGAAATTTGTTTTCTCGCCACCTCCTCTCTTAAACGTCACTGAATTTCGTAGATTTTTTTCCTTAATGAAGAAAATGATAATGTTCTCTCGTCACTGTGAAGGAGCCCTGTTTTCATAGGATCCAAGGTTCGATTTAAGATATTTGCGGCTTTCATTGAATCTTCATACCATGAGATCTTCTCTCTTCCGGCATATTACGCAGCGTATATTGGCATTTACCGATGTTCCACGGTTATCAATAAAAAAATCCGACCCACCTTCAAGAGTCAAGCACTCTTGCAGATGGGACTGTTAGATTGTCCTGAAACGTCTGTAACTAACTTCCAATCCACGATGCGTAACGTCTCAGAAAATCTAAGATCTTATTTACACCGCAGCGGAAGCCTGAAATCTCCGCACTATCTCACACATTTACAAAATAGTGAGATAGAACGTCCAGTACCTCTCTCTGTAACTGCCCTGCGTTCACAGGTCACAATCAATCTGTGACATCCGCAGTTAGTCTAAGGCACATTGTGACGTGCTGTGTGAGTCCATTCCGTAGGGGTCGTGGTTCCGGTCATGCTTTAACCGTGCGATGTGGTCCACACGGTCTGGTCTGTCAGCAGTAGTTAGTGCATCAGACTGTTCAAAGACACACATCAACAGCTTGACTGCGCGGAAACACGATTCGATGAAGTGCAAAAGAGTTAAATGTAGTTAAAATAAAACTTAAAACCATTACTTTCAACCAACGAGAATATAAGTGAGGTTTAGGATTCAAAATGTGTACTTGGCTGATGGATTATTTAAGGAAGCTGTACTAAGATCTGCTATTTAGCGCCCATTGATAGAGAACTGACGCATTTCTTAAAATATGAGTTGGGAATGAATATGTCGTTTCCTGCTTCATGTGATGTTCCGGAATTCATCTTAAGAGACAGAGGAGAGCAAAAATACTCAGTGGGTAATGTGTGTCGTGGCCACAGTTCGAGTTGGGCTAGTCTCCCGAATACACTTCTGAAACCGTATTGATTAAGCCTACGTCTTGTTTGTGTGTCTTCTCTTAGTAATTATTTATCATCAATTGGATACAGAGACAACTGAATTATTGAAGTTGCATATGAATACAAACGCTGATTCTCATTCAAGTAATAAGGTTTTACAAAACTTGTCATGGACTGCCTATCTTGAATATAACGTAAGATTTTTCTCAATTTCAAAGGTCTCTCTAGAAAATGCCAGAGTAACAATTTTAATTTAGTAAATGGTCGTTTATGTCCACATCCCTTCCATTTCATTAAAGGGAAAGTTAAATATAAAATAAAGCAATCCCTGTACTGGCATGGACAGAACCTGAGCGTTCCAGGAAGCTGACGCTCCCAGATTTCAAGACACTTACCACATGAAGGTGGTAAGGTTGTCAGTCTTAAGCACCGGCCGTCTTTACCCCAGGATATATTCCTGGTACTCATTTCTATTAGAATCTGAGTCGACCCCAAGGACATAGTGCGACCGGAATGATTATATTAATAAAAAATCCGACTGATACCA
>Ga0123357_10010598_pt1 | contig 11744 bp, 5 predicted proteins | sample TergutEmb28metaG_FD_89873 | JGI IMG/M metagenome (GOLD analysis project Ga0123357, IMG submission 89873) | Embiratermes neotenicus P4 segment gut microbial communities from Petit-Saut dam, French Guiana - Emb289 P4 | ecosystem: Host-associated > Arthropoda: Insects > Digestive system > Gut ...
AAAAAGGAACGATTTTCAAAAAAAAAAAAAAAAAAAAAAAGTTATTGAACATGAATTGTGTGTTATGTTTTTCTACAGCTTTTATATGAAATAGTCCTCATTCTAAGAATAATTGTGCGAGATATGGTAAAAAATGTATCTTTGTATTCATGTAAAGTATCCGTTATTTAAGTCCGATTTTAATGAAGCTTGGATTTTTTTCTATAGATTTTCGAAAAATACTTAAATATCAAATTTCATGAAAATCCTTCCTGTTGGAGTCGAGTTGTTCCATGCGAACAGACGGACAGATAGACGGACATGATGGCGCTAGTAGTCACTTTTAGCAATTTTGCGAACGCGCCTAAAAATGTAGGAAAAATTATTATTTCCTGTCAATATTTTTCCCTTCTGTTTAAACTTTTGGCGCCGGAATTATTTTTTTTTTAATTTTAGCACACACTGTATATAAAGTGTGAATAATACAGCAACCAAATAAGTTAGAATTATGAAACAAACTGCATTTTGAAGAGAAAAAACCGAGAATATATACTATGTTTAAAATATTCAGTACCTGTATTTGTTGAATAAATATATAAAATGCAACGTTTAGAGGTTAGCGGTGCGGTACGACCACTATAGGGGTCGTTAGGCGTCAAAGGGTTAAGATGTTATCTGAGTATATGAAAGGTAATATTTGACCTCGACATAGCAAACTGTGACTTGTAGCCTATTATTCACGTTGCTATATGAAATGCGTGCTGCAATTTTATTTCCGCTACACTCCGACCAATAGCGGTCTACGTCGTCTTGGACTTGATTCTCAATTCACGGACTTTTCAATATTTCCAGTGGTTTTGATTTTCTGTTTAACTTTTCAAGCATTATATTTATCCACATAATACATGCATTTAAAAGTAATTTTCTAAAGGTAAAAAGTATTGTCCCTGTCCACGGCGTGAATGCGTCTAAGGGGAGTAGAGGTATAGCTCCGCTCATTTGTAAACTCGGCACTGAATGGAAGTGGGCCCCATAGATTAATTCGCTGAGTTTGAAGAGTTCAGATTTAATCTGCGAAAGTTAAAGATCGTCCAGCATGGCTTCGCTGATATTCTCAGTGTAAAATATTATATAAATCCCTTGAGTGTGTGTTTGCAGTTTAAATATACAACAGTATATCGTTGATGAGGGATTTGAGCCCCTATTTTTATTCAAGAGGTCCCAGACTATTTTCCTGTTTCGTGTTTGTATCATCATTATTCAGGATAATCTTGGTTAAATTCTGTATCTCCAGGAAACTGATTCGATAGTGCCATAAAAATAGCCTATTGTCAATCATTTATAAACGCTTTCAGTTTCTCGTTCGTAAAATATTTGCTAATGGTATGATGAGAGACATCCTTTAAGCATTCCATGAATTTTCTTATGGTTTAGTCGGTATATGACTAGTTCACGAGGCGGGGCTGTAAGTTTTTCTTCTTTTCTAAAGCGTCCAGACCGCAACAGGTACTACACAACCTCCTATTGAATGTTAGCCGGGAGCTCTTTCCCCGGGGGTAAAGCGTCTCAGCACGAAGCAACCGTCTAGTGCCTTCAGCGCGTGCACAGGAATAACTTAGCGTTTAATGTATTTAAACCTGTCAGATCTTTAAAGTAACACTGGCTATTCCTGGGTGTGTAGATGCCTATTTGGCGTGCTTTGGATGTGATTATATATGAATGGCTTATTACGTCGTGTAGATAATTGCGTGTTTGTCTTACATGTAATTTTGTATTTATCATTTAAACTCTGTACATATTGATGTCGGATTTGTGTCGTTATTTCAAGCATTTTGCATACTTTTTGTTTGGTGGGCCAGTATCGTTGGAGAAATCCGTAAAAATTCAAAACGCTATTGAACCAGTTCATTTGAGAAGATTTCATTGGATGAATTAAGCAATAATCAGACGAACGGACAGACAGATGATCTCCTGTGGACTAAAGTAATTTTGTGCAGTTCTTGCAATGGACTGGGACAGGAAATCTTGCATAATGCCCTGTCGTTATGTATAAGCTAATAATTATACAGTGTGGCAAGACTTGAAACCCATTTGTACATGGAGTGGCAATGAAAATTCGGAATTGCTTCAGAGACACAATATGACAACAGATGATGAAGTCTTTTGTAACTAATTAACTGACTGTCTAACGAGCTACACGGCAAGAAGGCCGTCTTTAAAAAAAATATATAGTATTATAGCTCATGTAATTCAACTCAGCCTTCACCTCTTACACCCTGTCTATTGATGTTGTATGGGTTTTTATTGATATTTCCTCATCTACGTCATATGTCCCAGGAATATATCTGCAATACATGAGATTTTGCTACTGAAATTACGTACGCTTGTCTCATATCCGTGAAATTTCAGAACAGAAATTATACGTGCTTGTAACACTTTCGTGAGATTTTGCTGCTTAAATTAAGCACCCTTGTCTCATGTTGCCCAAATCTATACATGGCCTCTCCAACTTCTCCTACGGATTTGACCACCCTAATGTCGTCTGTTGATTAATACACACTTGGAAGTTTTCCATTGTTTAAGTTACCCTTTTATCCCGTTCAAACAAGGCATAATGGTCCGATTTCCAGCAAGACGAAGGGAATTTTCATTCTCCAAAGCGTTCAGATCGGTTTTGGGTCCCATGGATATCGGAGGATCTTCCGGGCGTAATGAAGTTGACCACTTAACCGGCATCTAATGTAAAGGTAAAAATTGATGAAGCTGGAGCTCCACTCCTCAATATACCTACATGGGGTACACGGGGACAACTTTACCAATTACTTTCTTTCCCTTAGATTCATGTGTTTGCCTTAAAACGATGTTGTTCAAATAATTTAAACGATGCCCATCCTTTAGTCTGGTAAACTAAGTCTCAAACCAGTATGAAATGAAGGATAAGATTTGCTTCCTGTATGTTTCCAGTTACGTAAATTAACGAAAAACGCGAAGAATTTTTTTTTAAATGGAAGCATCACGATGTGCTTGTAACGTAATATAATGTTATATAATGAACGTCAGCACAATCACTTTATTGTTTTAGGTAATACCAGGCTACATGTTTCGCCTAAAACTTATCTGGTAACACAACTGTTAATAAATGGGATCCCAACGTGTGCACGGTATCTGGTAACACAGTTGTTAATATAGGCCTGAAGATGACCAAGTTTTAGTCGAAACATGTAGCCTGGTATTACCTAAAATAGTAAAGTGATTGTGTTGACGTTCATTATATAACATTATATTGCGAAAAAATGTACTAAGTATTGCATGGCTTACGTGAAATGATTCTTTTTTGCGCTACGATGAACACTTTAATGGTAAAATTAAATATTCTGACTCTTAATAGTCTAGTGACATTTATACACCTACTGCAGCTTTAAGAAAATTTGAATTTTCCCTCAGCAGTGTACGAGTATTTATGTGTTTAGTTCGATCATCACAATAAGCACCGACATTTTCTCCAAAAATACGTAATTTACCATCCGAATGGTACTTACAAAGGACAGAGAATGCCTAATTTTTATGCATAATTTAGACGAACTTCAGCATACGAACGTCACTCCTGTGTGGACATAGAACATGTGACCATTTAATGCGCAGGAAACGAATGTAAACGTATGTCGGAACGCGTGGTCATTTAAACAGTAATGGGCCACAGAAGACACAATGCCGGCAAGAGACCTGGCGATATTACTGATATGGCTTTTGTATTTCATATAAGAAAGACGACCTAAGAATATCGATATTCATGTGAAAATCAAATTAAAATTCTTAAATTATATAATCCGATGAAGCACAAGAATAGGCACATGTAAATATTGTTTATCAAATAGGCCCAGGTACCGTGGACTTTATATGATCAAAAAGCAGAACAGATTTGAATGTAGTCATCCCGTTGTGTTTTATTCTTACAGATTTAATTTACATATATTTCAGTCAACACAGCAATCATATTAAAATATCAACTATGTTTATAGCGACATGTTTCGACTCGAAGGAGTCATCGTCAGACTATGTTTAGAACCACACATGTGTAAAGGTAACTGTGCACGTTTTTAGATCCCAAAACATGCACAGTTACCTTTTACACATGTGTGGTTTTAAACATAGCCTGATGATGACTCCAAAACATGTCGCTATAAACATAGTTGTTATTTTAATACGATTGTTGTGTTGACTGAATTATATGTAAATTAAATCTCTAAGCAGAACAGAGTGTCTCATTCACATCACATGCCTGCATCTAGCTGCCTCTTCCAATTCAAATTTCACACGCATTCCCCACCTTCTGTCTGCCTTAAGCATGCCAATTCTCCGTATAATCACCGCCAGGTACAGGGAGCTGCAGTGAATTCAAAGCGTCTCTCACTTACAACGAACGTTTAATTTAGAACAAAACTTACACTACTCTTCCTCTCATCTCTCCAGTTATTTAACGGTGGCAGTCGGTAGTGCTGTGTGACGAATCGGAGCCTCGCTGAGGTCAAGAGAGATTTATGACTTAATCACTGTTGCCTTAAATAAGAAGCCAACTGGAGCAATGAATATTCGCAGTTACAATATTACAATAGTACAGTCTATAGGAGCAGATGTGGCAAATTGCTTGGCGCTGTATAAATAAGTACATTATGCAGGGTCTTTCATGAAAAGGTGTTAGTGCTCCTAACGCTCAAGAAATATCCGCTCTATGTGAGTCTCCCGTATACCACCTTCCTCATGGAAATATTGCGTCGGAGCTCATCCTGCAGTAGATGAACATAATCCACTATCTAGGATCCCTGTTTCTGTCATTCTCTGCAGTGTCATTCCCGTATTCACGAGAGTGCCTCAAAGTAAAATGTTAGGAAACATTGTCTTGTAACCGGGAGCATGCAACGAGACAGTTTAGGAGAGCTCAGTAATGATCAGTAATCGCATCATTAAAAGTGTCATTTGTAAGGTTAATCCAATGACGGCAAAGGATGTGGCACATAGAGCATGCATGACAAAGATGAGAAATTGCCTGTTATTCGCACCTAGTTTACCTATATTATATTTTCCCTTCGTGTGGGATTTGTGGTGGATAAAGTGACATAAGAACTAATTCTACCATTGATACCTTCGGTTTTCTAGTGTCATTCCTAGGTGCTCCACACTCACGTTTCATTCATGTAATTAGCAATTGATACAACATGTTCCTCTGACTTGTCCTCATTTTTCCGTCTCAAATTTTATGTGGATATTCTATATTTCGGATGCATGTTACATGTATTGTCTTGTCCTCCACCAGTAAATCTTATGAACAGAAAGTTATGTGAAAACCGTTACTTATTCATCATCATCATCATCTTCTTATATCACTACGTTGTCCTGTTACTACCTCTCACTTAGGACAAGATCTCACCTGGAACCAATTTGTTGCCAGCACCCTCAACTTCGGTAGAACTTGGGTGGAGGGAGTAGGCAAAAACCTCAAGTAATACTAGAGATAAAATTGCCGTTGTGTGGAGGATGTTTTATATTAAGATAAAAAAAAACACGGAACCGAATTTTACGACGCTGACTACGGATTTCAGAAGCCTTTCTTTGTGTGTTTGTGTGTGTTTGTGTGTGTTTGCGTGTGTGTGTTTGTGTGTGTGTGTGTGGTGTGTGTATGTGTGTGTTTGTGTGTGTGTGTGTGTGTGTGTGGTGTGTGTGTGTGTGTGGTGTGTGTGCGCGCGTGTGTGTGGTGTGTGTGTGTGCAAGTGTGCACGCGCGCGTGAATGTACGTGGTTCTGTTATTTCTCCCTCTTTAGTTATTTAAGCAAAAAGTGAGCTATTTTTAATACCCCGTGGCCTGAAAGCAAATGTTAATGCAGTAAGAGCGATCTTTTATGGTTGGCCAAGAGTCAGTTACACGTGATTTACTGTAGCCTACAGTAAGGTGGGCCCACTTGTTACGCAAAGCGTTGTTTATCTGTTTGTGTGGTATGTGATTTGTCACACTTTTAGGCCCACAATAAGGTAAGGTAGAAAAGATACGCGTCAGAATCTTAAATCATTTGGAGTTGCTCAAAATCCTGCCAACATCACGTGACCATCTGAACACTGAAAGAGTACTCTCTCTTTTATGTTCGGGAGAACTGGAGTACTGAGTTAGAATTACGGTAGCATCATTAACTCTTGCAGTGTCGGTCTGCAAATTCGTTTCGTGTAGAAATGTTTTTTTTAAATACATTAACCTACAAAATGCACTAAGTAAAATGCAATGAAACACATATCATTCAACACACTTCCTGCTAAGTGCCAAACTCCTACATGTTTAATCATTCATGTTTCGTTGTATTTATTGAGTGCATTTTGTTATTTAACACGTTGAATGTAAGAAATTGACAGTATAAATTCCATAGGCTTTTTTTGTTTAGGTTTAGAATTGCATTTATTTTTATCTCAATTATTTGGGAAGAAAAATACAACTGAGACGCTTAGAGATCAAAATGTGGAATAACGTATTTGGACTAAAGTGGGGAAGTAGACTAATGTAGACAACATCTCGTGTTTTTACTTTACTTCTAGTAATGTTGGCTAAGAACACCTTTGCTAGACGTGTGGCTAAAATGTGGAAAGAAAGGTATGAGGACAGAATATTGACCCTTGGTAGCCTAGTGGTGATTCTGTGCCACCACGTTCAACATTAAAATTTTCTACTTTCAGCCCAAACTGTGCGTTTATGTGTCTTATATGATCCAAGAACAAGCAGAGGTTAAACGTTTTTCCAAACAGTTGCGTTTTTTATTTAATGTCGACAAATTTGAGTGACAAAAATTTCGATGCCCGTTCCCCGGACGTGGATAATGTTATTTTCATGGGCATTATAATTAATTGTTATTTGATTATTTTCGTGGGAAGAATATTCCGATATTGAGTTCCGAAACGTCGGCAATTAGAACTCAGACGCCGGAGAATTACCCAAAAAGGAACAAATTACATTTAGAGCAAGGCGAAAGCTTAAAAACAAGGAAGAATATTCCGGTTTAGTTAGTTTTGCTGGACGTTGTGATTGTCAGGAATGTGACCGCAACGTTAAACGAAGACTTACAGTATATATTTACTGATAATATTCTGCCAAAAGGATTCATATTTTGAATCATAACAAAGCAAACAATGTACGTATAACGTAATATTGAGGCGTGTTCTTGCAACCATTGTTGCAGTGGAAAAGCAATAAGTATTATTTTGAGTGTGCATTTATAGCCTTCGGTACCGAGCATGCAATGCGCATGAGCCATATTGTCGTCTATGTCCTGTCCGACACAATATTTTCCCACATTATCTCATAAACTGTGCTATTAAAAAAAATGTTATTGAAAATGCAAATGTGTATTTTCGTTTTCTCTGCAACTTCTGGCTGAAGCATTTCTCATTCCAAGAACAACGGAGTGAGATATAATCAGAAATGTATATTGGCACTCATGTAAAGTATTCATTATTCTTGTCCGTTTTTAATAAATGTTGAATTTTCCTATAGATTTTAGAAAAATATTGAAATATCAAATTTCAAGAAAATCCGTCCAGTTGGAGCCGAGTTTTCCATGCGGAAAGACGGACAAGCATACATGATGAATCTTGTAGTCGATTTCGCAGTTTTGCGAACTCGCCAGAAATCGCTTTAGGCCTTATAAGAAAAATATGGGTTGTATTAGCAACGAGAATTAAATTGCCATGGATTAGCGCTGAAGTTCACTTGCAAAATGAACAACTTCCCGCTGTTTCCATCTCGGTCACGAAGAACACAACCGTCGCTTAGCTTCTCTTTCGCCCAGTATATCATGACTGGAGACGCGTAGCATTGGACGTTGTACGAATTAAGGCCAGAGGGGAGGGAACACACACCTGTTCCGTAACACATGAATCAGATTGATAACTAATTTTCTTGGACGAGAGAAATCACACAACTTTACCGCTTCTCTCCGTAAAGTAATTTCTAGTTCACATGGCGAAAACTGGTTCTGTTCCTGATGTAAATGGGGCGTGTCACTCCTTACTTACAGCGGAATGGTTGTTTATGAAACTGGTTAATTTAACATTCCGAACGAGACTAATTCAGAAATTCATGTTCTTGTTATTTTATGTTCTTGTTGACTTGTATGAAAGGAACCGTATGTTTCAACATCCTGTTAATCATGCGAGATTTGATGTTCTCTCAGCGGCGTTGATGTAGATTCAATATTTCAGGACGTTCCGCCATGTGGATTGGTAAACTGTTACCGACGTTTCGAAGGATCTTAGTGCCTTTATCTTCAGAGTCAGCCACTCCCAGAAGAATACTGGATTCCTTGACCGTGAAGGCGAGGACATTACGATTTTGCCGAAACGTCGGTAAATATTTACCAGTCATCACTTTGTAACATTTCAGAATACTTTTAATCTTGGTCCTGTAGATCGTTTTCCGTGTTGATATTAAAATGTTGTCCCCTGTTAATGGACTTCTTTTCCTCTTCTTTGATTCTCTACTACCTTGTGAATTACGTAAGTTATTAATTAAATAAGGTAACAAAATATAGTCTAGATTTTCCCTAGTCTTTGTTGTTGTATCACATTGAAGTTCGGGAAGTGTTACAATTGGAAATTGTGTTTATGGGCACAACTGACTCTTCTGATCGGGAAGCCAATAATTTTTGTCCTATTCATGAAATTCGCCTCAGTTTATGGAAGTCGAAGATTCATTACTGCCTTCATAACGGCCGGTTACCTGTCCCTGTCATGAACTAGATGAATCCAGTTAGCTCTCCCATGTTTCTAAGATCCTGTTCTTATTTTCCTCCCCAAATACGCCTATAGGTCTTCCAGCGTCTATTGCTTGGGTGTAGTGAGCAAACTCCTTACGAAGTAGCCATCTCATTGCCAACAGTTAACATGCAATCATACATTTTCTTGGAACTGTATTATTTATTTCTGGTTTTAAGTGTTCGTATGTTTGTCACAGTCTAGGGATCGAATCCCGGTGGAGGCGAGATTTTCCGCACTCGTACTAATCGGTCCTGGGGCCCACCCTGACTCCTGTACAGAGGGTAACGGCTCTCTTTCCCGGGAGTACAGCGTCCGGGGTGTGTCGTTGACCACCCACCATATCTAACACCGACGTTAAAGAAAGAATAGAGCTATACCAAAACTCCCCACCTCTGGGGCCTTCATGACCTGTTCTAGGGTGAAATTCACGTCTGTCAGGCCTCTAGTAGCCTATTAATTTCTAACTGTTTGTAGATTGGAGGAGACATTTCTTACGCATATCTTTTCAAATGCTGAATAAATTCAGGCTCGAAGAATAAGTGTCTGGAAGCTGTGTTTCTCGATAGTAGTGTCGAGAAGTTAATAGCACAACTTTCAGGATGATTATATACTTCACATTGAATCTGAAGCTGTTCGACTGACACGTAGTAAAACCGTCTTTCATTAAACTTGTGAGACTATTTAAAATCCTTTTAGTGTCGACTTACAAAGCAGGTCTATTAAGACTTTTTAAGACTGCGACTCCTCTGATTTGTAAAAAAATCCAGTCCCTACCTCACAGAGAACAAACATCGTCTGCATGATAAAGAATTTGTTAATGCAGTATGGGGAGATAAAAGCTGTTTTTTTCCTGAGAATCGTAAGAAGTACATAATGTACTGTGTTGACAAACGCAGAGTTATATTGCTATGGCAAGTGGTACACGTACATGTTGAATGGAGGCATCACGATGTGCTTGGATACGTATTATGATATTAATAGTGTACGTCAGCACAACTGTTTTTATTACACAAAGTAATTACATAGGCTACATGTTTCGACTATTGAATAGTCATCTTCAGGCCTATTCTTTACACGTTAAGTCACAGGACGCTGTGCACACATTGGGATCCCAGTGTGTTTACATCAGTGAAATACTTAAGCCAGATCATTTGTCTAGGAAAGTAAACGTGCGATATGTGTAACTAAGTGGTTAAAATAATTTAAAACTCTTTAAAAAATAGTGTGTTGGCGTTTACCAGTTAAAAATAGGCCCCGTTACCATCTAATAAAAACAGTTTTGCTGACGTACACTATTAATATCATAAATGGTACAAGTAGTTACCACTGGGTTTCAGAGGGCTAACACTGTCAAATTCCGGCAGTAGTGTCGTTGTAAGGAAAGAAATTACTTTCCTGATAAGGACTGCGTCTGTAGTTCGACAGTAACTGTCTGCATGGTGCAGAAATTACTCACTTTTGTTTATAACGTAGTCTGCATGTCCCAGTATTTAGTGATTTATTCTACTTCATTTTTAGCGTTTGTTGATTAGGCCTGTGTGGATTTTCCCAATTCAACATTAGTCTGTTATTAACAATCCTTTATGGACACTTGGTAGGACTTTTTACAGACCGGAAATCGTTCCATGGATAGGTGTTTGCCTCTGCAAGTAACACAAATACAGAGAAACGCTAACATACATCTGTGTGCCGAGTGGCATTTTAACTCACGATTCTGGCATTCGAGCAATCAAAGACAGTAAGCGTACGCCCCTCGAATCGCGCAGCAACTGTGATCGGCCCTTAGTTATTTCTTAGCCCATGAAATTCAATATAATTGGGTCTATTGATAATATATGCGGTCAACAACTGATCGGCCTAGATGCAGAAAATTAATAGTGTGGTCAGATGGAAATATAATGTGAATTATTTCTAGCGGAGAGTTCAAAAGTGTTACAAATTGATCACTTACTGGACAGCTGTACGGTGCACCATAACAGCGGCTCGGCGCCTTTCATTCTGCCCTAGTCATTTGATAAGATTTGTAGAGTTTTGTCTCTGTCGTCTGTATGTGAAGAAGCCTGTAGATGTAAAAGCCGCTTTAAATATTTTATAGCGATGTATATAAACGGTAAGAACGAGAGTGAGGTTGTCAGTTCAGGGGTGGGTAAAGTACGACCTCATACTGACAACAGGTTTGGTCTTTCCAGCTGTGGCAGACAGATGTTATTGATAATCTTGCCCTTTACCAGATTTTACTTTCTAATACTTAACACGGATAAATATTTTTAGTTACAAGAAGTTAAAAATAAAATAGGCCTGCAGAATATTGGCACATTGGTGGAGATTCTATTTCTTGGGCCTCTAATATAGATCTGTACTATTTTCACGCACTGTTCAAAAGATATTTTTAGTTTGTTTTCGTATCATAACACTTTTAAAGCGGAAACAGAGTTACGGTATAATGTTACAGTTAGTTGCTAATGATAATACTTTAATGTCTTAGAGCGTCCCTCTAAACATCTTCAGTGAATATTGGTAGATATTGAACGGTCTGTGAATTCCACAATTGTTCGCTTAAAGCAGTTCATACCGTTAGTAAAAGTTACTACTCACCCCTGTGTTACTTGCTGAAACGAGATAAATAACAACACGACGTAGTGTCATTGCCTAGACTATTGAGAGAAGAGAGACGCTGTTTTTTTATGGGGTATTAATCGCCATGACATTGTTATTGTTAACAGACTACTCTTTAACTAGAAAATTTGCAATGCCAGTTGATGCATCAGTACACTTCTCTACCTTCATAAATTGATGGTTATACTTTGAATATTTTGTTTTCATTTTGCCGTTCATGAATCATTAAGTCTGAGTTCGTTAACCTCCTGGAGCTAGTTTTTACCATTTTTTTTTTTTTTTTTTTTTTTTTTTTCCCTTTTTTTTTTTTTTGTTTTTTGGGGGGGTGAACATACAGCCCTTTTTCGCACCCCATTATA
>Ga0123357_10010599_pt1 | contig 11743 bp, 6 predicted proteins | sample TergutEmb28metaG_FD_89873 | JGI IMG/M metagenome (GOLD analysis project Ga0123357, IMG submission 89873) | Embiratermes neotenicus P4 segment gut microbial communities from Petit-Saut dam, French Guiana - Emb289 P4 | ecosystem: Host-associated > Arthropoda: Insects > Digestive system > Gut ...
CGGCGGTATTATTGCCAAAGGAAATACCATCAGTGACGTCGTCGGAAATATTAACGGTACCGCTTGAATTTGAATAGATCGCACCGCCGTATTCAGTAGCTGTATTGTTGGAGAATGTAGTATCGGCAACTGTCAATAAACCGCCACCACTAATATAAATGGCGCCGCCGGATACATCGGCACTATTACTGTCAAAGCTGGCTGTATCACCGGCTGTAGGGGCAATTGTAATAGTACCGCTGCTGTCATATATCGCCCCGCCATACTGCGTTGCCACGTTACCGGTAAACCCAATGGACGAACCGTTTACAGTTACATTTCCCTGAGCGCTGATTGCTCCCCCGTTTTGCAGATTGACTGTTGGTCCCGCTACACTGTTATTACCGGTTGTGCTTAGAGTCGCATTGTAACCGGCATAGTTATTGGTAAAGTTGACTGTGCTATCAACATTACCAATAGTCAGTGTTGAACCGGCTATTTCCATAGCAATGGCGCCACCGTTCATTTTCGCAACATTACCGATAAAAGTAAGGGTGTTAGGTACAGGGTTGCCACCGGAATCCACACCGGTACCAATGCTACTATTAGCCGGGATCCCATTGCCCCCAATCCGGAGAGCACCGCCATCATTAGAAGCACCTGAAGATCCCACAGCAACGTTATTCTCAGCGTCAATACTGCCGGCAACAGTTACGCCGCCGTCTGAATTAATGCCTCCTCCCCCTCTTGCAGCAGAATTGTTAGTAAGGGTCAATAAGGCATTTGGATCGGTAAAGGCTGTATTTACGCTGGCAGCACTGGTGCTATTGGTAGCATTATAAGTATCATAAATAGCCCCGCCCCATGTTTTAGATGTATTATGATCAAATGTTACATCACCGTTGAATGTAATGGTATTGTAGTCATGAATCGCTCCATCGACAGTGCCGCTGCCGGTATTATTAATGAACTGGAGACCGCCATCGCTGTTTGTAGTGCTGTTTACTGTGATATTGCCGATGGCAGAAATGGCTCCGGCGTCAGTTCCAACATTATTTTGGAAAATAACAGGACCTGTTGTATTAAGAACTAAACTCCCCGTAGTCGACGGTGTCACGTCAATAGCAGCCTTAACACTACTGGTAGAGCCCTGTATCGTCACATAGCTCAAGTTAAGTGTGCTAACAGCATTGGCAGCAGCTTTCCCGAGAAAGTTTCCGGTAGCGCTAAGGGTAATCGTCTGCATAGCAGGGCCGGCAATAGAACCATCAGGATTGAAAGTAACCCCATTGATAGTCAGTCCCACCGGACTATTTGCCAAGGTAACGGCAGCTTGAGTACCAGTTAGGGTTACAGGTGCCCCCAGGTTCCAGGTATCTCCGGCCAAAACAGTGGTCATGTGAAATGTAGAATTGCTGACATTTACTCCTGTCTGAACGTTGTAAGTATTTGGGCCTGTACCCGCGGCAGTTGACGGAGTAATTGAACCACCGGTATTAACGGTGTAAGTGGTCTGCGCAAAAGCAGAACCAGTCCCTATCATGGCAGTAATGACCGCAGCGCTTAAAGCTATCGCGACACGTGATTTTTTCCTTCCTGTCCTGGAGGCTTTTGTGATTTCAGCTACAGGTACCCATGCGCAGAGTGCTTCATTCCAGATCGTTTTAAATACCTTATTCATTGTGTTTCTCCTTTATCACCTATTACTTTTTTGCCATGATAATGGAACTGATATATTTTTATGTTGCTATTTATTGCCGCTCTCTGTTAATTACCTCTCATTCGCCTCTTTACAAATGGAGGTTAAAATAACAACTGTTTGTAAATTAACTTATATTGCCATTACGTTATACAATCTATTGTACATATATTTAGATGCACCATACTTACGTTTCGTTACTTTTAAAACTTAACTCTATTCAATGGTCAAAATGTGATTGCCTAATTGTATAAGAAAAGAGAGTATTAGGCTAAACCCAAAAGGTATAATTCCTTTTTAAATAAAGTTTCTTAGAAAGCACTCTAAAGAGTGATATCTTCAGCTACACCATCTTTCTTTTTAATAACTGAGTTTACTTTATTCCAATCAACACGATCGGCAAGATTCTCTTTTTCAATAAGTCTCTTTGCTTCTATGTTAAGATTCTTTGCCATTCTGTAAACATCTTTATGGACTTCCAGAAAAATCCGCCCATTCTCAGTAACCGCGAGCTTAACGGGCCTGTAAATAATTTCTCCCGGAGTACGTACGGCCACTTCTTTAAAAAAGCTCTCCATTTCTGTTGGATAAACTCTTATGCAGCCATGACTTGCAAAGCTATATACTGAACCTGGGCTGGTTGTACTATGTATAAGTATTCCAGGCAGCGATGTCCTCATAGCGTAATGACCAAGGGGATTTTTTGGCCCTGGTGGTACTTCCGTAATAACAGTCTCCCCTTTTTCTTCCATTTCATCTTGGATTGAAGGGGGGACAGTCCACTTGGGATTCTTTATTTTTGCGACTATCTTGAATCTGCCGGTAGGGGTTTCCCAGTCATATTTTTTATTTTTAACAGGAACTCCCAAGGCTACAGGAAGGACTCTCTGAATTTTTCCATTTTTAAAATAGTAAATGGTTTTGTCGGGAATGTTGATAATTATCCCATAATTCACGGTTTTCGGAATAATTTTACGGTTATTATATGAAAGTTCTTGACCAGGTTTTAACGATGATTTTGGACTTAAACCGTTCATCTTAATAAGCTGTTCTCTGGTAACTCCAAGCTTTGCGGCAACGAGTCTGATATTCTCATGCTTTTTAACGGTATAAGTACCCACTTCGCCAACGATTTTCGCGGATTTGAAATTATCTTCAGAAGGTTCGTTACTTGAAAGGACCTCTTCTCCTACAGCACTCTGATTACCGGGTTTGCCACTTTCAGGCAATTGAGTTGAGGAATAATTACCATAACTTTTTACCTGTACTGTATCGCTTTTAGCGGGATTATTATTCTGGGAAACAGGATTCAACTCCTCCGCATTACATTCACATGAAATAAAAATCACGCCCGCTAACAAAAAATTTAAAACTACCAAAAATTTACCGCGCACCTAGCACCCCATATTTTTTCATTGGAACAAATAGATTATTTTTGCAATTACTACACCAAGTTTAGGATATTTAGCAATAAATTCCTTTAAAATAATATGTTAATATTTTTTATAGTTTATTATCAGAATTTAAAAATGAATGTCTAAGAGCAAATATTAACCAAAACGATATACAAGCTTTCCCTGATTATACAGTTCAATAGGGCCATCCTGGGAAACTTTTATAACCTTGCCAAAAAACGAAGCAGCATAAGCGGCAGTTGTACGTCCGCCACCGGCTACCATCTCCCTTGCATGAGAAGTATCAATAATAAATCCGGTTTCAAGAAGCTTACCTTTACTGTTAAAAACTGTCATACCGTCAGTAGAGAGAATTCTAAGAAGGCTCCCGGCCTGTTTAAGCTGAGTAATTGTACGGCCTGTCACACCATTAATCAAAAGATGCACTATCGGGTCATCACCACCAACAGAGCCTTTTTTCAACTGAGTGAGCTGTTTTTTCCCTCCGTTATGGATCAGTATAACAGTACCATGTCTGCTTTTTGAAAGGGCATAGGCTGTCCATATGAGGTCATCTTGTGATGCTGGTTCCATACTTTCCGCCAGGAATTCTTTAAAAATTTCTTTATCAAAAATGCCCCATCCGCCTTTTCGCCTTACCATAATCTTCGCAGGTGTTGTAAGAATTTCAATCTCACCAGATTCATTAACTGTAACAGCAAAAGCCCCTTCCCCCGCCCTGTTTACAATTGAAAAAATTTCTTTCTGGGTAAAGCGTTCAATATCACTGGCCAAAGACTGATTATCTACCCTGACAACGCCATTAACCTGCATTTGAATGTTTACTATGAAAAAAAGGTTGGAACCGTCAACGTATCTGTAGGTAAGAGGATTCGCAAAAAACTCGGATGTAATATTTTGAGCAGGTTTAAGAGGCCACAAATCGTGATGCCGGTCTTTAAGAAGCTGTAAAATATTTTGTTGAGTAGTTCTGTGAACAATAAAACCTGTGGTAGCCTGTCTTCCCTCATATTTTTGATATGAAAGATTTTTTAAAAGCTGAATTAGTTGCTGAATGGGCCAAAAAACCTTTGTGCGGTCACCTCGGAGAAATCTGGCAACAGCTATGTCCATCATTGAAGCAATAAGTGCAGTTCTGAAATGAGCGTTATACCCCTCCTGCCGAAATCCACTGTACATAGCCGCAAAAGCAACAAGCAGCTCCCCGCAAAAAGCCTCTTCAGCACGAGTAAAGGGTAAAGAACCCCTCTTCGCGATGAAAATATACGGCTTTTTTTCGACAGTAATTGTTTTTCTTATACAACCTTCTTCTACACCCTCAGCCGTAGCAGCAGGTCCCAGCTCAACTTCAGCGCCGCCAAGAAAAGATCGTATACTACCTTTTATCGCTTCAAAAGCCTCAATAGACATACGGATATCCTTTTATAATTACGGTAGGTAGGGTAGTTGTTAGACAGCTTATTTAGAATACAGACAACATATTATGCTGAATTGTTACATCTCAACAATTGAAAAGTTTTATAGTTTAATTTTAAACGCCTTGCCCTTTACGTACAATCAGGCATAATTAACATTCTTTACAAATATTGACAAATAATTGATACTTTTTGTAAATATTGACAATTATTGGCTATCTTATTAAATTAGCCAGCATAAATAGAACCTGTTTAAAGGACGAAAAAATGAAATTCTCAAATTTTATTGTTTTATTACTTATTATCCTGACATCTCTGGCCGGATGTAAAGATAAGATTTATGAGCAGGGTAAAGCTAATGCCCCGATAAAAAACGTCCCAAAAGAGATCCTTAATACACAACAGGCTTTTACTGCTGTCGCTAAAGCCGTTACCCCGTCAGTAGTTAACATATCAACAGTAAATAAAAGAACCTCAATATCACCACTGTCTGAACTGTCACCTTTATTTGACGATTTTTTCAAAGATACGCCGCAACAACCGAGGTCCAAAAATGATACCAGCTTTGGCTCAGGTTTTATTATCAGTACTGATGGATATATTGTAACTAATAACCATGTCATTCGGAACGCTGAAACCATAAAGGTAAAATTGTCCAATGAAGAGACATATACCGCAAAGCTTATAGGGAGTGATCCAAAAACTGATATTGCCGTTATAAAGATAAACCCAAAGGAGCAGCTACCTGTGGCGGTACTTGGAGATTCCGATAAATTAGAGGTGGGGCAGTGGGCCATAGCCATCGGCAACCCTTTTGGCTTAGACAGAACAGTAACGGTAGGAGTTGTATCGGCAACCGGTAGATCTAACGTGGGTATAGAGACCTATGAAGATTTCATTCAGACTGATGCTTCAATAAATCCCGGCAACTCCGGAGGGCCGTTGCTTAATATTAACGGTGAAGTCATAGGGATTAATACCGCTATTGTAGCAGCAGGTCAGGGTATCGGTTTCGCTATTCCGGTAAATATGGCAAAAAAGATTGTCGACCAGCTTATTAAAAAAGGGAGCGTGACGCGGGCATGGCTTGGGGTTACAATACAACCCGTAACAGACGATATTGCGTCTTCATTTGGACTTAAGAAAGCCCAGGGTGTCCTGATAGGTGATGTAATGTCAAACAGCCCTGCTGAAAAAGCCGGAATGCAACAGGGGGATATCATTGTTTCTTTTGATGGGAAAAGCGTAAGGGATCCAAGACAATTACAGATGACTGTGGCAAATACCCAGATTGGGAAACCTGTTCAGATGGAGTTTTACAGAGAGGGCAAATTGTTTAAAGCATCTGTTACTCTTATCAGCGGCGACAGTGAACAAGCTATTAAAACTCACCCAATTGATGCAGATGGAAATTGGCTCGGCATCACAGTAAAGGAAATACCTTCTGACAGGCATATTACGAGACCGGCGGGAGTCGTTGTAGTTGATGTGTCACCAGATAGCATTGCGGAAGAAGGCGGAATACAAGTAGATGATATTATTGTTTCCGTAAACCAGAAAAAGACAAGGAATATAAAAGAGTACACAGCAGTAATGAGGGAGGCAGAAAACAGAGGCGTAGCTGTAATGCTTATTAGGCGCGGAGATGCAAGCAGTTATGTTGTATTAAAATTCAGGTAATAATCCGGCTTCCGCTTTTTGCGCCCAACTGTGTTGCCTGCGTCGTAGGTCGCTCAACGCCAGTATTGTCGGGCGACTTGCAGTCGCCCGACAATACTGGCGCACACTGTGCGCCCCTACATATATGAACCCAGTATGCTTTTAAATATTACCTTATTATGTTAGTTTTATACAATTAGGCAACCATTTTTATACTGTTATTTCTGTGAGCTGAGATAATACCTGAGCTCATAGATTAATGGTTATGGTTTATTTTTTTATAAATCGTAGGATTAGGCAATAACCCATTTTACCTTATAGCACAGGATCTTGGTGTAGGGGCGGCAACCTGCCGCCTGCCGTTTCGTTGATTACGGTCACAGGCGGCAGGTTGCCGCCCCTACGCCAAATAAGACGTAACTAAGGCAACGCCGCATATGGCCAAAAAACTGCATCACACAATAGAAGCCCTATAAAATATGACTGAAACCACTATAACAACAACTGATGAGCATAACGGTTTACGCCTAGATTCATTTCTTTCGAATCTGTTACCTGATATTACGCGCTCCGCCGCTCAGAAACTTATTGAACATGGATTTGTTACCATTGACGGCGATAAACCAAAGCCTGCCACTAAGTTAAGACCGGGTGAGATTATAAGTATCACAGTACCGCCTCCAAAGCCGGTAGAAACATTACCTGAAGATTTACCGTTAAATATACTTTTTGAAGATAATGACCTTATTGTGTTGGATAAACCGGCCGGCATAGTTGTTCATCCCGGGGCCGGCAATAGCGGGGGGACAATAGTAAACGGCCTTTTACACCACTGTAAGGATTTATCAGGTATAGGCGGGGAATTACGCCCGGGAATCGTACACAGAATTGATAAAGATACATCAGGAATTATTGTTGTTGCGAAAAACGACAAAGCTCATCAGCCCCTTGCCAAACAGTTTCATGATCATACAATCAAACGCGTATATGTTGCTCTTCTGCTCGGATCACCCAAAGAAGATAGCGGGAAAATAAAAAGCCTTATAGGGCGGCACGTTACTGACCGTAAGAGAATGTCAGGGAATATAAAACGCGGAAAACAGGCCGTTACCAATTGGAAAGTTCTTGCCAGATACCCTGAATGTTCGTTTATAAAATTAAGACTTGAAACAGGCAGAACCCATCAGATAAGAGTCCATATGTCTGAAGCTGGCTTTCCTATTGTCGGCGATTCAGTTTATGGCGGGACTAAAAGAGCAACAAACTTAAAAGACCAGGTTTTAAAGAGAATGGCAAAAGAGCTGGGAAGACAGGCTCTTCATGCTGAAACACTTGGGTTCATACACCCTTCAACCGAAAATTATATGGAATTTAACTCTCCTATACCTGATGATATGCAAAGGATACTTGACTATCTCAATTCAAGAGTATAAAAAATCAGCCTCCTTATAAAAAATTAACTGCCTAAAAACAGAGGACACCATTTAATGGAGATAAAACAAAAAGAAAACATCCACTATTTGGAAGCATCTATTCTTGCTCCATATAAAAAAATTAGCCATGGTTTTACAACCAGGCATAAAGGAATTTCCAGAGCTCCTTATAATTCACTTAATCTTGGTATCAACACAGATGATTCGTTACAGAATGTGCAGGGCAACAGAAATTTACTGGCAAGAGCTTTCAAGACAAAAACTGAAAAACTTGTCACTGTCAACCAGGTACATGGCGCTGATATTCTGGTAATTGATGAGCCAAATAAGGATTTTTCGCATTTCCAAAAAATAGATTGTGACGGAATTATAACAAACCAGCCAAATGTCATGATTGCCGTCTGCGTAGCTGATTGCGCCCCTATTCTACTATTTGACCCTGTTAAATCCGTAATTGCTTCTATTCATGCTGGTTGGAAAGGGACTGCCGCTGGAATCGCCACCAAAGGGGTAAAGTCAATGTCAAAAATTTTCGGCTCAAACCCTGATGAGATAATTGCTGTAATAGGGCCCACAATAGGCCCGTGTTGTTATGAAGTTGATGAAATAGTAAAAACTTCATTCGTAAAAAACGGCCTTGATTGGGAAGCTTGCGCAAAAAATATAAACAACGAAAAATGGAGCCTGGATATTTCAAAAGCTAATAAAGATCAGTTGTTGAGCGTTGGCCTAAAAGGAAAAAACATAGAAGTTGCTGACCAATGTGTATCATGTTTGCATGACCGATTCTTTTCATATAGAAGAAACAGCGGTAACACCGGAAGGCAAGCCGGTTTCATAATGCTGAATTGATAAAAAAATAAAGGCTCTCCTGATTACAATCCGTAATTATTTAGCTATTGACAGAATTAATTACTTGCAAACCATCACAAAATAGATAAAGTTGCTTTTTAACGAACTATAGTTGCTTATATGTAAACTAGCTATTCCAGCAGATTCTATGAAATACCAATTAACTTAACATCATAAATTAATAAAGGAGAGAAGTATGGAAAAAAAATTTGTCTATTCCTTTGGTAACGGCCATTCTGATGGCAACGCAGAGATGAAAACCCTGCTTGGTGGCAAAGGTGCTAATCTGGCGGAAATGACAAATATTGGATTGCCGGTCCCTCCAGGATTTACAATTAGTACAGAGGTCTGTAAACACTATTATGCCAACGGAAATACATATCCCGCAAGCCTTGAAACAGATGTGAAAACAGCTTTACAACAAGTGGAAAAACTTACTGGAAAAAAATTCGGAGACGAAGAAAACCCGCTTCTTGTCTCTGTCCGATCAGGCGCCCAGGCGTCTATGCCAGGTATGATGGATACTATCCTGAACCTTGGACTTAATGACAATACAATTAAAGGGATAATCAAAAAAAGTAATGACGAAAGATTCGCTTACGACTCATACCGGAGATTTGTCCAGATGTATTCTGACGTAGTTATGGGTATGAATAAGGAGATTCTGGAAGATCTTATCGAAGATAAAAAAACTGAAAAAAACGTTAAGCTTGATACTGAGCTTTCAGCCAATGACTGGAAAGAGTTGGTATCGATTTTTAAAGCAAGGATATTTGAATCCCTTGGGAAAGCCTTCCCTGAAGAGCCAAATGAACAGCTTTGGGGAGCAATAGGGGCTGTATTTGGCTCATGGATGAATCAGAGGGCAATTACATACCGCCGTTTAAACAACATACCGGCGGATTGGGGAACAGCCGTAAATGTCCAGGCCATGGTTTTCGGCAACATGGGGAATGATTGCGCAACCGGCGTGGCCTTTACCAGAAACCCATCTACAGGAGAGAACCTTTTCTACGGTGAATATCTTGTAAATGCCCAGGGAGAAGATGTAGTTGCGGGGATACGGACTCCGCAACCGATAAACAAGCATCAAAAAACTGATGATTCTTTACCATCTATGGAAGAAGTTATGCCTGAATGCTATGCAGAGCTGGTAAAAATCAGAAATCTCCTGGAAGCCCATTATAAGGATATACAAGATTTAGAGTTTACAATAGAAAAAAACTCTCTGTATATGCTTCAAACAAGAACTGGTAAACGTACAGCAAGCGCAGCGATAAAAACGGCCGTAGATATGGTTCAAGAAGAGCTTATTGACAAGAAAACAGCTGTTCTCAGAGTACAGCCATCCCAGTTAGATCAGCTTCTTCACCCTTCTTTAGATCCTAATGCTCCGAAACAGGTTATAGCAAAGGGTTTGCCGGCTTCTCCCGGTGCAGCGTCAGGCTCTGTAGTATTCACTGCAGATGAAGCGGAAAGCCTTAGTAAACTAGGCACGAAAGTAATTCTGGTTCGTGTAGAAACAAGTCCTGAAGATATTCATGGGATGAACGCTGCCCAGGGAATATTAACTGCACGGGGAGGAATGACATCCCACGCAGCAGTAGTTGCCCGCGGTATGGGTAAATGTTGTATTGCCGGATGCGGTGATATCAAAATTGACTATAATGCTGAAACTTTGACTACAAAGGATATAACACTGAAAAAAGGTGATGAGATAACTCTAAATGGTTCCACAGGAGAAGTACTCCTAGGACACATCCCTACAGTAACCCCTGAAATGACCGGAGACTTTGCAACCCTTATGAGTTGGGCTGACTCTTTCCGTAAACTTAAAATAAGGACAAACGCGGATACACCAAATGATGCAAAGACTGCGAGAAATTTCGGCGCCGAAGGTATAGGCTTATGCCGCACAGAACATATGTTTTTCCAGGCTGACAGAATTGCTGCTGTTCGGGAGATGATTCTTGCCGATGAGTTGGAAGATAGAGAAAAAGCCCTCGCAAAAATCCTGCCAATGCAAAAAGGGGATTTCATAGGGTTATTCAGAGAAATGAAAGGCTTACCAGTAACAATACGGTTACTTGATCCGCCTCTTCATGAATTCCTTCCGCAAAAGGAAGCAGACATAAAAGAACTTTCAGAAACAATGGGTGTCTCCGTACTGCAATTAAAGGATAAACTTGTACAATTGCATGAATTTAACCCGATGCTTGGCCATCGTGGCTGTAGGCTTGGAATAACAAATCCTGAAATTTATGATATACAGGTCAGGGCAATCATGGAAGCTGCCTGCGAACTGGTTAAAAATGAAGGTTTCTCAATAGTGCCAGAAATAATGATTCCGCTTGTTGCAGTAGATACGGAGTTAAAACGGCTCCGCGCAAACGCAGTAGCCATATGCGACAAAGTTATGGAAGAGTATGGCGTAAAAATGGAGTATCTCATAGGAACGATGATAGAGCTCCCAAGAGCAGCCCTTACAGCCGATGAAGTTGCCAGAGAAGCCGACTTTTTCTCCTTTGGCACAAACGACCTTACCCAGACTGTTTTCGGCCTTTCAAGAGATGATGCAGGCTCTTTCCTCCCTTTCTATGTTGATTCAGGACTTCTAAAACAGGATCCGTTTGTTTCTTTAGATCAGTCAGGAGTTGGCAGACTTATAAAAACCGCTTGTGAACTTGGAAGAAAAACCAGGAGCAATATAAAGCTGGGGATATGTGGTGAGCATGGGGGAGATCCTGACTCTATAACATTCTGCCACAATTCCGGCTTGGATTATGTTTCGTGTTCGCCATTCAGAGTTCCTATTGCAAGACTTGCAGCGGCACATGCTGCTCTTAATAAGTGACCTCTGTAACAGGAATAAAAATGCCTTATACTGAGCCTGTCGTTGCCATAAAAATTGATGTTGATACATACGAAGGGACTCGTGACGGAATTCCGAAACTCCTGGAGATTCTCGACAGCTTTGGCATAAAAGGGACATTTTACTTTTCTATGGGGCCTGATAACTCAGGAAAAGCCATAAGGCGCATCTTTAAAAAAGGCTTTATTAAAAAGATGCTGAGAACAAAGGCCCCTTCAACTTACGGCTTGAAAACCATGCTTTACGGTACTCTTCTCCCCGCTCCAATGATCGCGAAAGCTTTTCCTGAAATCCTCCATTCCGTCGTGCTAAAAGGACATAAAGCAGGAATCCATTGCTGGGACCATGTAAAATGGCATGATAACCTCCCTAAACTTGCAAAACATGAAGCGAAAGACGAACTGCTAAAAGCGTTTTCA
>Ga0123357_10010600_pt1 | contig 11743 bp, 6 predicted proteins | sample TergutEmb28metaG_FD_89873 | JGI IMG/M metagenome (GOLD analysis project Ga0123357, IMG submission 89873) | Embiratermes neotenicus P4 segment gut microbial communities from Petit-Saut dam, French Guiana - Emb289 P4 | ecosystem: Host-associated > Arthropoda: Insects > Digestive system > Gut ...
ATTATTATTGTTATTATTATAAGACACCACAGCAGCCAATATTTGCAGAGACACACTTTCTAAAACAACCACACACGTCACGACTAAGCATTCCCTAAGAAATAAGCGCGCTAATGTAAAAACTTCTATCCTTACAGATCAATAGATCCCATGAAATAACTCAGCACATTAGTCGCAAGCTCCTGAGGATGGATGTAATGGCATCCGAAACATGTTGAGCATTAAATAAAGAAATAATAAAGCAAGTGACATAAATTTGGTCTCTTTTTACTCAATTATCAAAATGATGCACTTTCCAATAAACATATAATAATTATTTCAAATTTTCTTTAAATTTTTCTTGTATAAAATCACAAAAGATATTTTGCTCAAGTCTTCAGATAAAAAAATATGTAACCCCAAATTATTTAAATTTTAAATGTTAAAAGGAATACTTTAATGTATAGTTCCATTCAAAATGTGTCAATAAGCTTAAAGGTAGGCCTGAGAGTTTCTTCCACATCGACGGTAAGCAAATAACACTACCCACTTAAAAATAGCCCTGATGTTTGCAGTTCTTAAATGTTAGGATTTTCGGTAAAGAAATATAGGAAAAAATTTGGGAAGAAGACTATGTAGGAAAAATGGAGCAATTTCTCCTGCACTTGACTAGATTAATTTAAAGTGTCTATGAAAAAACATTCAGGCAGGAATGACATGTTCGTTACTGTAAATCGAACTTGGCTACTTCAGAATTCAAATCTATAACGTAACTGTTAATCTTTCGACTCCAACTGTATATTATTTTCACGAAAATGCAAAATTTCGTACAAACAACACATAGTTTTGATGTACAGCTTAGAGTTCGGCTACAGTAAATTCAAACATTTTTGCTTTTGTGTGGTACTTATGAGACTTCTGAATTCTTATCTTTGTCCGTTTAATGAGTTTTCTTAGAGGGATTGCAGAAACAATAATAAACTATGCACTAAACCCGCTGAAAGTAATATAATCCAACTACTGGTTCTACACACTCGTCATCTGTGCCTATTGTTAGAGATAAAAGCAACAAACCAGGTGATGTAGTGAAGACATAATGTAAACAAGGCAGCAAGCTGATAAATTTGCTAGAAAATACTAAGTTATAAGAAATATTTAAGAAATAATTGCTCGTCACAGGCTGACTAAACTCCATAATGTGCAGTGCACAAAGTTCACCAGCCTTACTAATATAATACAGTATTTTAAGTGGCTTCATTTATATACCGGAGATAATTTGAAATTTACATTATTCTCCAATATATTCGTCTTCCTGTAATTGCCTGCTATTTATTATTTATATATCACATCAGTGTTTTCTTAGCCTTAAAATTAAGTCTTGAAGATATATGTTTTTTTCTTTTTAGGCACATACTGCGAATAGATTATTGTGCCATACAGCAGTATTTAAAGACCCTTACATAACCTCGAATTAAAAACATAAACACTGCAACAAAAGTCCCGGTTCCTGTGATTCTTTCTTTAGGTTTGAAACGGCGTTGATTTCTCAAACAATACGATTTTTAAAAAGATTGTTATTTTATTATGTAATCCACACTTATTTTCTTATTTCACCTACTAAATTTCCTGAAATTCTCCTTAGTTACGCTAATTATTTTCATATCTCTGAGGCATATTTTTATATCTCGTGTTTCACTCCCCACTTCACCAAGTGCAGGCATTCCTGCACGTTTTTTGGTCTTCGTACAATATTGGGAACAGAGGGTTTTTGTAACCGGAGTATATTTGTGTGCTCTCTGTAAGAAGACGACGGCAGGGGGTGCGGTAAGATATGTAGCGGATTTAGTGTAACTATGTAAGGAGACTGAGAGACGGTGGGGCACTTTAGACACCAGCCAGGCCGACCATTCCGCAGCAGGGAAGGGCCTCATAGAAATTAGCGGTACTCCTGTACTCGTCTCCACAACCGGACTACTCCCTTGTACATTCAAGTGATTATTAAACCATTAGTATATGGAGATTGCCGTGGTATTTAACTCTTTAACGACAACCACGCATCCTCCAAACGTCAACCATCCATCTTCAGGGCAGCACGTCACCGCTCGGCTGTCTGTCCGTAAGGTCTCTGTCGCTGGGGTGAACATGGACCAAGATCCCCTGTTCAGGGACACTACAAAGTTATCGTGCAATATAATGTAAAATCACTGCACACATACGGCACAAACACCTATTCCTGATGTCAAATTTAGAAGAAAAATTCGCGTTCAGTAATAATGTACGCCAGGCCTCTTTGTTGTTCCATTAAATCCCAGACGCCTTAACGTCGTATCAACTAATATATTTACTTGTTAGTACGTTAGGTTTGGATTTGTGTGTTGTTTTGATAGAGCAACAAATTGCATTAATTTTATTCCTGACACAACTGTTTAAATTTGATATTTTGAATGTCGTTAATATATAAAAAGAAAATTAAGTAAATACTTAATTCGGTAGTTAAAGCCAAAGATATTGTATCATAAGATATTCAGAACATCTGTTAGAACTGTATTGCTTTCTGTTGTTGTTTCACGCCAGAGATCGACAGACAATTTTACTGCAAATAGTACAAAATTTAAGAAATGAGGCATTTTTTAAGCTTTTCTTTGAATTCCAGGTTTCCCAGTTTTTGTACCAAAACATCTGTATAGACTGAAAGAAACTAAAATGTCGGAAATCTAATTTAACATTAGGATACAGATTATAGTATAGAAAAACTCATAAAGCATTCCCACAAATTTGGCGTTATTTTGCGGCTGGAGACTGTGATGAAAAGCTTAAAACATGAAGAAATACCCGAGAATATAGGTGTGTGATCCTTTTCACCTCTGATTTTCAGCTATAGAATTTCGTTGTTAAAAAATTTCATCCACAAAATATTATGTATTTTTTTTTCCATTGTCTCCAATAAATAACTGTAATATTTTAATTGTGGCCTGATTTCTTCCTTTACAATGTTCGAAACAATATACAATTCCATCACACAGCGTTGTGTAAGCTACTGAAATTATGAAATACCAATCTTTGTAAACATAAAAAAAGATAAAAATAATTTTATTAGAAAATACCAACACAAATCACGTGACCCAACTGTTAAAATCAAAGACCGGTACGTGAGATTTGTTTACATTTGACTATCTACTCGCAAGTTTAACCCTTTGACGCCTAACGACGACTAAAGTGTTCGCACCGCACAGCTAACCTCTAAAAGTTGCATTTTATATATTTATTCATCAAATTTAGGTACTGAATATTTTAAACATGGTATATACTCTCCGTTTTCTCCTCTTCAAAATGCAGTTTGTTTCATAATTCTAACTTATTTGGTTCCTGTGTGATTCACATTTTATATATAGGATGTGCCAAATTTAAAAAATTATTCCGGCGCCAATAGGTTAATGTATAGGAATTATGTTTTAAAAGACCAAATTTAAGACCGGTTGACATTTGTGCTGAAGCATGTGTTTGCCACCATCCTGACGTAACAGAAGTGGCAAAGTTAATACCTGATCTAATCCCACACCATCCTCTCCCCAACTACAATTCTGTTTTAAGCATCTAGGGCGCAAACTGTATTCTAAATTTCTTTCTTTATTTAATGACATCCAATTAGGTATGTAGGTCAGTATGTAAACATAAAAAAGTCGCAATTACATTACAAATATTTTATTGACAAATTCGGAAGTTTAAGGTTATCCTGCATCATTTATCTTCTTTGTCTGAAATTTGCAATTTGACGAAAAATGCACTGAAGGCAAGCCCCAACCCCGTGACAGCACGGACATTCGTCTCTTAGTACCGCGTTCTCAAAATTGTTATAAATTACTTTTTTACTTCATCATCTTTCTTTGTCCTTCCTTCTGTCCTTCCTTCTGTCCTTCCTTCTGTCCTTCCTTCTGTCCTTCCTTCTGTCCTTCCTTCTGTCCTTCCTTCTACCCCATGAACAAATTGGCTCTCACCGGGCGGATTTCCATGAAATCTGATATTATCAAAGACTACATTGACATATTTATGTAACTTTAACAAGATATTAATACGAGCTCCCTGACGATTAAACAAGAGTGTTGAAACATGAAGAAACAACATAATAATTCACAATTAATTTTGTATTTTTGGTTCATTGTACAAAAAAGCTGTAATCCCATATTCAGAGTATGTAATATGTATGTACTTTTCAATGAAAAAATATTCCCTCTAACGTTCTTCAATATGTCGTTGAATTTATATTGTGTGTCTTGTTTATTCTATTTTATGTGCAGGTTACGACTTCTGTCATGTGCCGATCGTTATTTCATAAGAGCGTGTGTCTAAAAGTGCTTCTAAATCTGTGTGTCCAATTGTGTGTTTCAAATTGTGTGTCTCCGGTTGTTTGTGTTTGTGTTTGTGTCTAATTGTGTCTAATATGTAACGCAGAAACACAACAATGAAGCGACGTATTCTTAAAGTTGGCTGCAGAGTGACAGGATAAAACTAATAACTTTATTTCATTTTTAAACATTTTTAATTTTATTTCATAACTCACTTAACAAAAATAGTTTATTCTATAAATTAATTAAATAATTTTTTCTTTTCTTCAAATATTAATAATGTGTTCTTTTTATGAACCATAAAGTTTAGTGACATGAAGTTCCCAAATTGATTTCTAATGATTAAATACACCTTATTTAAATCATCTCTGGATATTAGAAAATTTAAAAACTAATGAGCAGGTTTCATTATGTGGTGTATGGTTATATATATATATATATATATATATATATATATATGTGTGTGTGTGTGTGTGTGTGTGTGTTTGACAGTTCTTCATATTCCTGAAGTGAAGTATTACAGAATACAAATTTGTGTGTGTGGCTTCCCATATGTGCCGATAGGTGGCCGTTCCTTTCTGTTCAACAAGTTGTGTGGAGTTATTCTGTGCTCTGGACAAGTTAAGCCGACATGTATTCTAGTTTGTGAGATTTCAGGTACTTACTGAAGAGAATGTTATTTAATTACAGGCTTGTGGGATGTGACGTAGCTCGCGTTTGTAGGTGGGGCAGACCAGCGTTCGGAATGGTGACGCTGTTTTTAATTTCAAAGTTATAGGAAATGTTTGTTTTTTTAATTTCGGAAATAGAACGTCGGAAATGAATTAAAAATACAAACTCTACTTTCCGCTGTCAAATACATTTTTATTCAGTGCAAAACAGGAAAGGAAGTCACATTTCTTTTGGTGTGGAACTTGTCAGGAAATATTTCAAACTCTCTGTACATATTTGAAGTGAATATCAAACCCACCACAAGTGTGTTTTTAGTAAGGATATATTTTATTTTTTAGTAAAACCAAGAAGATCAAACGAATTAGTTTTACGTTAAAGCATTATATAATATACGTTTTGTAATAAATATATAATATATTAACTACTTAAAATGTAATTATAATTTAAATCATATTCTCTCCTCTTATTTTAAAGTTTTAAGAGGATGAAAAAGACATAATTTATGTGGAAATATGGTGCTTTATCAGACAGATTGAATATAAAGTCCTTAAAAGTGAAATTGTGTTCAAAATTATATTAATTTAATTCACTCATATCTCTGCCACCAAAACATAAGGATCGAAAAGCTGTTACAAAAAATAGTGTTCACCGGCGTATTCGTAACATTGTAATTGCGACCTGCACAAAAGCTACAATAACATAATCTTCACACGATCCTTCCACGCTCTCTAAGAAATATACCTTAAATGAAGCACGACTTGTTTCTTACAAATCAAACCACTCACATTTAAGTTAGGGGAAATTGTGCTGTCCATTTCCCACACTACAGTAAGGTGCATTTCAATTACACGACATGGTTTTCACTGAGTGCCTATATCTCTGTGATGTAAGTGAGAACATCAGCAACACAAAGAACCCAAACAACAATCTGCTATCCGAACATCAGTAAAGATCAAATTAGAAATAAGGAAATTCTGTGGAAGCTTCCGGAGAAAAAACGTGCTAACGAACAAGCTTAAAGAAATGATAATTCAATTAGGAAAACGCTTCAATTCGGGCAGCCGTGGATCACACTGGCCTGTTTTAAACAATACTGACAAGCGATTTTCTTATTTGCTTTTATATTCGAATTGTCTAATTTAAAAAATGAATAAATTCGATGGTGATAAAATCGAAACAAGCCAAATTTACTCGCTAATCACTGATTAGTTTACTATCACCAAAGTGAACACGAACATTGTAAATAATACAGCTAGTATATAACTTGTAAAAAAATGAAATTCTTCAGTTCATCTCTGAGATAAAGAATGATTTGGAAACGGATTGACCAGGTTCCCGTTTCTACGTTTTATAGGCATTACAAGTTCACTCGAAAGAACCTGGCAAGTGAACTCGCTGGCGAGTTGTGGGTAACGTAGTCCTGTGTAAGTACTGCCGTAACTCAAAATTACGTTTCGTTCCACCCACTATCAGCTTCACTTCCTTTTGTTTAATAGGCTGGAACAAAAACTCGAAGAAAAAGCAGAGGGAACTTAGACACCAGCCCATTAAAAGGAGATAGAAGGCAGGTTGCATGTGATAAAGGTTGAAGCTGTAATATCCATCAAGCGGGTTAACGATAGCTATCTCCCGGGAATCAATTTTAGTCTTGTGCATGTCCAATGATATCCAGAAGTTGTAAAATCCTGCTTCAACCAGTCGACCAATAATTTCAGAAACGCGCCTCATCAGTGGGTCTCCATTTAACATTACCATACTTAGGAAGTTGTTATAAACTATCCCGTCTTCTAACCTGCACAACAAGGGTTCAGAATCTTCGCCCAAAATTGAAGCATTAGCATAATAAAATTCAGCATCCAGGTCAGCTAACAAAATTGAAATATTCTTATTGTACATTGCCCAGTCGAAACAATCGTCATATGATGGGCAATTCGCAAGATTTCTTTGTATTTTTGACATTTCCGTTTCGTCACCATCTTCGAAAATGAAATTGTAATCTGGGGGGTAGAAAAGTTTAATACCTGAGGCGAACAGCTCATCCATGTTTTGAATTGGTGTTTTGTAGCCGGAGTCAATAAGAAATGTTGTGAGAAACGCCTGGAACACTGTACTGAAGGCCACAGAGAAACACACCCAGGCGAAGAACAGCGAACGTAGTGAAGGTGAGCGTGGCATCGTTGACACTGCCACCCCTAGAATGACAGCCCAGACGTTAGTCAACGAACTTGGCAGTGTCTTGTACCCTTGCCACTCCGACGTGCAGCTGTATCGCCCAACAAGTGTAATCGAAATGCCCGCAATCACAATCGATATTATCAGAACTAACCACAGTTCCACAGAGAGTATTCTAAAGATGCTGCTCCATCTTGGATATTTTACAGAACACGGTACATACCAGCGGAAACTCATTATGTAGTAGGAATTTGTAGAGTCCAAAAATGGTTCTGCCAAAATGTATGTCCCCAATAAACCTAAGGCAATAAAAGTATCCCTTGCAATCATAGCCCTAATTAAATTATCTGTCAAACCTTCCTCAATTTCAAAACCTTCTGGCGTAGGAACATGAACAAACGTCATATTCATCTGTTTCAAAACTATCATCAGTAAATCCGTCTCCAAGCCTTGTACGAACCTGACAACACTCCCATTTGAATTCGTGTAGTTTTCATAATACGTAGTTAATAACCATTCACTGTCTCTTACAACTGCTTTCATAGGACATCCGTTGAAGCTGTTACTGATCTTTCGTGGAAACAAGTCAGTGTTGTTGGTGAAGTGTCCTTGTGCAGAAATAACCCAACTGTCCAGTAGGGTGATATCATTCACCTCAGCACAACTGTCTGAACTCTGATATGGAAACCAAGTGTACACCCCCAGTTTCATTCCTGTGTCAACGTCATTAAAGTTTATCTGCCTGCCATACTCTTTGTCTATTATATAATGCTCTGGGCTTAAAATAATGCAGTTATATATTCTAACTTTTGATAAGTAATCAAATATGTCCGTTTGTTGCGACATTGAGAATTCATTTGCTCCAGCCACAACAAACCGAGTTTCAGATTTCCAGAGTCTTGTGATTTTAGTTCCTTCTAATGCGTGCGCATTAATTTCTGCCTGCAAACTCTTGATATTCCCATCTGGTATTAATATTATGTAACTGCCATCTCTATCTATAAAATCTGATCCTTCGGCTATGGTTATTTTACCATCAACAGTAACAATGACAGGCCAGATGGCTGTTCGTTGAATCTCTGCAATCAGTTCCTGCTGAACATCTCGGTAGTTAGATGGCGATGATATCACCAGAGTTCGCGCTGGTGAGAAATATCTGTAGCTGATATATGACAGACAGCGCACCAAGTGGATTTCCTGTAAATTAAGGGACGTAGATGGCAGTAATGCTCCTTTCGTAATTATGCTGAAGAGCAATATCACCAACAGGATGCACAGCATTATTTCATTCTGCAATAAACACAAAACACTTTCCTTTGCTCAGTACCGCAAATTCCAGTAGTCATTGAATGAATATTTATACCTAACCCCGAATCTGTTTTGTGGTGGTGGTTTGGGTTTAAGGCTACAGGTTTTCTCCCTACTTGTAACAGTGTTTGGTTAATTTTATTTGTACCTCCTCACAGTGTCTCCGTCACATTTCAAAATTAAGAAACTTAAAACCCACAAATCTTCATGCAAATGAATTAATGTGGAATGAGGCGTTGTTTTCAATAATACTAAGCTAGTTGTGAATTTCCTTCTTTTCCTTTAAGTCTATTACTTTTAAACAAAATTGGAAACTCATAATATTTCAGACTCGATTTCCGATTGTAGGAAATAACTATTTGGAATTTCTGTTACATTATGCGAAAATGATAAATAAAATGCCTTTGCTCCCAAACCCACCACAGTAAATGATTAATGAAATTTCGTATAGGTGAAAGTGAAGGTTTCTTCCATTTGGTGAACTCCCATGGTCAGAAGTGCATTCTGTAACCTTGTGTGGAATTTAGGAAGAAATCGTCCTTGATGAAGCTGAGGAAACTGAGTCGGAGCCCCTAAAGATTACATTGATCTGAATTTGACTGAGGGACTTAGAGTGTCTGAAGCTGGCATCAGGCTGTCTACAAACACTGAATGTAACGAGGAGCAAACAGCAGCAGCTAGAAAAAGTATTGTGAGATGCTTGATTTCCTGCTCTCGAGAATATTCTGAAAGGAAAGGAAACAATTTTAGTGAGTGATCCTTCCACGGCATATTTAGAAACACAAGCAAATTATCTCATATGAAGGAAACGACCCTCTCCATGATGCTTTGTCCAGTATTTGATCCTCGCTTTTGTATTAAATAAATATTCTCCGAACACCATATTATTAATTTCAATTCAGTCCAACTCAACCAGTCAAACTCAAAACCGCCATGATCTACTGGTTATTTTCAGGTTTATGTTCTCCAGTTTCTGCAAGGGCTTATTTTATGAATTTCAGAAAATATTTCAAACTTGTTTTGCTGGTCATGTGTGTTCAAAATCTCGAGGAAATTTTCGGCATCGCATGTAGGCAATATCCCTCTCACATAATGAGGTGGGTGCGTCGCAAACGATATGAAATGAGGAAAAATGAGAGAGGAGGAAATTCGGGGCATTCTGGATTTCTTGCGTTTTCGTAAACTAGCAAACTTCCAAAGTTGTTTTTTGCTGAAATCTGATTTCATGTCTGTAGTTAATTGAAGTCTCATTTTTGTTTCCACAGAAAATCAAACAAGGTATCGTTTGTTGATTTGAATTATGTCACCAGTCCTGTAGAACAACAACAATTTTTCCTATTGTTTCTTTTCTTTAAATAGGCAAAATATTATATAATTTTGAGTTACCAATTCTTTCTGACGGCCCTTTGCATACAATAACAATATACACGAAATATGTATATTAGTTTGTGTGTGTTATTTTGTATTTCAACGTAATTTTATTGTCGGTAGACAGATCTTTCAAATGGACTCTTTTCCTCAAGTTTCACCACAAAATTCTATATGCTCCTCACTTTTCCTTCGTACAAGATATATTACTTATACAACACTTTGGATTTTATTTGACAACTCGAAGATTATTGTGTACAAAGACTTTTTGAAGCATCTCATCGTCAAACTCCACCCCTCCTCGGTTACCTCATTCACCTGAAAGCGAAGCACAATAATTTTTCCGGAATTATTCTATATTGTTTGTTTATTTAACTTACCGTAGAAATTTTTAGAGAAAAATTTCTTTCGCAGGATAATTGTGAGTTATTGTAGACAAAGTAGAAATGTTGATACAGACATTTACATTTGACAACATTAAACGATTCATGAAATATAGCAGATTATTTTGACAATTTCTTGCACCAATGCAGTGAATACAGGTAAAGCAGAACTAACTCTGTGAGTTTTAACTTACATCCTGAGCAACGTAGGCAGCAGTTCACGTCCGCTTTCCAAGACCTCCTACAAAAGACAGCGGTGTGTTTGACGTACTTGTGACGTAAATATTGAAAAGCTCGCTGTGTCACAACCGTGTCTCAGATTTTTAGTTTATCTTCAAATTGAATTTATTTTAGTTTAATTTTTTTCCCGTGTTACTCTCAATAAGATCTTCTGTAGTATGTGTTGTTACGTACAGCGTATTAGTACTTTCTTACAGACGTTTCGAACTACCTACCTGTCCCAATGTCATAGGTCAATAAACTGAGGTATTAGAAACTTCAAAATTGGTCAGTAGCACTCGAAATTAAGACAGACTACTTGATTTGAAAAGTTGTAAGGAATTACTCCTACTCGCTGCGTAATAACCCAGAAGAACGCATTTTTAAATGATAGCATGATTGGTAATAAAGAATAGGAAAGGAATTTGGGAAGCAGTCTCTTTAGTCATAATAGAACAATTGTACCTGCATTAGATTAGAGCAATTTAAAATGTCTATTAAAGTTTCCATTCAGTAATAACATCTTCCTTGCTGTCAATCGAACTTGGCTAGTCCGAAACACAAATAAATAACGTAACTGTTACATCTGTCGGCTGTAACTGTGGGTTATTGCTGCGAAAATGGAAACATTTCGGACACAACCAATATAGTTTTAGATGTACGGCTTGCAGATGTGCTAACGTAATTTGAAACGTTTTTGCATTTGGACGTTAAACACTTTACGAAATATCCATAATTGTCGTGTTTATTTCTTTAGCATGAAATTTGTAGTAACGTTTTAAACATTTCGTAAATTTACGAAAATACTCCTGAGTTCCCCTAAATATTTCTGTGTTTCTGAGACACACACAACCACACAGCACAATGTATTTCTGAATACATATATACTGGACGGTGCTGACATTGAACCCCCGTGGATATAAGAATTTCCGTACCAGACCGAACCGCTTTGCTTCCCAACCAGCCTCACATAAAAAGGAAACGTTTTGCCTTCTCGGATTTAAGTTGTCAGTGCGTTGCTTTAATCACGCAACTTCATCTTTCGGCAGGGTTAAAATAAAAGTATAGGTAGAATTTTACTCCACTTCTGCGTTTTCAGTCGTTTTATGGGATGAAATTTGTTTATATATATATATTTTTATCCAATGCCCCACATGTCCTTGAAGGACTTCGTGTTCTTCCCTCCTGGGCATGGCAGAAGTGTAACCGACTTCTCAGGTTGGGACGCCCATGAGGCGCGGTTACGTTGTCCCGATGATGTGAGTGGTGATATAGGAGGATGTAGTGCCAGGAGGGCCC
>Ga0123357_10010601_pt1 | contig 11742 bp, 6 predicted proteins | sample TergutEmb28metaG_FD_89873 | JGI IMG/M metagenome (GOLD analysis project Ga0123357, IMG submission 89873) | Embiratermes neotenicus P4 segment gut microbial communities from Petit-Saut dam, French Guiana - Emb289 P4 | ecosystem: Host-associated > Arthropoda: Insects > Digestive system > Gut ...
ACCATTGTTAAAGACGTGAATTACATTAAGCATACATGAGTGTACAGGTATGATCAGATGGTCGCAGGAATATGTATGTGAGTCTGTGTGCATTACTGGGTACCTGTCTGCTGACGACGGTGTGATAATGCAGCCCTGTAAACGTCTAATTCAGTTTCATATATAATTATATAATCCTCTATGGAGATTCCGTCCCCAATTAACGGTATGCTTATTTTGTTTGTTATCTAATACAGTATTTGTCAATTGTATTGAAGCTAATTGTAGCTAATAATGTAGTCTTGAAAAATTACAAATCCAGTGGTGGCGGTAAACACAAACGGATCTGCGGAACGGGAATAAACGGAACTGAACTGAACTGAGCACAACGAAATTTATATAGTAAGTAATTTCAAACACCTGAAGATCGATGTCAGCAGGATTTGGAAATTGAGGAAAAAACTTGTGCCGTTTTTAATTGGAGCATTAGGAACAGTTAAGAGGGGATAAGTTCAGATCCGTCAGTTGCTCCCAGCTCACCGTTCAGGCACTGCGCTACAGAAGTTCACACTAATGAGCAATGCACACAGCATTCGTTAGCTAATATATGAGATTGATTGTATAATTAAAAAATATTTATATCGATTATTTATTTGCTCTTTCACATCGTTACATCTTGAACAACTTTTTTCCAAATGCCCATTCCTTCCAATTAATATGTCCTTCAACAATATTTTCTGGGACCTTTAAATCACTTGATAGACATGCTCGATAGGAACGAATTGCTGGCATATGTTAGTCAGTCACAGCAGTACCCAATAGAAGGCTGAAACAGCCGTCAGCGTCATACATGATCAGTAACCGTAGCACAAATATGGTAGTTCAAATTTCGTTGTAAGAGGTAAATTTACTGAAACACGGAAATATCGTGAAACGGGTTGGGTCTCATTGGCACGAAACATGTATTTGTGTATGATCAAAAAAATTGTGCAGAGTGACAGATCGCTGTAACATTACTTCACATCTAACGTACACACGCAAAGGAATGTCATCAAAATTGGTGAATTGTATGGAATGTGGAAGGAAGAGGTATTGAACGTGCTTTTAAATATCAGTGACTTCCTCGGAATACTGAGAGAAATTCCAGAAATATCAACCGGTTCATTCTGAGTCCGAAGCCTCACCAAATACGACCCAGAAATTGCTCAAATCTGCGTTATGATTTAAGCGTTCTAAAGTTGTGAAAATCAATTCCATTTGCGAATGAATTCAAGTTCTTCTGTGCCAGTAAATACGAGCCATAATAACTTCACTAAGAAGCTAAATGTTAGAAGACACGCGGATAAATAATGTCGAAGTGTATTTGGAGCGGCCGTCGACAGAAAAATTGATCGGAGCTGAAATTAGGTTTGGTCCAGGGAAAAATGGAATGTGAGTATGGCTTGAAATACGTCCAAGATCATACTCGTTAAGTTCCTTTTATCTGAGCTACATAATTCATGCTCTTCCCTTGAAGAAGGATCTAAGGTTAGCACCATTATTCAAAAGCGGCAAAATTCCATATTTTCAGTGTTTCTGAAGATACATAAAGAGAGGTTTGTTCAAATCCTGGTAGCCTGGTTGCTTAGGAGAATATATTTCATATGTCTGGCGAAAAATATTTGCAGCAAAAATATTTCATTACAAAAATTCTTATATGTTCAAACATAACAAGCACAAATGACCACACAACACCGAAGTGTAAATGTTATTCTAGAACTGTGGTATGTCTGAACGGAAATTTCTTCACAACACGCAATGAGGCGCAAAATTTGAAGGGGATTCCAGGTTTTTCCGGAAAATTTGTGTATCCTTTTAAGACAATCGCCAATTTGGCACTGAGAAAAAATTTTTATTTTCACAAAAACTTTTCAACAAATAAACCGTCATTTAGAATTAAATCATTGCTTCTTATTTGAATTTGGTGAATGACACAAGTATGAGACCTTACTTGACTATCAAGAATCTAGTAACCGATCGCGACCCTATTTGTAACCGAAAATTCTAAGATTGCAAGTTTTGGAAATCATAGACACACTCACGGTACAATTTTATTTCCTATCATTTCTTTACGTCACATAAAAATGCTCTGAAAACGGATGTTACCAGCTTATAATACTGAGAGTAACGTGGACTGTGACATGATACGTCACCGACTTATTTGTTTAGGTATGATAACTGACACGTGCAACAAGACGTGACGTCAGTAGCCAGTTTTGTGACAAAGAGAACGGCGTTAAGGGTGAAAGTCTTACACTAAAGTTCACTTTGCTATTCAAAGTACAAGTAAATTACAATTTGTAACATGCCTTAGGGACATAGAGGGGGAGTAGAGGTTTAGCTCTACTCTTTATTTAACTTGGGCACAAGGAGGAGGTGGGTGGTCAATCGCCCAGGACGCTTTACCCCGCGGTAAAGAGACGCCGTACACATTTTAGTACGGTAGGCTGTGTGGGCATCGAGACCAGTCTGGAAGGTTACGGGAAATATCAAATGAACTGGTATTCGCAACCCGTATCTTCGAGCGCGTACCGAATCCTATACCGAAAACTGTACGCCTACCACAGATATTCAACGCAGTTAGCAATAAATCATCGTATTCCTAAGCTGATTCCTTGTTATCAGAAAGCAGAATTGTGGTTGTATTATATAGTGCCGGAAATTCATAAAATCTCGAACATGTTCTGCCAACTCTGTCAATGTGTCAGATGCATGATTACATTCTGAACTGTCACGTTTATTTTATGAAGTGGCGTAAGTTGAATTTATCCTTACTGAGGGTTTTTAAAGTTAATCCAAGAACACTAAAGTAAGTCTTCAACGTCACGACACATGATGTTTATTAAAAAAATGTTCGTCTTCTTCGCTGCTCAAATAAAAGAATCCGAAGGTCGTGTGTGATAATTCAAATCATTGTCCAGTTCGGAGAGCTTGGCAGAGCCTGCAGTGTTCAGTTGCTGTTCTAGTGGTGCGGTTTGTTTCACATCGTACCGTCAGTGTGCAGAAAGTGACAATCTTGAAGCTCGAAATAGTAAGCATGTTAATTGGTTCATTATATTTAATCTGAACATATATTATAGACAAGAGGATTGCGTTCTTCTGGGTTATTGCTCAGCCAGCATTGTCAGATTAATACTGACGTTTCGAAACAATCTCTCTCATCTTCAAGGGTCTTTTTGACATATAGTGATAGTTCTTCCAGACGTTTCAGCAAAAACTATCGCTCACATCTTCAAGTAATATTGGCACTTAGTGGTAATATCTTACTGATGATTGGGGAAATTTTATTTGCCAATTTCATGTGTATTTTGGGTATTAGTGGTAATTTACTCCCAACATTTCGGAACAAGGCTATCTGTCCATATTCAAGGCATTTTGTTTCCCTAAGTTGTACTTTATTACCGACGATTCGGGACAACATATCGGTCCCATTTTCAAGGGTTTTTAACCCCTAATTGACCTTGAAGATGGAGCAATATGTTGTGCCGAAACGTCAGCACGAAATTTCCTCTACTCGCTTCCCAATAACCCATAAGATCGCAGTTCTCATCTACTTCCTGCCGGAAGTCCGATATCTTGCATGTATTATAGGCAGTTCTTCAAGACAAAGAGACAATACAGATCAGAGATCTAAAATTTCTTTTTTTTAAATCCTCGTTAGAATTTATACAGTATCATTCTATGTAACGTGTTGTTACGAACAGGAAATTTATTGAGAGTGTCTGGGGAAAATGTGTACAGATCTAGGGAAACAGACTTTAACCGGCTGGTGTGAACCCTTAAGAAATAGAAAGCTTTCATTATTTGAGCTCTGTACAAGACACAAAGTTATCGAATCAATCGAAACAGTATGGGCGGGACAAGGTTTATGTGTGGGGAAATGATAAATGGGCACAAAGTTTTACTCCGAAAACCTGAAGGGAAAAAACATTTAAATATTTGCAAGAAAAAAATACCCTTAGATCAATATGAAATAAAAGGAGTAAAATATTTATTTTGATGAGCGACTTTCAACATGGGACAGAAAACTTCGCTTCGTGTAACTAGGTAAACAAACTTTTTTTCGCACATAATTCAAAATATTATTTCTGCGCCAGACATTGAACCAACATGGCTGAATCTGACGTACCAAACTGGCTGAATAGTTCCTTCTTCGAGACAGCACTGAGGTCAGGGGGATACGGACCAAATGTGACAGTGACTTCGAGTGAGATCGGACGTGCAACAAGTCCTGGAGACAATTATTTATCTGATATATTCAGAGCCAAGTTGCAGGTGACACTGGACGGTCGCCGATCGACCCTATCTTTAATTGTGAAGACGCTACCAGAAAATGTAAGACTGGCTAAGGTAAATATATTGTGTTGCGTTATGTTACATGTAGGTGACATCCATAGCATCTTGAATTGTAACACATTGTCTAAATTTTTCTTGCATATTCACATTTGCTAAACGTATTTACGTTTTACAGATACGTAGATCGACATGAGGTCTAATTATATTTTATACGCAACAGAATTTATTGTTGCATGAGATGTTTAAGAAAGAGAATCCGTAATATTATGATTAGTGTCCAATATGGAGTAATTGTTGAACTTAAAATTCTACCGATTTAAACAAGTAATTAAATCCGTCAAGTCTACATTTAAATACTCAGTTCGTACAGCATTTTAAACACAACTATCATGCCAGCAAGTTACTTCTTATTCTGTTCAAGGAAATGGAAATCACTGGGCACGATATAGGTTACGTACGGTTAATTTATTACATAATATCCGGGTCGTATGGACATTACGATTCCGAAGACAGGGTGTCGGGTGACATTCTCCAGTAAGAAGACCGTTTGGCATAAAGGGGATTTCGTGACCTCGTGTAAAATAATTTGATTTTGGCGTATTAATTTAGGCTTTACGGAAACGTATGGGACTTCCGTAACCTCTCTAAACACCACAAAAATCCTCACAGTTTGCAGTACCGATGGCAGTGAATTAAAGAAAAAAGAATTCTTTTAATGTTCCACAACGCTTTGTGTTTCAAATTTACAGTTACGTAATAACAGTCGTGAAGAAGGGAGCAACATGTTGCAACATTATTAATATGTCACAATAAGGATAAACACTTTTTGTATAATTTTCATTTTGCGCGTTTAGAAAATGTCCTGATGATGACTTATTTGTACCACGAAACATTTTGCACCATTATACTTATAGATGTGTCGAATGTTAATACCCATCTGCTGACAAGAATTAAATAACCACGGTTAACAAATATCCACGGTTATCAAATATGCACGGTAACTGAAAAGAGTTGCTGTGGTCTTGTGGCCTAGAGAATTTCACTGAGTTTATTCGCAGGAAGAACACGACAGGTGCATATAATTGAAGGATTCCTTTGGTTTAGGACTGTACGTGATTTAACCCATATGTTATGTCATTGCAACCGTCTCGACTACCCCAAAATGTTTATGTTATCACTGCCTGTAATGCGTTGTATGATGAGTGTTTAACGAATTAAGGACCGCCCAAGAGAACGAGCCTTAGTTCCCATGGATTATATGCTCATGCTAAATTGAACTTCGTTCGTCATTTTCGGGCTATGTAAAGAGCATTATTCATCAAAGTTAATCAGATAATTTCTTCCACAAATCCCCATGTTTACCTTCTCATTTATATGAAATTTATTTCGAGGTTTCAAACACCGGAATTGCATTTAGAGACTTCCTCAATTACTTTTGATAATTTGTAATAAATTGTTAATTGTCAGGTCACACTTGTGTAATTTTATTCTCCCTACCACTCACTTCACACTTCGTTCAAATATCTGAAGAGAAGCATATATATATATATATATGTATATGTATGTAAGTATAACCTTGGATATGATGATTCATTTTATATATATATATATATTTTAATGTAAAATATTAGCGCACAAATAAAACAAATTCTGAATTTCAGGTATTAAAATTCCTCAAATATAAAGATCATAGCCGTTGTCTATTCCTTAGTACGTGTGTAACTGTTAATAAAATCTGCCACAACGAGAAGAATTCCACAAATATCCTTTCTTTACATTCCGTTCCACATGTACTGCTGGACTCACATTAAAACATTAGAATTCCCAGAGGCCTCTCTAACTTTACGTTTTCCCAACGAAAACTTTAAACATTTCCTCTTAATCCCAAGGCTGCCACATGCCAGCACCGTGTAATCTACCTTAATTATATCCCTCTAAGTACGTCTGTTGAGCAATACAAATCGCCACGATGCAGCTGACGTAAGAGTGACCTTGGGTTATGACGTGGTGTAAAATTGTAAGAGTGTTTCTAAGTTTCGGGATAAATATTCGATTCCATTCTCAGGTCTACAATTTTACGACGCGTAAAACATGGATGGATGAATGGATGGATGAATGGATGGATGTATGGTTGAATGGATGAATGAATGGATGGATGGATGGATGGAATAATGGATGGATAAATGGCTGGATGGATGGATGGATGGTTGGATTGATGGATAGATGGATGGATGGTTGGATAGAAAGATGGATGGATGGATGAATGGATTGAATGTATAAATGGATTAATGGATGAATAAATGAATGGATGAATGGATTAATGTTTGAATTGATGGATGAATGAATGGATGGATGGAAGAATGAATAGTTTGATGGATGAATGGATTGATGGATGAATGGATTGATGGATGGGTGGATGGACGGATGATCGGGTGGATAGATGGAGGATTGGATGAATGGATGGACGGAAGATGGATGGATTGATGAACGGATAGGTGAACGGATGAATGGATGGATGGATGACTGGATAGATGAAAGGATGAATGGGTGGATGGATGGATGGATGGATGGATGGATTGATGGATGGGTGGATGGATGAATGAATGGATGAATGGTGCAGAATCAGCGAAAATTGTAGGATGTTTTGTACTATATATACATTGCATTTGTTGGTATTCCGTATTTTATACCCAATTAAAATGCCCCAGAATATCGCCAAACACTGATATCACGTTTCAAAAATGACCCCACAATTTTATAGGCATACGCCAGGTGATGCACGTTAAAATTGCCATATAAAACAAATATAAATCCAAGAATCTACTTAATCATTCTTGTAGGAAATTGTCGCCTCCGATTAAACAAAGAAAACTTGATTTAATTGTTTACAGGTCGCAACAGAGTCAGGTGTTTTCGAACGAGAAGCTGGATCTCTTATGACGATAATGCCAGCTGTTTATCGTCTCCTAGACGACAAATCGCCGGGCGAATTCCAACCTTGTAATGCCAGGTGTCTGTATTATCACTGCGGGTCACCTGAAACTGCCCTTGTACTAGACGACCTGAAGGAACAAGGATTTCGCATGGCAGATAGAACAGTCGGGTTGGATATGCAGCACTGCCTGCTGGTCATGAAGGCCATTGCGCAGTCACACGCGGCTTCTGCAGTTCTGCACCTCAAGGACCCACATATATTCAAGCCGTTCTCGGAGAGCTTTTTCTGTGAGCGGCAGCGTAATGCTATTGATTTTATGTTCAAAAGTAACTTGAAGAATCTAGCGAAGGAAGTGGAAAATTGGCCGTTATTCAACGATCGGTACGCATGTAAACTTCACAGAGTCGCTGATATATCAACAGATTTCCTGATTAAGTTGTTAGAAGGAGACGACGATAATTTCAATACCTTCGTCCATGGAGATCTAAAGATGAACAATATCATGTTCCGATATTCTGACGTCACAGACGAAGTTGTGGATGTAAGGTATGTCGCAGTATATTGGTGTAGCTAGCAAATAAGTAGGAATAAGTTATTCCTAGATTCAAATCGTCGCGTTCTTTGTGATTAAAAGGCAAAGAAATGCCTTTACATGGATTGAGGTCTCCTAAGGCTTCCAGTAGATCGAGGTTCCCAGATTTCAAGAAAGTTGGCACTTGAACGTGGTAAGATTGTCAGCCCTACATACTGGCCACTTTTACGCGTCAAGAAACATTCCTTGTACTCATTTCTGTTAGAGGTTCAATTGAACACAGTATTATTTAGGTGAAAAAATTTCTAGTACACCATCAGGAATCGGACACGCGACCTTCCTGCTTAAAGACCACTACCTCATCCAAGTGCACCACCGCGTGTCCCGCTGTATATAACACAGCATAAAATGAGTTTTTAGCTCTGACGTCACAATAGGCTTACTAAAATGTAAAAAAATTTCGGCTAATTATTTCGGTCTTTTCTTCCATCCATCGCCAGACAAAACATGAAGTATAATTGCAGTATTCTTTATATAGTGAGAAAATCTGGAATTATTTTATCTCTTCTTAATGAAAACAATCCCACATTCTGAAAAACAAAGTACAGTGTCAAAAACAACAAAGTTAGAGTGCATTGTGGAGATGACGGCTGGTTTAGTGTTATACGGGAGCAGGATTTGGACACCTTGTACTAGTCCTTTCCTTACTTATTTCCTCGTGTATTGCTGTCACGAACTGGACAAACACGCGTTCCATCACGACTGAAATTACTAGTCACCTTGTGTTTGTACTTAGCTGGGTGAACTTTATAATGTATTTATGAATAAATTCCTTTTATTTAAATACATTTTAAAACAACTTTAGTAAGGCGATTAGCATTTAAAAATTCCATAATGCAAGATACGTTCTATCTCAAGCACTTTATCTTACCACCAGATGACACACTGCGTACCTACAAAGGTTAACTTACCACCGTTTGAAAACCGCTACCTTACTTGATGAGAGGTTCGCTGCAATGTGTGAGAGCAGTAAAATTATTTCGTCTTTATGTAAATTTCTCGGCCCAAATTATGCTCTTGCTTACTGTAACATCGACAGACATCTCCAGTGCTTTCCTTATAAATATAAGGTCAGAAACTTCCGTATAATAAAAAGAAACTTAAAAATTATAATTTCTAAATTTATTTAATTTTTGTGTACTTCTGTATTTAACAATACACTCTTCAACATATTTCAGGTTCGTCGATTACCAGTGTTGCCATTTCACGAATCCAGCTCAGGATCTCCAGTACTTTCTTTACACCAGTCCATCGATAAACCATCTGGAGAAGCACAGTGTTCTGTTGGAAGAGTATTACAGCACCTTGCACTCAACCCTCACCTTACTCGGGCGTGCGGAACTCTGTCCTTCCTTACAGCAGTTCCACAAGCAGTTGGACAAATTGGGTCCCTTTGCCGTGTTGGTTGCTTGCTCATTGTTACCTGTTTTTACGGCGGACCATTTTAACTTTCCAGATTTGGAGAAGGTGTTAAAAGAAGAGCAGTCCGTTCATTTCAGCGAAAGATACAATGACGTAATTAAAAAACTTCTGCCTTTATTTGAACAGAAGGGTTGGCTGGATTTCGAAACGGCCTGACGACTGATCTTAACCAGATTTACTCCTGTACTGTAGCTATTTGTATTAAGTACTGGACAGGAGAGTTTAGCAACGGACAGTTGCTTCATAATGGTGTGGTAAGATGTAAACCAATTGATATCGTATATAATTTGTATCGGTATTTAGAGAAGTTGCAGATTCCCTCGAAGCAATTAGTTTCTAGATTGTCAAATAATTTAACATGTTATTTCACAGCGAATCTTACTGTTCAGAGGGGATAGGATTAGAGAATATTTAGAATAACAAATGAATAAACACTTAGAGAATAATAATAAAAATAATAATAATATAAACGCCACGCCTGAAACCAATGACTAGAATTGAACATTCAGGTTACACAGTGACAGTCTCATGTTCCTGAATCTGCAATAGCCCTAGGCAAAAGAAAAGTATAAATCCTACAATAATATTGTTTCTAGATTTACATCAAAATAAATGTTTTAAATTCATCTCAGAAGAAAGATATAGGATAAAAATTAATGAGATTCAACTAAACATGTGACAAACAATATACTGTTGCGCATCAACAAAAATTCTTCCTCCTTCAATAAATGTGCGTATTTCTTCAAAATGCTTCTGAAGTTTATTTTCATAGTATCTGCTTTTACCGGCATTTAACCCTCGTGCACAATTCAAAAGAAAAAGTCCTTCAGAACACATTACAAACGCCGAAAAAGTTTAAGAAAATTGTTAGGTACATTATTAAGTAAAATGCTAATAATTATTATGATCTTGTTTACCTGCATTAACAGTTCTTAACTTGCGTACCTACAATAACAGTACTTGCCGTGTGTACCTGAATTAACAGTACTTACCATGTGTACCTGCAATAACAGTACTTACCGTGTGTACCTGCAATATCATTACTTACCGTGTGTACCTGCAATAACAGTACTTACCGTGTGTACCTTCAATAAAAGTACTTACATTGTGTACCTGCAATATCAGTACATACCGTGTGTACCCTGCAATAACAGTACTTACCGTGTGTACCTGCAATAACCGTACTTACCATGTGTACCAACAATAACAGTACTTACCTTGTGTAACTGCAATAACAGTACTTACCCATTTTATGGTTCAAACTGTATAATCCGTATTCCTCACCAAATATCTTTCGGTTGATAATACAGAGAAGAATAAGACTGGCGGAGAATATAGCACGTATGGGAAAGGGGAGGGCTATGCAAGGTTTTGGTGGGGAAACATTCAATAATACTCGTATACTGCAGGTTGGAGCAACCATACACGATGAGCACTTTAGTATCCATTAATCCCACTTACCATAACAGCACACATTTTATTGGTAGGTGGCTGTGCATCTTAAGACATAGCGCCATACAAAGTCCTGTAGAGTTAATCCAGGTAAGAATCAAGCTGGTGCCACAAAAAACGACTGTATCATTATGGAATTGTATCTGCTCCACAATTGGTGAGAAAAATCCTACAGAAAATAGAAGAAGATGAAACACAACTGTTTGCATTGGCATCTCAATTAACATAAAAGAATATTTATACAGATGATGTGAACTGAGTGACACTAAAATAAAATTCCCAGCCAACATGTGTCACTAGGATGAAATATTTATAACTAAAATCGTTGGATTGAAATTTCTTGTTTGACTTGAACTGATATTAGGGAAACACAGCCTCATTACCAATATAAAATGACAGCCTTGCTGGAACACACTAATTGTTTTAAATATATGAGCACCATTATAAATTCAATGTCAGTCATTAAAGAGAAAAAGAATAGCCCATCCTATATGGATTCCCTTTACGCGCCTGGCAAATGTCACTCGAATGAAACTTCACAGACTAACATTTGTGTTAATACAAAACATCAGTTTGGTGGATTACATTTTGTGTTATGAAATATGTGAGAAAATTTAAATGCAGTTTGTCACTGAAATGAAATCTCATAAACTGCATGTTGGCAGATCCAAAGTTTTTGTCTTTTCATGCGTCATTAGGCACTGTGACTTGCGTTGATGTGACTGCAGGGTGACAGCTAGCCTGATCTAACCTAGTTGATGTGACTGCATGGTGACAGCTAGCGTGATCTAACTTAGTTAATGTGACTGCATGGTGACAGCTAGCCTGATCTAATCCAGTTGATGTGACTGCATGGTGACAGCTAGCCTGATCTAATCTAGTTAATGTGACTGCATGGTGACAGCTAGCATGATCTAACCTAGCTGATGTGACTACATGGTGACAGCTAGCCTGATCTAACCTAGTTGATGTGAATGCATGGTGACATCTAGCCTCATCTAACCTAGTTGATGTGATTGTATAGTGA
>Ga0123357_10010603_pt1 | contig 11741 bp, 7 predicted proteins | sample TergutEmb28metaG_FD_89873 | JGI IMG/M metagenome (GOLD analysis project Ga0123357, IMG submission 89873) | Embiratermes neotenicus P4 segment gut microbial communities from Petit-Saut dam, French Guiana - Emb289 P4 | ecosystem: Host-associated > Arthropoda: Insects > Digestive system > Gut ...
CACTATTTACCACCTGATACGACATAACACTATTTACCACCTGATACGACATAACACTATTTACCACCTGATACGACATAACACTATTTACCACCTGATACGACATAACACTATTTACCACCTAATACGATATAACACTATTTACCACCTGATACGACATAACACTATTTACCACCTGATACGACATAACACTATTTACCACCTGATACGACATAACACTATTTACCACCTGATGCGACATAACACTATTTATCACCTGATACGACATAACAATGTTTACCACCTGATACGACATAACACTATTTACCACCTGATACGACATAACACTTGAGTTTCAACTCTGTTATCCGCGTGTAATAAGTAGGTAGACGCTGTGGTATATTCATGTGCGTGTCTCTTACTCCGATTGAATGTAGACTCGCACAACAATTGATAAGAAAACTATACCACTTACATTCCTACAGCCGAACTTGAATCTTTTGCTGCCCATATCAACATGAGGACCGGTCGATTCGCTGGTGTAAAGGTAAAATTTAACCCAAACTTTCTGTGCAGTAATAACATTCCGCATAGCTACAAACTAGACTGATTCCGTACTTCCCTCTGCCCGAGTTATTGAGTGTTATTTGAAGATATGTGTTTAGATTCCTGGGACGAAATTCGCCTATTCCCAATACTCTTCTTTATACAGGACGAAATATACACCGAATAAGAACAGACATACATAAATACTCGAGTGGTATTCAAATATACTACTCCACTCTTCCAATTTTAGAATGCTTTACATATCTTGGGCAGTGCAATCACTGTGACAGGACGTATTGTACTATGCATATACAGTATATAAACAAAACATATGAAGGAAAACAGACATTGCAGGTTATTTCTGTCCCATTCCAAGTACTGCGGATTATAACAAATCCACGAAAAATAACCTTAATTACTTATTTACCTATCACGATCAGGCCTATATAAAAATATTTTTCTGCTTCATACAAAATAAATTGTAGTACCAAATACATTTGGGATGTATTACAAAGCCGGACTTAGATGTCACAAATCATTCAGAATTACATTGGTTCATGTACTGCGTCCTTTCCCCAGAGATTACCGTAGTTTCGAGGGAAATGTCACCAGTAGCCAGCGCCGGGTATGACGTCACATTTAGAGATTTAATTAAGTTTCTATTCTTGTACGAACACAGACCACAATCATCTTTGTTTCACAGTAATACTTACTTTGTACGCAGCATTTTTTTATTTAGCTCAACCAATCCTTTCTTTCAATGTGCTAAGTTGAAATAACAACATTGGTATATGTGTGTGTGACCAACATCAAGAAGATCTACTTTTATGGATTAATATTTAAATTATTCTTTCTTAACATTTTCTCGCGTTTGATACTCAAGTTTTCAGTCAGTACAACAGTGTATGGGTGCTAATGTACATGACAGCTAGCCATAAATGTCGGCGACTGCCGCACTCTGCAGCTTTATAACTTTTTAAAAATTAATGCACTAGAAATGTAGGACTTTAATAAAACAAAATATTACAAGTCCTAAATATTAAAATAGAAGTACTGAGAAACTGTCACTATATTTGCGTCATTATTCTTTGAAGTTTTTTTTATTGATTCCTCTTCTGTTTGTTAACTGTGAAGTTATAATTGTGTCCGATTTTAGCTATGTGGAATTGTCTGCCTTCATTAGTTATTGCTGAATTTGGTAGCGTTTTGTTCTGCTGTTAATCTCTTATGTTTTGGGTAATACACACTCTTGTGGACGTAAACAATATATTTAGTTTGTTGTTGTTGTTGTTGTTGTTGTTGTTGTTGTTGTTAGAGTGTTGTTAATGTAGGATGTAATGAAATCTACGTTAGATCCAACGCTAACAACAACACCAACGATCAGAACAAGCATTCTAGATCACAAATAAGAATCCAAAATATTCTGTTCAGTCCTGTTATGCGTGTGGATCGTGCACAGTACACGATCCACACGCATAACAGGACTGAATAAAATATGCAGCCACAATACCAATAACTTCAAATAAAGATATGTAACCGAAGTCAACATTGCAACTTTAGCGAAGCACAGGCTGAGAGCTCCCTGATGATGGTTTATGTAAACCGAAACGTGTTGGAGCAACTATTATAATTTTAAACGATTTTAACTGTTTGACAACCTTATAATAATTTGTGTGCATTAGTTGGACAAATAAAGGACTCAATCTATCGAATTTATTGCGAATGATTGTAATTGCCTTCGCATAATCTGCGTCCAATGGCCATCAACATTTCAGCTAGCGGTATCAATATTCACACGTACAGGCTGTTCTGGCAGCCAGCTCAGAACAACAAAAAGTTTAGCCTCATTATGTGACATCTCTAATTAATATATGAATCTAACTTCAAAAATAAGCTACAACGAAATTTATTTAAAAACATTCGAATGACGAAATCGTTCTGAGTTGACAGTGTTTAAAACTGGTACACGCCGCCAAGATAATAAATTGTTTCGCTACAAAATGAAGCCTGTAATGTGAAGTTTGTCTATCTGTACGACGTGAGTATAAAAGTTACAGGGTTCTGCAGTGTGACGTCGTGTAGATTCGTAGTTACCTACGAACATTTAATAGAAACATTTAAAAATTTCTGTGCCAAACAAGGAGGAAGCAACTTCTTCCGAAAATTCAGTGAGCCTACCTACACACCAAACTAAAATACATTGGATTATAGAATGAAAAAGGAATTTAATTGTAGAAAACAGGGATAATCGTGGTAATCACTGAATAATTGTCCAGGATGGTACGTGTGTACGATGTTCACAATCCCTGTGTTCAACCACGGATCGGATTATAAATTATGGTATAATTTGAAAGGGGAATCTTGTGAAAAATATGTTTCCAGCAAATACATTTTTTGTCTTCACTGAAAGTCAGAAACGCGATTTTTAAATCGGAGAATCAATAACAAATGACTTATGAAAAAATAAAAAATATTTTCTTCTCTCTCCATTGCGGCAAAAGTAAATTCTGCACCATATCGTTGACTAAGACGATTACTCAGGTTACCTGAGTATTCGTGCAAATATAGATGTGCAAGTTGCAAATATATGTCAGCATTAAAATTCGAATAGGTTTATCTGCTTTCCCCCCAGAACACTGCTCTCTACGATTATTAGAACAGTCATCAGATCAGTTATGACAACTTGTCACCTAAAACAATATTATTTGCGAAGTAGTTTATTAAATAAATGGTACTGAAATAATAACTGCCTTCTTTAATGCCTTTTCATTAAAATCTTACTTAAAAACAGCACTAATAAAACTATGCAAGGGGAGGGGGGCAGGAATTTTACAGCTGCTATCTACTAACAATTATCAAGGTGCAGGGGAATTAGGAGCTACACTGGGGAAACAGAAAGCTGCGTCAGTGTGCAGCACGTAATTGAACACTGTCGTTCATTTGTAGAAAAGAGCCTTATTTAAACTGTAAGCTTAAATTTACTTTCATATAAAGATCTGTAATGTGAGTAGGTTAATGTCGGGTTTTTAGAGTTACAGGGAAAACAAAGATAATTGTAACTCAAAAACAAAGTACAATATTGTGTTTCAAGGACACTCGTGTTTACGAATACAAAGAATGTACATAAAAATACATGTTCACGGTAAATATAAAATTTCGTAATTGTTATAAAAATATACATTAATAGACCAAAAGTTCACTCAGGATAGTAATTTTCGCTAGAGAATCACAATCAAATAATATATTTAAGGCTAATACTAAGCGCAGGTTCGTCTGTTCAAATGCGGTACAAACGTATGACTGCACTTAGTTCTGTCTGTAGGGTTTTTTTTTTATTACAGGGTAGAGAAAGCATTAGGGAAGCTGAGAATTATTGTGTCTATAAATCTGGAAGGTATTCAGAGGGAACTAGTTAAATCCCGTAGCCGCAAAGTGCAAGCAATACACCTTCCGTCCGTTTCTTGAAAAGTGTTGCGCAATACTTTTCATAAAAATGACCATACTGCAAATGACAACACGTTAAACTGGATTAAAGGATGTACAAAAATAAAATATGAGAAATACACACAATAAGAGGTTTAAATACGACTAACGGAATGGGTAATGTTAATAAATGAGCCAATAGTTGAGAGAAAAATTACAGTCCCTCAGGTCCACATTTGTACACGTAAAAATTTCGAGTGGATTCTAAAGTTTTCAACACGTGTACCGCCTGCCCTTGAAGTTCCCTTTGCTTCAAATCAGCATGATAATTTGTCAGGAGCAAAACAATTTAAAAATACATTGATGTTCTTAGATTTTGCACTACTCATTGGTGCTCTAATTTGAACCTATTATTAGCAGTACATTTCTTTCTTCTTTTTTCTTTTGGCGCAACAACCCCCCAGTGGGCCAGAGCCTCTTCATTCACGAGGTTTATAGATCACACAACGACGCACTACAGTCGGTAGGACTCCTCTGGACAAGTGATCAGCTCGTCGTAGAGACCCCTTCCTGTCAACACACAGAACTCACAACACACAGACACCCATACCCCGGTGGGATTCGAACCCACAATCTCAGCTGGTGAGCTGCCTCAGACCTACGCCTTAGACCGCGCGGCCAGTGGGAACGGCTTACAGCAAATTTATTAACTCTATATTTCGCCTCTCAACTGCAATATCCAGTGCAGTACTTCCTTTTCTGTTTCGACCGTCGATACGCACTCCACATTAAAAAATCCACTTTACTACATCAGTGTGTCCTCCATAAGAAACCAAGTGGATCGTAAGATCCTGTCTAGCGTTGGATGTCGGAAGAAAAAGTGCATATCTTATATATATATATATATATATATATATATATATATATATATCTTCAGTTTTTAAGGACTGGTACACCCGTAAAATTTCTTGAAGTACAGATGTGTTATCTGTTTGAAAGGCACAATGTAGTGGAGTTTGCTTCCAATTGTCTTGACCATCAACAGGAGCGCCCTTCGAAACAAGCATATCAGTTACTTGCAGGTTAGCAAATTCGACAGCATAATGTAGGGCAGTTAATCCATCGTTATCCTGATAATCGGGGTTTAAGCCTGTTATTATCGACAATAAAAATTTTGCTGCGTCACAAGAGTTATATTTCACAACTGTGATCAGCAAAGGCTCCTCTCCAGTAGCAGCTTCTTCTCTAGCATTGACATGGACGTTACCTCCAGCTTGATACAGAAATTTTAAACCGTTAGGAAAGTTTTTCATTGTAGCATAATGCAGCGGTGTGTAACGATTTTCTGCTGACATTCTATTTACGTCAGTTTTCTATCTAAAAGATAAATTATTACTGTATCACCACCTATACTTGATGCAATGTGAAGTAGTGTGAGTTTGAAAGCGTCTAACGTCATATCGACGTGCATACCTGCAGTAACACTTATATACATAATCACATTAATTCTGCATAACATAGTAGCTATGTGCAGAGGTGTTTTTCCTCGTTTATTCCACGTGAAAGTGAGAATTCTTGCCTTTCAAGTAACCACCTTACTACATTCTCATGACCACGCTTGACTGCAAAATGTAGGGGTAAGTCTCCATTCTCATCTTTTACGGGCAGATCTAAAATACCTCCACTTTCGTGCAAGATATTTAAGTAACCATTGGCGGCAGGGCAATGGACTGGGGACATTTTATTACCTACACTTGAGGGATACGTATGTGCTACCGTATTCAGTAATTCATTCACAATTTCCTCGTTGCCATTTATCACAGCGTAATGAAGAGCTGTGAGTCCCTCATTTTTAGTGCTCGTATAATTTATGTTTGCACAGTGTTCAGCAAGAACACGTATTACCGGCAGGTGAACGTACTGTGCTGCGCACATCAATGGTGACAACCGCGAACCTGATACAGAATCACTGTGCAGATTGTGTGTACATGTTAAAAGCATTCGAATTACTTCAGTGTGGCCGTTTAGGGAAGCTAAATGAATGGGTAACATTCCTTCCACTCTATCACCCATACCCAGATCAACGATGTACCACGTCCTTTCAACAATAAAGGCTAATAAAGTCACGTTTCCTGTCTTCGCCAAATAGTGAACAGGAGTCACACCAGTACGAGCATTCCTGTTTCTTCACATTTGCTCCCTTTTTCAGCAAAAATTCAACTATGTTTCTGTGTTCGTATTCGACAGCATAAAACAACGCCCTGCATCAGTCAGCGTCTACAGTGTCGAAGTGATATCCGAAGTCGACCAAGTTGTCAACGAGTGGTAGGTGACCATCCTTCGCTCCTTGGTGTAAGATCATGTCGCTGGGTTCACGAATCACGTTCCCTGTTCTAAAAAACTCTGTTGCTCTATTGTTGCCTAAATGTTACACCGTCCCATGAATCATAAATGGATTATTATTCATAAATTATGCTTAAATTTTCACACAGTGATAAGTGTATCTTTCTTGCTCAATTATAACGTGTCCTAAGCTGCACATGAATATTACTTGTATTCCAGATTTGGTCTCTTATAGCCCTTACAAAATGTATACGAACAACACATTTGTTAGAGATTTCGTTTACAACACTGAAAGTTTTCCTTGCCTAAGTGTGAAATATGATGTGAAGGAAGGGTATTTTCCTTCATTTTACAGCGTTTCCTTCATGAAAACTTAGAAATTACTGCGTTTTTAATATTCGATTTCTGATCGATGCAAAAAAAAATCTGGCGAGAATTTTAAAAACTGTAACATGAGGACAGCTATTTAACGTAGTTTCGAATATCGCGTTTTCATTTAATAATTATTAGTTATAAATATGAGAGATCAGTACAAGAAAAATATGGTTATTACCAAATTTATGAGAAAACTAACTTAAATTAAAGGCAAAATAACAGTAAATTTGTAAGGATCTCATGGGCTTCGTTCTCTATTGCCGTCTATACGAACAAAGATTCTCTTCATCAAACTGCGCGCTGTTTACAAGCAGGACCTTCAAACAGGCGAGAAAATGAATGATGCATTAAAATTCCATTCCGAAAAAGTAAAGACGAGATGTCATCTAGCGATCTACATGTATAAAAGTAGAAAATTGCATTATGGGAAATTAATGCAAATCTGCGGATTGTTACAAGCCGTAACGCCTTAACATAAGAAAATATAGATTCAGATAAGCAACAATTTCCCGTCTTTTTGAAGATTCCGCCGTTCATTTCTCTGTTATAAAGCACCATTTTGTCTTAAATGTTTCCTCATTTAGGTTCTATGAAGCAACGCACATAATGCTACACATTATTTATGCTGTAAACTTGTATTCCATTTGTAGTTCATGGCTTACTCACACATATTTCTCTTGTAGGCACTGTGTGTATCACGTACTGTTCCCGGAATTAACCTTTACATGTAACCTATAGTTTCATCCATTTCATCATATCACTTTATTCCCCACACAGCACTAACAACAGGAATTAAAATTTATCTTACTGTAAGATAGAAATGAGAGCCGGACAAAATTTCATCGAGGATTATTTTCAATGTTTGAAATAATATGGGCAAAATTATGGATATATAGTACAAGAAACTCGAAAATTTGTGGAGAGAATTTTTAAAACCGATAGGAATTGAAAACATGAACATTTAACAGAGGAATGTTCCAATAAATATAAACATGAAATTATTTGTGATATTATTCTGTTTATCCCCCCTGTTGTTTCCAGATTTTAAATAAAAGAATCTTGTAATAGGTTATTCTGTCTTCTGGATAGGATGTGTTAAATTATGAAACAGTATTTCGTAAATTACAAGCTATGAATCCAGGAAATGCATATAAGTATGGTAGAAATTGTACAGAGGTCCTGGTAGTGTCTGCGGAAGTATTCGAATAAAATCAGTCATTCTGGCCACCTGATGTTCTTTACGGACCTTTTGTGACTATGAATAATTATGAATAAAATAATAATAGTTCTAGTAGCATTAAATTTATATTCTGCGTAATTTGGGCTGTGTGACGGGGGCATTAAAACATAGTTTCTTTACTGCCACACCTAAGCAAGATGTCGCAATAAATTTTGAAGAAATATTGCATTCTAAATATATTTGTACAGGAATTAAGCAGCGCTAATAAATATGTGGAGTAAAGATTGTACTACAGACAGAATACACACTTCATTTAAATATTTAATCCAAACTTTCATCTTTGTTCTCGAACACACCGTTGCATTCCACTTAATCATGATATATACCGATGCAAGAATAAACCCGTCTACACCTTATCCGATATATGACCTAAAAAGGGTAACGTGCGAAAGATTTCTGTTTACATTTGTAAGCGATATGTGGGTGATCATTCCTTCCAAGATGCTGTGCACAGCCCACCTTCAATTTCGCACAAGGGAAAATGGGGATTGAAGCCAGTGAATGATAGGCTCTTTCCCGAATATGTTATTAAGTGCTGTATCTAGATTCTACACATTGAAATTCCATTCTACCAGTCTCTCTGGTGCTGTAACCCGTGGCCTTTGTTCTCTAAACTTTAGTTTGACAAGGACCTTTCATAATGACCCTTGTTGCGTGGGTTCCACCACAAAATACCGCTTCACTGCTCACATCTAGTTTCGAAGGAGGAAACTATATTACACATTCTACAGAATTACTGCATTTCTCAAATCGCGCTTTTTAATAACATTTTTTGTATGGTTTAATTCAATAAATCTGTATTGTATTTTTGGATCTTAACATTCTTTAATTTTTGGTATTTCAATGTGAGCTTTCACTTATTATATTTAACCCCTTTCCTAAAGTTTTCCCACTTATATATTTTAAAGTGTGTCTAATTGTGTCCTTTATTTACGACGAAACATGCACCATGATCGACAGTAATGTACAGTACTAGTATTCTTCAACATTCTCTGCTACTGGCGATTCGCTGTGTTTAATTTTCGAAAATCATGAAGGGAAATCTAACAAAAGAAAGTTATAATTTCTCTGAACAGGAATATGTAAGAGTAACTCTGTAGAATTGCACTCATTGCCTGTCAAGTTTCACTGTTGGGTGGGAGACCGGCCACCCTCCTTCAACCAAATTCTGAGGTAGCCCCCCCACCCCCACTTACGCATGGTTTCTTCCCTTCCAAACACTTTTCGTCTTACCATTCAATATTATCATTTCATTTTCTGTAATGTTGTCTGCGATATTCTGAATCTTGAATTCTTGACTTACAAATTTTGTTTTAGAAACTTATAAATGTATATTAATTATTTACATTACCCTGATATTCGCGATCATGTCAAAAATATTTTCCTGTTAAGCCTTTTAAGTGTTAGCAAAAACACACTCGGATCAGTTATAAAGGTAATATTAATCTTGTAGGAATTCCTGACAATATAAGAAGAAATCAACTGCAAAGCAAGTAAGGCCTGTTCTTCTTTCAAGACATATTTCTCACTTGGCAATTAACAGTGCAGTGTTGCAGTAAGAACATTTTAAAGGAGTATAAGGTGCTTTCGCAGGATTCCGGAAAGCGACTATTAGCTTCGTCGTCTGTGTCTGTCTGTCCTCCTTTCCATACGTAGTCCGTCTTCCACTAGACGGATTTTCATGAAATTTGGCATTTGAAGAGTTTTCTAAAATCTGTTACGAAAATGTAATTTTCACTCAAATCTGAAAAGAATAACGGGTACTCGACGTGAAGACCCAATTATATTTACTACAACACCTCGCTGATTTCTGCTTAGAATGAGAAACATTTCAGACAAATTTGTAGAGAAAACCAAAACACACGTTTAGTTCCATAACGTTTCTTCCGAAAATCGTGCCTCTTATGAGGTAATGAGAAAAAATATTTTACAGCCGGACAGAGCACAGATGACAACATGGCACATGCGCTTCTCTTGCCGCATAACTGAAATACAGACACAGGCTCAGATTGTTTAAGAATTACTGTTCTCCTACTGCAGAGATCGTGACGCGAAAGCGCCTAGATATTACGTGTGTAAGTATATTGCCGCTCTTGTTTAATATAGATATTGTAAGGAACACAAAAATCGCCTGTTAGAAAAAGTCATATTCAATACTGCAGAAATTTTAATTAAGCAAGGAAATTACACGATTCTCTGTAAAGATGTAAGTATAATTTATTTACGCATTCTTTTAGAAGTGAGGTCTTTCATAATTTTAGGAGACAAGTTATCGTAAAAATAATATCAGTTGGGTAAAAGCGGTCACCGACAGAACATACTTGGCGAAGGCCCCACTCTCTTCTTACATCAAGCAGAGATAGACGGTAGTCTGCAACACTGTCAAGTCTTACTGAACCTCGGCATTTGCGTCAACACTCTCACGCTGACGAACGCAAGGCGTTGTTTTATGCAGTCCAGTACGAAAAGAAAGACATCATTGAATTGCTGCTGAATAGGGGGCCGACGTGAACTTCAGGAATACCCAAACTGGTCACAGGCCTCTTAACTCTTTAGCGGAAATAGGGAAAGTGGACTTGATACGGCTTCTTTTTCAGAAGAGTAGAAGAACTCTAGATATGTGTGTCAGGAATAATGGAGTTGAGGGAACGTTTCCCACTCATTTAGCATCTCAAATTGGTTACTCTGAAGTACGTAGTTCGATTGCTCTTGGAAAAAGCATAACTCTTACATGTAGACACCGTTAAGTTCTCATTCACTGAGCTCCCAGAAACGGCAAGATGAAATACTATGAATGCCCTTAACAACGACACATTCACTACGTGTGAATTCTCTGTTCAGGTCGGGGAAATCACCATTGAAGAACTCTGCACAGCATAATCACCATTCATTTACTCTGCACAGTATAATCACCAATGATGTACGCTGCTCAGTTTAATCACCCTTGTTGTATGCTACACTGTATAATCACCATTGATGTACGCTGCAAAGTATAATCACCACTGACGTACGCTGCACTGTATAATCACCAATGATGTACGCTGCAAAGTATAATCAACACTGATGTACGCTGCAATATAAAATCACCAATGATGTACGCTGCAAAGTATAATCACCACTGATGTACGCTACACTGTATAATCACCATTGATGTACGCTGCAAAGTATAATCACCACTGATTTACGCTGCAATGTATAATCACCAATGATGTACGCTGCAAAGTATAATCAACAAAGATGTACGCTACGCTGTATAATCACCATTGATGTATGCTCCAAAGTATAATCACCACTGATGTACGCTACACTGTATAATCACCATTGATGTACGCTACAAAGTATAATCACCACTGATGTACGCTACACTGTATTATCGCCATTGATGTACGCTACAAAGTATAATCACCACTGATGTACGCCACACTGTATAATCACCAATGATGTACGCTACAAAGTAAAATCACCACTGATGTACGCTACACTGTATAATCACCATTGATGTAAGCTACAAAGTATAATCACCACTGATGTACGCTGCACTGTACAATCACCAATGTTGCACACTGCACTGTATAATCACCATTGATGTATGCTGCACAGTGTAATCACCAATGATATACGCTGCACAATATAATCACCATTGATGTAGCTGCACGGTATAATAACCATTGATGTAGATGCACAGTATAATCACCATTCTTGTAGATGCACAGTATAATCACCATTGATGAAGCTGCACAGTATAATCACCATTGATGTAGATGCACATTATAAACACCATTGAAGTAGATGCAAAGTATAATCGCCATAGATGAAGATGCACAGTATAATCGCA
>Ga0123357_10010604_pt1 | contig 11741 bp, 4 predicted proteins | sample TergutEmb28metaG_FD_89873 | JGI IMG/M metagenome (GOLD analysis project Ga0123357, IMG submission 89873) | Embiratermes neotenicus P4 segment gut microbial communities from Petit-Saut dam, French Guiana - Emb289 P4 | ecosystem: Host-associated > Arthropoda: Insects > Digestive system > Gut ...
AGTATATACCGTGTTTAAAATATTCAGTACCTATATTTGTTGAATAAATATATAAAATGCAACGTTTAGAGGTTAGCGGTGCGGTATGACCACTATAGTGGTCATTAGGCGTCTAAGGGTTAAGGTTCAAAGAGAATATTTTACATTATTGACAAATGGATCCTTACGAAGTCCATATGCGCATACGCCAAACTCAATTCAAGTATCGCAAGTGCATAAGCAATATGTCAGCCAGGACGATTTTTAAGGTTTGGTACAGTACCATTCTTGAATATAAAGGTCCTAAGCCTAAGAACAATCTTCGCCTTTCAGTAAGAAAACATATCCAGGCTGTGTGTATTTGCATTCCTACATTTTCCCAGCTTGGCAGTCGTGCCGGACGGTTTACTCGCCTGACATGTCTACTGGCCAAATAAAGTATTATTAAATTCTGTAGTGGCGAAATATTTAAAAGATAAGTATTTTAAATTCTTTAGCCGAAAAAAAAGCTTTCAAGATTTACATATGAAAATTTAACAGCAAATAAGCACTATTCAATTTGACGTGATGGAGGTCACAGCTCTTCAGATGCATTAAGGCATATATCAAAATTGTATTCGTCTATAAGGCCTTCATTTCAATAAAAACTCTCCTACTAGAAGTGTTCTACCGTACAATATGTAAAAATACTCATTATATATTCAGTTCCTCTTCCTTCATAAAATAAATGTGTCTGAAATTTCCCCAGCAACCAGCATTTCTTAGAAAGAGGCCAAAACACGCTTTGAGTTCAGTGAAATTAGAAAGGTGACGAAACATGGCATGCGAAATTAAGAACACGTCAAATCTGTGTTTTGTAGTAGCAGCTACTTGTTCTCTCCTTTCTATTAGATTATTAAGATTGACAAGAATATTTTACTCACTGAGATGATTGGTAGGCGTGGCCCGCCGATCGTAGTCTTTCTTCAGTAAACCATCCAGAATCTGCAGATGATCCAGCTTTCCGCTTCTGAAGGAAAGAATAAAATCAGGCCGACGTTAAAATCTGCATTAGTACCAGCTGTGCATCGTATGTAGAGTGTTCATGAAAGGACTCCGAAAGTAGATACTGGCTTTAAACTTATGAGACGATCTAAGGGCGTGTGCCCGGTGCTCCTTGAAACTAATGCAAAATCACATTAAAAACACATTAATATGGGCTAATATGGAAATAAAGCATGGGAATTCTTATACAACGTGCGAAGACTATGTGTCTGGGCAAGAACCCGTGCTATTCTGACACAGCATTCATCTACACAGAGAACCTTTATTTCTTGTTTCACTGAGTTTCGCCTCTCATTTGCGCCTTAAGAAGGAAAGAAATTACGTTTCTTTATTTAGTGTTGTGTTTTGAATAATGTGTGAACAATGATCAGGAAGCCAATACGAGGCCTGCTGATTTTAACGCGCTGAAAAAACTAGCTAATGTTTCGAATGAAAATTTGTAACTAGAATATTTCACCTGCACGGAAACAACGTTTAGATTTCTAAAATGTACGGATATTTAACATGTAGACACCACGTTACCTATGAATAATCACGAATCGTGTAAACAAGGTTGCTAAGAAAGGAATGCATCTCATCGCATATTGTGTTTAAAGCGTATTCCATTAAAAGGTAAGCCAAAGATTGCTCGAAGCGACAGCCACAATTCGTTTATGTTAGAATATCAGCATTATGGCAAAGACGCCTGCATTAGTGATACAGAACGAAACGAAGTCACGGTGTATTCTCATATCTCGGTACGATTGTGAATCTGATAGAAAAATATTTAATGCCAGTTATATCCAGTAATCACATCAATTGTTGAGGTTAAGTAGGAAACAGTAAAATTCTTTATTAATGTCAGTCTTTACATAGAGCAGCAGGTTCGAAATTAGGTTTGTTTTATGATACGACTGGAATAGGCATTTTTACACATGTATAAAAAAAGAGAAGAAATGCACGTGTAACACTTAGGCGCTTTCGTATCCACTGTTGCAATGGAGAAGCATTGAGTAGTACATATTCTGAGTGTGTGTTTGTGGCCTTAGGTATCCGGCATGAAATGTGTATGTGCCATGTTTTCCTCTGTAGTCTGTTTGTATCAACAATATTTTCCGACTTTGTCTCATAAAAGGTAAGATTTTAGAAGAAGGTTATTGATCACAGAATGTGTGTTTCAGTTTCCTCTACAATTTTGCCTGAAACATTTCTCATTCTAAGAAGAATTAAGCGAGATATGATTAAAATGTATATTGATCTGCATGTGAAGTACCCGTCACACTTGTCAGATTTTAATTAAACTTGAATATTTTCGAAAGATTTTCGAAAAGTACTCGAATATCAAATTTTATGAAAATACGTCTATTGGGATACAAGTTGTTCCAATTGGACGGACAGACATACAGACAGAAGGTCAGATATGACGAAGGTATTAGTCGCTTTTCGCAAATTTGCGAACGTTACTAATAATCGTCAATCACAGCAGGATATCCTACTTAGGATATAGTCTATCGTGACACTAAGAAGTTGTAGCGTGTTGGTCCCTCTTAAGCTAGTGATATCACCTCTCAATTCGATCTTTAAGATTTAAGTTGCCAAATTAATGTAGGTCCAGCTATAAATTTAAAGTTTTCCATCCCGAAGTGTTAAACATATAAATAAAATATTACACGTCAGCCGTTAACACAACGTTTTATTTATATACAACGGTATATATGTCCGCACATATATACCATTGTAAATAAAATGTTGTGTTAACGACTGACGTGTAGTATTTCATTTATATGTTGTAACACTTGGGGATGGAAAACGTTTAAATTTATAGCTGGCCAGGCTAGTTCCATAAAACAGTACATAAATACAAGATCCGAGCTTTTAAAATGTTGTGCAAATATCTACTTCAATAAGCAATGCCTTGCAAAGTAAATCATCCCCAGTTGTGCCAAAATAAAAGTCCAGAACACCTCGCCTGCGGTAAGCCCGGATATATATACCATTGTATATAAACAAAATGTTGTAATAACGACTGACGTGTAGTATTTTACGTATTTGTAATATATGTCCGTTGAGTTTAATATGGCAGTGAAAATTAAAAAGCACATTATGTCTTGTAGGCTGACATCAGTTTAAAAAATAGTTTATATTTAGGTATGCTAACAGACTTTGTTAAATTGAATGAAGAATTCAGCTGTGCGACGGGCACTGTCGTGGAGACTAGTTTCAGAAGATTCAAACTGACTTGCATTTTAAATTTACTTTTGTGCACAACGAGCCAATTAATTTCCGAATGTGACAGAATTACAGAAAATACAAATATTCTGGAGATGTTACGACGTGTACATATGTGAAATCTTGCCAACATTTCAGAGGAGTGCAGTAATTTAAACTTCGGGGTCAAGCAGCACAAGAAATGTATTTTGGGTCGTTTAACTCTAACGATGAAGACCTCACGCCCTTTAGAAAAGCAGGCAGATGTCATTACAGCTTTAACGATCAACACTGCAAAAAATTCGATTATTCATCGACACTTCTATAACTACTTCAAATTTCGGAAAACATTTATTCTTTCAATTGCCTACTTTTTTTCAATTTATATCAAACATTTCCAGGAATAAGTAATAAATTTACTCCTTAGCTGCTTTTGTTTAATATAGTCAAATTACTTTTAATTTTTATCGGAATTACGTCATAGCAATTCTAGACCAATTCTTTCAAATTATGACTCTTATTTTCAAAGCTGAATTTCATTTCAAAAATATTTAAAAATTGAACTAATAATTGAAAGACAATAACCTGTATACTCATTAAAAAAACTAGTCCCTTAATGCCATGTACGTAATTAATATATGTTTATCCTGACGACCATTTAAAAGTAAGCAATGTGCGGTGTTTACAGCCATTTCAAAGCAGTCTGCATCACACACACACACACACACACACATACATACATACATGACAAAGGTGAAGTCTGTTCCCCTCTTCGTTCAACAAAGTTTGGAAGCAAAAATACGCACAAATTAATTTTAAAAGGAATACTTACTAATCATGACGATCATTACAGTTGCCACAGCGATTCGGGATGTAATACACCGAGCCAAATTAAAATCTTACATACACGAGTGGTTAAAGATGTACAGTTTCATAATGCAAAAACAGACTCTACACACACTAACCACTGTACTTTAAAACGGTCAATCTAACACGCATTAATTATTATTAAAAAGTAATGCAATCTCTGTATGCAGAGGGTTCCAGTAGTTTGAGGTTCCAAACTTCGAGGCAATCGGCACATGAAGATGGTAAGTTTGTGAGCCCTACGCACCGGCCACCTTTACAACCCCAGGGAATTTTTCTGTTACTCATTTCTGTTAGAGGCTGTGTCGACCCCAGGACCATAGTGCAGCCAGAAGGATTATGTCAATAAAGAATTCCAATAACAGCATCGGGAATCAAACCCACAATCTTTCGGGTTGTAGCGCAGTGCCTGAGCCAATTGAGCAACTGTGTGCACTTAGCACTTGTTAAATGTTAATACTAATACTAATACTAATACTAATACTAATACTAATACTAATATTACTACTACTACTACTACTACTACTACTACTACTACTACTACTACTACTACTACTACTAATAATAATAATAATAATAATAATAATAAAAATAATAATAATCAGTTTTAAAAGAAAGGATTCCGATTTATTTTCAACAGTTCTATTCCCGAAGGGAAATTACATCACAGTCACATTTACATGTCATAATAACCAATGTTAATTTAACACAATGGAACTCGTCTCTTCGGGGTAAGAAGCTTGAAATTGCATGGGATAAGTTAATATTCATAGCTCTGAGAATACGAGAGGCGAAAGCAAGAGCTGCTGCCAAAGTTGCGGGAATTCATGGTCAAGAACTTATAAAAAACGTATAAAGTAGGGTGGCCGGAATCCTTAAACGATCGATTACAAGTTAAGAGGATTTGTATTCTGCTCTTATAGCCATTTGAAATCCCCCTGAGTAGAATGACAGTAAATTAGCTACGAACGATTGAATTGGAGGGACTGTCTGGGAGATAAAGAAATTCTTGCTCATACTGTCATTTCCGATTTGCTTAGAGCCAGTGTAGCGCAGTCAGCAGAATAACTACTATATAGGCTGTCCTTCGGGTAATCGTGGTTCGATTGGCGGCAGAAGAAATAGAAATATCTTCCCCACAGTAACATTCAGACCGGCTCTGTGGCCCATCCAGTCTCCTATTCAAGTGAACCTGTGGCTCCTTCTCCGAAGGTGAAGCAACAGGGGCGTTAAGCAGACAATTCACCACATCCACAGCCGTATTAGACAAAAAATGGAGGTAAGGTTTCACTTCGCAAAATCTTTCGTGGCGTCTACATGGAAAAATTTACTTCTTTATTGTCACTTAGTTTTAGATTCTCATATTCCCGAGTATTTTACTTAACATGAACACAATTTATCCTACCTTACACAGTGAAATTTCCATTCATGCGTTAGGATTTCTTTCTTTATGTGGCGTGACAGTCCGACTCGGGCTTAGGCCACCTCACTGCTGAAGTCTGTAGATCAGACACAATTAGACACACTCGCACAGCCGGTAGTACTGCTCGGAACGAGTGATCAGCTCGTCGCAGAGGCAGCTACATAGACAACACACAATAAACACAAGGGACGAACATCCATGTCATCAGCTGGAATCGAACCCGCGATCCCAATTATCAAGCGGCAGCAGACTTACGCCCTATACAGGACGGCTATTGGAACAGCCGCGTTAGAATTTACCTTGCAATTTTCCCAATCAAATAGCCTTAGGTCTTTGAAGTTTTCCACATGACAAATGAAACATGGAAACACGCACGTAGAGCAGGCTTCTGAACTCATGCTCTTAACCAATTGTGAGTCATCTTAAAATTAATTACAAGTTCTTTCCATCAACACACTTCGTTGCCAGTTCAGCAGAGGAACAACCAATGAAAAACTTGTCTTGTGTCCCTCAGAAGCCAGTAGATATTCAGCACGAGATGTATTGATGAAATTCAACGTATTTCATCAACGAAGAAAATTCGGTTGCTTTCTATACGTAGAGTAAAGAGTAAACAAAGTTACAGTTGTGAATACCTAAGCTACAGATATCACGAGGGAAGAATCGTAAATATCAGAGTAGAAGTCCTAAATCTTATCTTTTCTTGAAGCCGGGGAAGTATGTGTTTAAATGTATGTACATTTGGCGAAACAAAGAGAGTGTCTCGAATTGAAAGTGTTTCGACAAAGTGTGTTTTCTGCAGGGTAGGAACCAACGATCGGAGAAAACAAAACTGAAAGACGCTGCTTCTTCCAAACATTCCTGTCATTGCACCCCCTCTCCCATAATTACCATAGCCTATCCCAATCTCGAAAGTACCTATACAAGATAATTCTAGATCCACAGTCACGCAGCACAACAAATGGTCGGTCAGTAAGAACCCAAGGAAAGGCCGCCGTTGTGATAAGGGGAAACAGGTGGCTGGGGAATTGAAAAACTCCTGTCGTTACTAGGATGCTGTAAAACACCACGTTATTTTGTGCAGTACGAACTGATCACACGAGAAAATCCTAAAGATAAGTCGTTGTTAGTGTATGCGGAAGGACTTCTTGAGTGAAAGCATCATTCTGGAAACACTCAACGTAGAACTATAGCGTTCTTTCTAGAAGATACGTGTAAGCCCAAACATCGCAGTTTTCTATTCGGTTCTAGCTAGTAATAACTAGTTATTTACATAAAACTGGAATTCCCGCAATTATGAAGTTGGGTATTTAGTCAGAACATTTTATTACTGTGTGAACAAGGGGATAGTAATGAAGACAAATATGTTATTGGCCTTTCATATCCAAATAATTCGAGCAAAAAGACGGAAGTTTGTGTTTATTTGATGTCAGTAAAAAACAACCCTGATGAAGGAACGACTGATCTACGCAAATTTACGCAGATATAATTTTAACTACATGCTAATTGTCTTAATATGATGCATCGTGTTGTGCCATAAATTAAATACTAAATATGTATATGTCTGTGTATATACATGTGTGGGTGTGTGTGTGTGTGGGTGTGTGTGTGTGTGTGACAAAAAGCCTTCGTTCTTCGACGCAGGTGTGCAGTGTATGTTGATCCGTTTCCGGCGTTTGTGGAGTGTGTCTCCGTCCCATACGCTGTCCCGAAATATCGGTTACAAACCAACCCAACAACACCGTAAAGCGAAGATTTCAACTACACTGCGGTGAAAGCTAGAAAACTCGCGTTGCAAAATAAATTTTCTTCTAGTGAAAACAATTGCAATACATTTATTTATTTATTACACACTTATTACATAATCTCAATGATAAATACGTCTAATGTAGGAAATACTGTCTATCTTTAAATTTATATTTATGTATCTTAAGATAAACTTCAGTAACCATAATGTATACAGTTACGGCTACTTTATACACAAACACAAAAGAAACTGTATGGAAATACAAAGGTACGTAGGAGAGATATAGTGATCTGTCATGTAAACTTAGCCACTACGTGTACAGAGTTCAAGGTTCATGACGGGTTTAAATTTAATGTCTGAAGGAAATTTTGCTCCTAACAACATTACGACCTAATTAATCATTTATGTTCGAAGAGGGAGAAAACTTCGTATTAATTTGATCAATTAACGGATTGAACAAGAAGTTTGTAGGAAACCCTACAGATAAATAAGAAATATATTAAAAATTCATCAAACCTCTCATACTTTACTGAAATTCCTTTGTTGTGGAATCGGAATTGCGGTATTAGTATAGAAAATACCGTTTTTCTGGGACATGACGCCACGTCACTGGGTGATCTGTAATCTCTCCACCTTCAAAGGTTTATGACCACTAGGTTATTTAAAATGAAGAAAGCACCCCCCTCCGCAAGGTGCGGAATCGCCTACCAAGTTCTCCGGAGTTATATGCCAGAAGAATGCAGTCAACCACATCACTGTGGAACCTCAAGAATCGCTCATATATTTTTAAGACCACTCTCGAAATTAGCGCTTTTTTTTTGCAACTAAGGGACAAAAGATTTTATTCCAAATTCAACCGATGAAATAAAATTTACCGTGCACGTTTTTCATGACACACGACATGCATGTAAATCTGAAGTATCTGCAAATCTGAATCATTAATCCGTAAACAAAAATACGAATAAAATTTATGCACATATTTAACCATTACTGTAAAAATTGTGTAAGCATAAAATGATTGATTTATTTTGCAAAATAAATATTACATTCTTGTGGCAAATCTAAGTGAATGACTGTCTAAAGAGGCGATGAAACACGCAGATGTCAAATAACTCAACTGAAGCTTTCACAGTTTAGTCTGCTATGGATTTAATTACAAAGCAATAGGTAATTAATAAATTCAACTGGTCTGTCTGCTAATCTGAGGTTTGGGTCGTGATTAGAACCAGAACAATGGTTTGTTCAACCGCAGTAATGGGAAGAGGAATTAGACGTGCTGCTAGAACAATCGACTAAACCAGACTGCAAGTGGCTGCCACTAATTATCGAAATGTATAACTAATTTCTCCCTTTATCCACACAATCTTTGCTGAAAAACTTTATGACATTACACCTTTTGCCAGCAGCTTCATTATTCAGTCCTTTATGAAATAATTCTTGTATTAAGGACTTCCAACTGCTATTTAAAACACCGGCTAATTCTTTTAAACGGTCAGATTTGTTATTGAAGTTTATAAAGTCTATTTTTGCAGAGAAAAACAAGTATGATATTTGTTAGCTTCGTCCTGTGAAATAATATTGTACAATACAACAGAAATAAAATTTCCTCTGTAAGAAATACACTTATCTACGTTCTATAAATTCATACTGTTATAGAGTACACTAAAAATTTACCGCTTCGTCCTGTAACGTTCTATTGTTGTGCAGTTCAATGACAATCAGGTTTTCTGTTAAAATGCCCCTTTCTTCAGTCATATAAAAGCATATTTTGCACAATTAGTTATTAAGTAATTATCTTACCATTCACCAACCTTACCACCATCCTGTGCCGTTGTCATGAAATCTGGGAACCTTGACTTCCTGGAATACTCTGGGCCACCCCAGGCCTATAACGGGACTGCTTTACCTTTAACCTCTTGTCTTACCATTCATAGCTCATGCACTCAGTTACTGACAGCGTCTGATATAAATATAAATGTAAGTGTTGATATGAATACCTCGTTGAACAGTGGAGAGGACTGAAATTGTGTTCCTTCCTATACGGTCTAAATTCGTTAGCAAGACACTAAGGAAATATTGCTTCAAGATGCTAATGAGAATGCATCTAATGTCGCCCTGCTGCCCCACATCCATCTACCAGTAGTGGAGTTTAAGAAGACACAGTGGCCATGCTTCTTACAGTACCATAATTGGAACCAAGCGACGTCGTCTTTAATCAGCACGTAAGTTCATAGCATCTACATGAGTGTGGAAGATATGTAATTATAAGCTTTAATCCACAAGTTTAGAAAAAATAATGCCTTATATTATTAAGATGAAATTGTAGATTTTCAACACAGAAAAAGACATAGCACAAATTGAACACTGAGTTTGTAAGACCTCTTCTATCCTGACTTTTCATGCAGGAAGTGCCTGACGTTAACGTCTGCCAGTCAACACGTTTTGTCTGTAAAACAAGTAATCGGAGTTCGAATAAATATAGTACTATGGGTTTACATTGAATGTAGTCCGATTAAATTTATTAATATTCTTCTTGTTCTATACTAACTTTCGCTTTACCTGAAGCTTCAATCAGACTTTGTCTCATCATCATCATCAGCATCATGTTCCTGAAGAGTTAGGCATGTTTCCTGTTCCTTGATCCTCAAGATGAAGTTGGTCCCTCCATCTCTTCCTCGGTCGTCCTATGTTCCTTTGTCCTTTTGGTTTATATTGTAGTGCTTGTTTTGGTAGTCTGTTTCTGTCCATCCTCTGTACATGTTGTAGCCACTTTTTCTGGTACTGTTTTATTTCCTTTACTATGTTCTGTGCTCCCATTTTTTGCCTAATACATTGATTCTTCAGACTTTATATATTTGGTCTAAAAAGGGTCATTACAAAAAAGGAACATGGCATAAAGTGTATATCCCTTTGAGATATAGCTTACACAAAGGTAAACCTGTCTCTGTGCATGACGTGAAGTTAAACAGGTAAATGAAAGTACAGTTCCACCCAAAATTAAATTTGAAGGTTGAACCGAGTGATCATATTCACGTGCCGGCCGCCTAACATCCCAGAAAACACCCTCTACATCCAGTAATTAGGTTACTGGGTGGGACCCACAGCCAGCATAGAAGTTTCGAGAAAATCCCCTGAAAACTAACTAACTAAAAACTAACTAACTAAAGATCTTCATTGACCAGCGTCCTTCTTGAGAAGCTAACAGGTACTCAGCTAGTCAAGAAATTCCCCACATTTTTTGGATCCCGTTCATTACCGCATTCACAAGTGCCCGCCATCTGTCCCCTTTCTGAGCCAGATGGATCTACTCCATGCTCCACATTCCACTTCTTGAAGATCAATTTTAATATTACCCTCCCATCTACACCTGGATCTTCCAAATATTCTTTTCCCTCAGGTTGCGCCATCAAATCTCTATACGCAAGACAAAAGATTGTGCACCGAATGATAGCAAGCATACCCCGACTTCAAACTCCTCTTGATTTCTTCATGAATTGAATTTTAAATTTTTGGGGTTGTTCCCAAGTATTCGAACTGTTCCACCTTTTCAAAGGAGTATTTACCTGTCTTTATATTGTGGTTTTTGTCCTGCTTGGTGGTCTCTAGATATGACCATGTACTTAGTTCGCTCAGCATTTACTTCTTGAACAGTCTGCTTGCTGGCGGCTACTGCAGCTTCCGTGCTCTTCTTGATAGTGTGTGTGTTTCCGCCCTACCCTCGCCAGAAATCGAATGACTTTCCTCGAATCCAGCCCGATTGTGCTCAATGAGACATATACATATGATTAAAATTCTTTTTGGGCTAACCACGGAAGATACAGATACTGAAAGTAATATAACCAACTATAGAGGTATGATGCTCTATCTAGACAGTACTGAATGTCTAATATCTCATAGACAAGTAAAACATACAGTGCAGAAGATGTTTGACATTTTACACTGATTCGAAATCATGAAATTGAGATCCAAGAGAAATACAAGGCATGTTTGTCTAACATTTTGACGTTTGAAGTCACTAACGAAGTGCCAGTTTCAATTCCACTCTCTTGTTCAAAGCAATTTACGACGTACGATACGTGCGGAAGGAAACCTTCGAAGGTGAAATCGATTCGTCATTGGCTTACGCAATGTAAGGGAACAGGGGGGCGACAGAAAAAAAAAGACCATGGATTCCAGAATAAGAAGTTGAACTCTATTATATAAACTAAGCCACGATAAAAAAAAAATACGATGCACGGGCTGCCAATATTATGCTACAAAATTCAAAAGAGGCATGTTATCAAAACCACGACGTCCAAACGAGCAGAATATGCGAATATTATTTTTAAGGTATTATTTTCATTTTTCCGTGCAAAAGTGTGTATATATATATATATATATAAAATTGACCAACTACTTGCACTTTTATTATATTTTTTAATTTATATCATATATAATATTTCACATATAATATTTTTTAAAAACATATAATTTTGATTAAAATTCACTCCTACA
>Ga0123357_10010605_pt1 | contig 11740 bp, 5 predicted proteins | sample TergutEmb28metaG_FD_89873 | JGI IMG/M metagenome (GOLD analysis project Ga0123357, IMG submission 89873) | Embiratermes neotenicus P4 segment gut microbial communities from Petit-Saut dam, French Guiana - Emb289 P4 | ecosystem: Host-associated > Arthropoda: Insects > Digestive system > Gut ...
CGGAACTGAAAAATAACGTAATTAATACCAATGATCCGGATTTCACAGAAAAGAATTTGATGTTCAAGGATTCTTTGACCGCTTATCTGTATTTGCATGGAACGTATGGTATTAAAGAAGCAACCATTGTTGGTAATGGATTGTATTTAGGTTCTGTTACTACAGACTTTTTGGTTGCAAGTGGAGATCCTCGTGCAGCTGCATTAGTTAATCCTGTAGGAAAGAATTTGCAATTTATTCCTGTATCGTTAACCGATAGAACTGACAAGATTAATACAGCGCTTAACGGAGCTACTCCGGCCGGATATCAAATTGATCAATTGTATGGTGAAACCTACAAATGGTTTGTTGTTAAGAATGAAAATGGTCAATACCTCAAATTCGATACAATTAACCCGAAGGCAGGCGACAACAGTTTGAAAGTAGCTTTCACATTCGAAACTACGGGAGTTGAAAATGCTACGCCGGTTCGTTTGTATCAACCGTTGGTGGGCGATAAATTGCAAGGCAACTTTATCTTCCAATTCCAAATACCGGTTTATACCTACAATGCTGACAAAAAGACGTATTATCAAAACGTATGGCCTTCAATAGATGGTGTTTGCGACGGAGGTACCCTTCTCACAGGAGTAAAAGGTGGAGGAAGAGTATTCGGTAAATTGTCCGGTGGTCAATCTAACTTCATTCTTGCTAATGGTGATCCGACGCTTGGTACCCGCTTCACTTATAATTTCCAAGAACCGGAACCTACTGATTGTTGTCCGCAACAATACATTGATCCCGAGTGGATGGCTTCTGAAAAATTGTTGAACTTGCCTCTGCAAAATCAAATGTGGATGCAGTTAAAAGGCACGGAAGGCGGTTTAGGTTTAGGAATGGGTACCGGTGGTATCGATACTAAAAGACCATCTGAAGCTACCGTTGTAAAAGAGATAACCAAAGTGAAATTTGTTTATGTGGATTCTATCAGAGTAGCTACAGACAATTCTCGCGGCGAATATACCTATAAGATTGGTACAACCACTTATAAAATAAATACTTTTGCAACTCCGGATCTTCGTCCAAACGGTCAAGCTGTAGTAGCAGTTCCTCTGTATTATATCATGAACGAAAAAGGTCAATATTTGACAGTGTCTGACACTACTTATATGTTTAATACCGACAACACCGTTCCTGATGTTACCGGCGTACACTTAAAGTGGATCGCACAAAAATATGCGAACAACGCAGATCCGAAGCAAAACTTAGCTGCTTTGCAATTATTTGCTATCTCAGGAAATAAAGACTCAGGTCCGGATGCAAATGGCTGGTATGTAGATTGCAGACCGTATGTATATTTGCCTTTGGCTTCTTATAAAGCTGATTATACCAAAGCGACTGTTGTTGATAAAAATATTTATTATAACAACGGTTTGGCAATAGGCGGTCAACTTGATTGCGCTCCTGAAGGTACTCCGATTAATGATGTAACTCAAGCATTCCGCGTAGGTTATTACACAGGAAATCAGAATGATCAACAACGTGGTCAAGTGAACTTGGCAGTGTTGGGCGCTACCGGTGTCTCCGGATCAAATGCAGTTCCTACAGAATGGAAATGGAAGAAAGGAACTTATGCTAACATTCCTTGTGGAGATGTATTGGTAAAAGGCGCTAATGGATTCTACACACGCACAACAAATAATCTTTGTCGCGCAGATGCAAATACTATAATTGCTCACTGGCAGGCTACTACTCCTGGCGCTGATAAACAATTGTACAAATTTGCTACTGAAAAGCTTATAAAAACTTTCAGTTATACAGATGCTGAACTTGCAGGCGCTGCACAAACGCAATTGTTGGGTGATTTCTACTTCATGAATCCTGTTACAGTAGCTGATACGACAACCGTAACATACATTAATTTTAACCGTTATAATCAAGCCGGTGGATATAATGTTGATTCAGCTAATGTCAAAATTATTTGTGTTGGTCATACTTTGAACTATTACAATCTTGAACCGGAATATGAACTTCCTGCTCAGTTGGCTATCCTCGAATCCAAAATGGTCGATCGTAACTTATCTGACCATAATGTTAAATTCAGCTATGGCCCAACAATGGTTTGGAATGATAAATCCAGGATTGTTTATTTGGATCAAAATGAAGGCGACGTTAACAAGGCTACTTATCTGACGGCTTACAAGACCAATGTCAGAAGATTAGCTGAACTTACGAAAAATGATGTCGGTCATGACATTCCTTATTACGCATTCTCTCTTACGATAGGCAAAAATGAATACTTCCTCAACGTCAACCAAGCTGATGCTCAACGTCATGGACTGTTGGTAGGTAAAGATTCTTTGTATTGGACTAAAGATGATGCAAATAATACAATTAGAAAAGCTATTGAAGCAGATTATCCGGGAGAAGGTAAGATTGGCGGTTCGCAAGCTTACTCTCGCTACAAATTCTGTCTGCCTTATGTAGTAGATGAAAATGGCGACTTGGTTAAACCGGTTGCTTATGGACCTGAAGGAAAAACTTATCAACCGTTATATATCCAATCGATGGATACTGCAAAACTCGATTATCCGTATTTTGTAATCGTAGGTGCAGGTTCGGAATTGGCTACCGTAGTACGGGCAAGTAACGATGTATTCAGCTATCCTGGCGTTTGCAACAACACTACTAAATTTGAAGATGGTATAAATATCTATTCGATTGATTATGCAAAAGTGGATCCATATCAGGTAACTTCTTGGATCTTTGGCGGACAAATGCCGAATCCTACCGAATGGGTTCCATTGCATAACACAAGCGGTGAAAGCCCATTGTGGACTGCCGATATGGATAAACCGGATGCTGATATTGCAAAATACAGTACCGATGGTATGATTACCAAGTTCCAATTGGATCCTGATGGTCAAGGTATCACTTTCATTACCGAAAGTAAACAAACCCCGGTTAATTACGGCTTACTCTCCGGATTTACCGTAGGTAATCTCCACTTCGAATATGAAGGTGCAGAAAAAATCGGTACCTATGCTAAAATTCCTATTTACTACTACAGAATCCAAGTTAATAATGATGGTAGCAGCAAAGGTTGGTTGACAGATTCTTATCCGACGACTAATGCAGACTCTATCTATACTTGGAACGGAATTGACTATAAATATGCTTACTTTAAAGCTGATAAACTTCCTGAAACTCTTACAAGTGATTTAGGATTTAAGTATGATGGTTCATTTAAGCAAACATTAGGTCTCCGTTATATTTCAGTTGACAAAGCTACTGAAGAAATAGCTGTAGCAGACGGAAGTATTGCTGAACAAACCTTTGTAGTGGTAGCTAACGCTAACTTTGCGAAACCACAACCGAGCTTATATCGTTACTTGGCAGCAGCCAATGGTCGATTGACGTTCGTAGAAGGTCTCCAAAATGCTATGGCATTCCAATTCGGAAGATCAAATGGCGGTGGATTTACAGGCGTTCAGGTAGTAGGTACAGGTGAAGTATTCGGTGTAACAGGTGGAGTAAAAGTATTGAACCAAGCAGGTAAAATAGTTAATCTCTACTCAGTTGACGGAAGCTTGCTCAAGACCGTTCAGGTTGCCGGCGCAGATCAAACAATTGATGCACCTCGCGGTGTAGTAATTGTTAAGGTTGCCGATAAAGCTATGAAAGTTGTTGTTAAATAAACATTAACAAATAATCTCTCAATAAAAGAGGCGTCCCAAAAGGACGCCTCTTTTTGTTGTAACCGTGATCGGTTAAACTTGACAGGAGATTCCTCACCCCACTTCGTTGCGTTCGGAATGACGCCTTGCCTCGTGGGAGGAGGACGGAAGCGGGAATCGGCGGCGAAGCCGCTGATTCCCGCTTCCCCTCGTCTTTCAAAACGTCCGTCATTCCGAATAGAGCGAAGCGAAATGAGGAATCTCCTGTCAAATGCACCCAATCCATTTTAAAATTTGTCAAAATCAAAAATAATCGTTAAATTTGCAATTCAAAACATAATTAACAAAACAATTATGAAAGAATTAAAACATCCCATTAGAGAAGCTGAGCGTTATCTACAAAATGCAAGAGATATACTTTCCGAGAAAGCAAGTAAAGACGGTAATTGCTACAATGACAGTAAATATGTGCGTATGGCGGGAAACACGGCGTGGAACGACGTATTAATTGCATTAGACGCAGTGTTGGATGTGCGTAAAAATTTTAAAAAGGGGCAACGATTGGATTTTAAAGATTATCAAGCTGCAATTGCAAAGAAAGACAGTAAAATGACTCGAACGTTGCAAAATGCTTACGGTTTGCTACATTTGTCATTAGGTTATGATGGAATTACAGATTATAAAACGGTACAAAGTAGCTTAGATATAGCAAAGATAATACTTACTTGGGCAGGAAAGCATTATCAAAATTAGGTAGGGGCAAGGCGCGCCTTGCCCTTGATGGATGGTGCGTTGATGCGTTTGAAGGGCAAGGCGCGCCTTGCCCCTACGGGTTTACGGTTTTTTATATCTGAAGAATATTGCAAAGAGGATACCTACGACCAGGGCATATCCTGCAAAAATAAACCAAGCCGCCGGCCAATCCGGCGTTTCGGCTTTTGTTACATAATGATTTACGATTGCTCCGGCCGCATACGAACCAATAATTGCTCCAATGCCGTTTGTCATCAACATAAACAAACCTTGTGCGCTGGCACGGATTTTCGAATCGGTAGTTTGTTCTACGAACAATGAGCCGGAAATATTGAAGAAATCGAATGCCATACCATAAACAATCATCGAAAGGATAAGTAATGGTAGTCCGGCGCCCGGATTTCCCAATCCAAAAAATCCGAAACGCAGTACCCAGGCAAACATACTCATCAGCATTACTTTTTTAATGCCGAAACGTTTCATAAAAAAAGGAATGGTAAGAATAAACAATGTTTCCGAAATTTGTGAGACCGATAACAGAATGATTGAATGTTCCACGCCAAACGAGTGAGCATATTCGGGAATAGATTTAAAGCTGCTTAAAAAAAAGTCGCCGAATCCGTTGGTAATTTGCAAAGCTGCCCCCAACAACATTGAGAATAAAAAGAAAACGGTCATTTGCTTGTTTTTAAATAAGGTAAACGCCCGCAATCCCAACAGGTCGATTAATGATTTGCTTTCCGGTTGTTCATTGATTTCACAAGGAGGGAGGAAAAACGAATAACAACCCAAAATAAAAGCTGCAACAGCAGAGACGTATAATTGTATTGCCGAATATTTGAATCCGGTCAGATCGACGGTCCACATGGCGCAGATGAAGCCGATGGTTCCCCATACGCGAATCGGCGGGAAATCTTTCACTACGTCCATTTTTTCTTTAGCGAGCGCATTATATGAGACGGTAAAACTCAAAGCCAAAGTAGGCATATATACCATTACGCTCAGTAGCATAAAAATATAAAGCGGCATATAGGCTGTCTGGAATGAAGCGGCTACTAAAAATCCTGCTCCCAATAAATGACAGATGCCGTATAATTTTTGCGCCGGAACCCAGCGGTCGGCAATAATTCCCACCAAAGCAGGCATAAACAATGAGGCAATGCCCATGGTGGCGAAGAAGCTGCCGATTTGTACGCCATCGAAGTGCAAAACATTGCCTACATAACTACCGAAGGAAATTAGCCATGCCCCCCAAATGAAAAATTGGAGGAAATTCATTATGATTAGTTTTAGTTTTATGCTCATGATATTTATTATGGAGGCTTTTGCATGTCATTGCGAGCCGTTTACGGCGAAGCAATCTATTATTATTATTTTTAGAGGAGATTGCTTTGGGCTTTCGCCCTCGCAATGACGTATAAAATCTTTTAATTCCCTCGCAATGACGTGCAAAAAAAGTTATTTATTTACTTGGAATTTCTTGTTCCCGGTCTTGAAAAAATCAACAATTTGATTGGCTGCTGCAATTCCCGCATTGTTGTTAGCTTCCGAAGTTTGCGCTCCCATCTTTTTAGGCGTTGAAAAATACCGTTTCGGGAATTTTTCTTTCATTTCCGCGTCGTTTTTGGGCATAATGTCTGTCAAGTATTTGAAATCCGAACGGGTTTCCATGATTTTTACCAGTTCGACTTCATTGATTACTTCTTGGCGGGCAGTATTAATAAGTACGGCTTTCTTCGGCATTTTTTCCAACAAGGCATAGTTGATGGAATTTTTTGTTTCGGCTGTTGCCGGAATATGTAAGGAAACGTATTGACAGGTTTTATACAATTCCTCGGCAGAAGAAACCGCTTTCACGCCGTCTTTTTCTATGGCTTCGGCAGGATAAAAAGCGTCGTAAGCATAGATTTCCATTCCGAAACCTTTGGCGATGCGGGCTACGTTCCGGCCTACATTTCCGTAAGCGTGAATACCTAATTTTTTACCCAATAATTCGACGCCGGAACTACCGTCGAAAAAGTTACGAGCGGCGTAAACCATCATGGCTAAGGCCAGTTCGGCTACTGCGTTGGAGTTTTGCCCGGGCGTGTTCATAACTACGACTTTATGGGCGGTAGCAGCCTCCAAATCCACATTATCGTAGCCGGCTCCGGCGCGAACAACGATTTTTAAATTTTTAGCGGCCTCCAACACTTCCGCATCAATGATATCGCTTCGGATGATGATGGCATTTGCCTCTTTTACGGCATTTAACAACTGCGATTTTTCAGTATAACTTTCTAACAAAAGAAATTCAAATCCGGCATTGTCAATAACTTGCTTGATTTTCTGAACGGCTTCCGCCGCAAATGGTTTGTCTGTTGCAATTAATATTTTCATATATTTATGAGTTTATTATTTTATTGCGAATCTCTTCAACTTCTTTGAGTTTTTTAGCACACAAATTAGAAAAAATTACTCGTTTTTCTTCGGATTGTTCTCCTTTTTCAAAAAGATTTAATAGCGAAATAAATTCGGGCGCCTGCAACATGTTTGATAAAGAAATCATTTTGTGAGAAATTTGTTTGACCGTTTCAAAGTCTTTGTTGTCCCAAGCATTTTCGAACAGTTTTAGATTATTTCTCGCCTCTTCAAGGAACAAATCAATCAGGTTTAATGCGGCTTCGCGGTCGTTGGAAACATATTCCAACAGATTTTCGGGATTGCTCAAATCTAAAGTTTTGGGGAAAGCTTTATCAAAATTTATAGTATGTGTAGTATATTTTTCTATGATTCTTAAAACATCTTCCATATTGAAAGGCTTGGCCAAAAAATCAGTAAATCCGTTTTCCGGGTGTTTTTCCATCCAGTTGGAATCGGCTGATAATCCAATAATTGGAACTGTTTGCGCTTTTTGAAAAGACGACTTACGAATTTTTCCGGCCAATTCAAAACCTTTAATATCAGGCATCTGTATGTCCGTGAAAATGATGTCGAAAGATTCTTTCTCTAACAGTTTCAAAGCTTTGGAAGAACTCTCGGAACAAACGCATGATAATCCGGCTCTTTTCACTAATTCCGATAGAAGGTTTAATTGTACGATGTCGTCATCTACAAATAAAATGCATATATTTTTATCCGGATTTGCGCTTGGGGTTGTAGGAGCTTTGTATTCAACAAGGACCTTATTTTCATCCGGAATGAGCGGAATAGTCAGAATAAAATCAGCTCCTTGTCCTTTCTTCGAGTTGACTTCTACGTTTCCATTCATTAGGGAAGAAAGTTTTTTAGAAATAGGAAGTCCTAAACCTGTTCCTTCCGTAGTTTTCTTGGTTTCATTCAAGCGGGTGAATTCTTCGAAGATGAAGTTTTTATCTTCTTCGCTGATACCAGGGCCGGAATCTTTTACAGAAACGCGGAATATGTTGCCTTTTTCGATAGAAGCAGAAAGAATAACACTTCCGTTTTCGGGCGTAAATTTGATGGCATTGGAAATTAAATTATTCACTATTTGTTTGATGCGATAAGGGTCGCATATAAATAATTTCCCGTCCGGGATCGTTGAATTGAGTTTAAAGGTTAATTTTTGAGAGAATGGCAGGAAACTATCGTAAATCTCATTTATCAACGAAGAAGGGGAAAATGACACCATGATGGTTTCCAAATTATTCTTTTTCAAAGACTGGAAATCTAACATATTTTTTACCAAGTTCAGAATATAATTCGCTGATGTGTGCATGTTTTTTACATAATATTGTTGTTTTTGGGAAATATTTTCATTCAACAACAAGTCGAGAAAACCTAAAATAGAACTGATTGGCGCTTTGATGTCGTGTGTAATCGTAGAAATAAGCTGTTCGCGTGATATCAATAGATTGTCCACAGAGTCTTTCGCTTCTTGTATTTTTCTTTGTAATTTGAAACTTTCATTTATAGAGCTTAAGGTATAAGACAAAAAGAAAATGGTAACTGCCAAAGCTAATAGCCCGATGGTTACAACTAATTTTAGAGATTTTACCAACGCTTTATTATGTTCATTTAATATATTCAAATTGTGCTGATATACTGAGTCTTTTATCTGATTCATAATCTGTTCGATTTTGAGACTCGTTTGTTCGTTTATAAGGTGAAATTCCTTTTGCCGTTCGACTAAAGCCCTGATGATTTTCGCATTTTTCTTTTCGACGACAATACCTGTTTCTTTCATATAAGTGACAAGGGTATCGGAAATAAGGGGAAGCGCTAATTCTATCCTGTCCAAAGCGGTACTGGATTTGATTTGAGTGAGTGTATCCGGACTTCCGGATTTGAAGACATCTCCCACTCGCCTTATAAACCCCTTTTTTTCGCTGACGGTTTTTGCAGTATCTTGTATGCTGTGAATTTTGTTGGCTAAGACATTGCTTATTTTACTGGTATCGCCGAAACTGGTTATTGCAGTGTTCGTTATTTCTTTAACAGCGCTGTTTTCAAGTTGATTTAATAAATTAACCATTACTTGAAAATTATTCACCCTTTTATTGAGTAAGATTGTTAAACTGTCTAAATCCAACAGTGTTTGGGGATTCTCTTCGATTAATTTCATAGAATCTATCTGCTCAAATACTGACCCCATCAAAGAATCGTATTCTGCATATAAACGAGAATCATTAATACTAACCATGATTACGGCAACTCCTTCTGCCTCATACAGATTGTTTAAAGTGTTGTTTAAGCTGATTAACTTAAGTTTAGAATCCGGTTCCTTGGAAATATTTGAAGCTTTGACCATCTCCAAATAAATGGCGGCAACTCCGGATATTACTAAAATCATCAGGACACAATATCCTATGATAACGATTACGCGAGTGTTTTTAATGAATTTCATTTTCGGTTGTTGTTTGTGAATAGTATATGTTAGGTGTACATTCTTTTAGTAATTCGGAAGTTATTATATCTTCGTGAGTAATAAGAACCAATCTGAATATTACATTTTTCAATTCCCGGATATTCCCCGGCCAGTTAAATGTCTGTAATAAATTCAATGCCTTTTCGTCGAAACCAACTACGTTTTTGTTAATTTCCAGATTAGCGATGTCCAAAAAATGATGAGCAAACAAGACGATGTCTTCTTTGCATTTTTCAAGCGGAGGTATTTCTATAACGAATTCATTGACGCGATGATATAAATCGGAACGAAACTTACCGGTGATAATAGCATTTTCCATGTCTTCGTTGGTTGCAACAACCACTCTCACGTCAATCGGGATTTCTCTATTGGCTCCAATGGGTTTTATTTTTTTCTCCTGAAGCGCCCGGAGCAGTTGCATTTGGGTATCTGAAGAAAGATTCCCGATCTCGTCCAAAAATAAAGTTCCTCCGTTAGCTTCCTCAAAATAGCCCTTTTTATTGTTGATTGCTCCGGTAAACGAGCCTCGTATGTGTCCAAAAAATTCGCTGGCTGATAAATCTTTAGACATAGCGCCACAATCTACCGGAATAAACGGAGCGGAAGAGCGAAGGCTTTTTTCATGAATAAATCGGGCGATATGTTCCTTCCCAACCCCGCTTTCTCCTTTGATAAAAACGGAAAGATTGGTAGGGGCAACTAAATCTACATATTCATATACTTTTTTGTATTCCAACGAATTACCATATACGTAGTTTGATTCGGAATCGGTATGTTTATTACTGCTTGTATGGAACGTTTTTTTGTCTTTTGCCGTATCAAGAGAACTCAATGTAATTATTTTTTCAAGAAGTTGTTCCGGATTAAATGGTTTGGCAATATAGTCATAAGCTCCTGCACGAATGGATTCTACGGCAGTTTGAATATCAGCATAACTCGTCATTATGATAATGACAATTTCAGGATATTTATCTTTCGTCCATTTCAATAAGTCCAACCCATTCCCATCCGGGAGACGCAGGTCGGAAATAATCAAATTTGGCTGAGATGATTCGATTTCTTTTTTAGCATCAGCTATATTCAGAGATGTTCTCACATCAAATCCTTTCTTGGTGAACCAAGTTTTTAGCATTAAGCCGAAAGTCGCGACATCTTCAATGATTAAAATATTTTTCATCAAATCGTTCCGTAATAAATAATTACAAAAGCAAGTCATGAATGGAAAAACAAAGTTAATCATTATTGTGACAATTACAAAAAAAATCTTACTTTTGTATTGAAATTTGACAAAATAATGAATCCTAAAATATTTGATAAGCTAAAAACGTTGGCCGAAGCGGCGAAATATGATGTTTCCTGTGCTTCGAGCGGTACAACGCGAAACAATCCCGGGAAAAATCTCGGAACGGCTGCCGGTTGGGGTATTTGTCATAGTTTTACGGAAGACGGGCGATGCGTTTCTTTGTTGAAAATCATGCTGACTAATCATTGTATCTACGATTGCGGATATTGCATGAATCGTCGAAGCAATGATGTTCCGCGAAGTACTTTTTCCGTATCGGAATTGGTTGAATTGACGATTGAATTTTATCGCAGGAATTATATCGAAGGGCTGTTTTTGAGTTCCGGAATTGTTCGCAACGCCGATTATACGATGGAGCGTATGGTACGGGTAGCGAAAGATTTGCGGCTTGTTCACAAATACAATGGTTATATTCATTTGAAAAGTATCCCGGGAGCCAGTCGCGAATTGATTGCCGAAGCCGGTCTGTATGCCGATCGATTGAGTTGCAATATCGAAATGCCTTCTGAAGAAAGCCTCCGTTTGATAGCGCCCGATAAAGATTATCAAAGTGTTTACCGTCCGATGCATTATATTCAGCAGGGCTTTTTACAGGGTGCGGAAGAGAAGAAAAAATACCGTTATGCACCGCGTTTTGCGCCGGCCGGGCAGAGTACTCAAATGATTATCGGCGCGACTCCCGACGATGATAACCGGATTTTACATTTGGCTAATTCCTTATATCAACGGCCGGCTATGAAAAGGGTGTATTATTCCGGCTATATTCATATCAATACTTACGATACCCGTCTGCCGGCGTTGCCGACTCCGCCTTTGGTTCGTGAAAACCGTCTGTATCAAGCAGATTGGCTGATGCGATTTTATCAATTTAAGGTTGATGAAATTGTGGATGAAAAACATCCTAACCTTGATTTGGAGATTGACCCGAAATTAGCATGGGCTTTGCGCCATCCGGAAAGTTTTCCGGTGAATGTTAATACGGCCGATTATGAAACTATCTTGAGAATTCCCGGTATTGGCGTGAAATCAGCCGGTCTGATTGTTTCTTCCCGGCGGTTTGGACGACTGACTTCCGAGCACCTGAAAAAAATGGGCGTAGTGATGAAACGGGCGAAATATTTTATTACTTGCAATGAATTACAGGCATTTACCGTGCAGGAA
>Ga0123357_10010610_pt1 | contig 11737 bp, 10 predicted proteins | sample TergutEmb28metaG_FD_89873 | JGI IMG/M metagenome (GOLD analysis project Ga0123357, IMG submission 89873) | Embiratermes neotenicus P4 segment gut microbial communities from Petit-Saut dam, French Guiana - Emb289 P4 | ecosystem: Host-associated > Arthropoda: Insects > Digestive system > Gut ...
AAAAACCAACTAAAATCTTTCTAAAGAAAAAAAAAATTCCAAAAAAAATTTCAAACAAAAACAAAACACAACTTTTTTGGGAACCGAATCCCCCCCCCCCCCCCCGAAAATCATGCCTTTTGTGAGACAATGTGGAAAAACCTATGAAGAGCCAGACAGGTGACATGACAATACAGCGCATGCGCATTGCATGCTGGATACCTAAGGCTACAAACACACACTCGGAATATGCAGTACTTATTGGTTTTCCACTGCAACAAATGTGCACGAGCGCGCCTCAACATCCCGTTATATGTAACATTGTCTGGCTCCTTTCTTTTTCTTGCAGAAATTCCCTGCTGTTTACAGTGTCCTGTGCATTCCTGCACGAATCCCAGTCATCACCACGGCTGAGGTTACTGGAAATTTTCTTCTTCTAGATAATCCACAAGCGATATGTTGCATGGTTTTTGATGACAATAATACTTTTAATTCATCTAAGGACATACATCTCAGTTACAAAGCATTATGTTTCTGAAGGGTATACAAAAGGATTCCGTGGAAAATTTTCATAAAATATGATACTGGGATTTTTTTTTCTAATATACGACCAAACATAAATATTCCGATTAAATCGGATTGCAATATATCAGGCCTACATTTTACTTAAATATATTCACTGTACGTGTGGGCCGGGTAGCTCAGTCAGTATAGCGACTGACTACGGGCTTGACGGTCCGAGATCGAAATCATATACCGAATACAAGCACAGAGTGAGCGAGATGGGTCACCCACTGCTGGATGGCTGAAGAAATGGAACCTACACTCCAGGACCGAAAACCCCCCATTTCCAGACAGAATATCGGCGTCACTGGAATACTTACGTAGCTACATCGTAGACGTGACATACATGCCGCGTCAAGGAGGATCGGGGCCGGCAAAGGCTTATAAGTAACGCCTCTATACAACGCTACAAACGATACACAACGCGTCCTTCACCCCACAGGAAATGCGAATCGCGAGGATGTGGCCACAATCAGACTGGCAGGAAGTATGGAAGAGCTTAACAACAGCTCCGATATCAGAAGCAGACAAAGCTGTGTGGTGCAGGACGATACACGGCATCCTTCCGACGAATGAGAGACTGCACCGGATCAAAATGTCCCCTACAGACAACTGCAAGGAATGTGACAACAAAGATACTCTCATGCACCGTCTGAGTGTGGAGAAGGTCAATCAATGTGGGAATGGATAAGGAAGGTTATAGCAAGGATGCTGCGCACGACCCCGGCGAAAATCCCCAACGAATGGCTGTCCGGAACGTCAACGTGCGGTACTGTGGGTGTTATCCCAATTTGTAACATGCCGTATAACCGACCAACGAGGCCGACGCTAAACGACTTAATGGACTTCCTGAGATAATCTAAATGGAAAATGTACCAATCGCCAAGCAGGCATAGGAGAGTTGCGAACTTCCTCATAGTACTAGACACCACATACTAGTTGTGACTAGTGGCGGAAGGTTCAGATACACATAAGAGCAGACTAATGGTGTAATGTCAAGGCCCAGGAAATGAAACGAGTAGTGAATGTACTTAGGACTTCCAATCTGAGTGATCATCCCAACAGGCATATACCCGCTTCAGTTTCCAAGTACCCATACAGTCTTGCATCTTTTCATGTTTACGATCACGAGTAACCCAATAGGAGGGCAGCGCGCTCCATAATGTAAGAACTCATGTAAAAATATAAGAACAATTTAAAAAATTCCGGTAGGGACGAGATTTTCCGCTCGTCCAGACCGGTCCTGGGGCCCAACCAGCCTCCTGTAAAATGGGTACCGGGTAATTCACGACGGTAAAGTGCGGCCGGGGTGTGCTGCTGGCCACTCACCCCCTTCTAGTGCCGCGGTCACGGAAGATTAGAACTATATCTCTACCCACCTTCTGGGCCACACCGGGCCTGTAACGGGATCACACTACCTTTTATATTTACGGTACAAGCACGTCGAACGTAAATCCCTGAAAACTTGTGCGAATGAAAAATTCTTTGAACACAATTTATGGGGTGAAATAAAACCGACTTGTTAGTGTGCTGCATGTTCTTCGTAAGCTTTACGACGACGCTTTATGTCCGCCCATACTTGCGCCTCTGGGCATCCTCTAAATCAGAACAGTTTGCGCCGGTCAGTACACGCTAGTTTAAAATACAGAGGCAGAGAGCGAGGAAAGACGCCCATATTTATTAGGCTACGAAGAAATTCTCACCCAAACACCCACCGGCCCTTTTGCTGTGTCAAATTAATCCAGTCCCCACCGCGTCATGCTTCTCTAATATGCACACCCATTTTAATATTATCCTCTTATTTATTTCAAGTAATAACTAAAGGTTTCTTCTTACAAGTCATTTCCATCAAAACTTGGCACACTTTATGCACATTTTTGTTTGATTTTCGTACTGCATTACTGTTCGGTAATGAGCGGGTCTTCAGTGTGTCTAGTGATGGCATTACTTACGAAGCTTAAGCAGCGTAGCCGGTAGGTGAATGCAGCACGAGTACGGAGTATGGACGGAATGACACTGTCAGCGGAGAAACTGAAGTAATAACGAAGAAGAAAGGCAATGTGCGTAAAACTTAACATTGTGGGGCGTTCGCGTTACCACTGTTGCAGTAAAAACGCAACAATGAATTCTGTGTGTGTCGCTGAACTACGCGTCATTGTCGACCGTATAAAAATACTGAGTGTTGCACAACAATGCTTTTATGGGGATTTTTTTTACCGCCTGCAACAATGAAACGTGGGCAGGTCTTGCTGTGAAGTGGCTGGATGAACAATGAACAATGAAAGAAAGAAGAGGGCCGTCTGCTAATGTCTTTCCTTAGATGTGTAACTTTGTTAGAGAGACCGTGATGACAGGTAAGTCGTTATGCAGTTCGTCGGTTGTTGGGACCGTTTACGTAAATATTTTACGTCATCAGACTAAACCGATCAGTTACGAAGCAATTACTCAGTATTTTGAGAGGGTATATATTCCGTCTCAGCAAACGGGAACAAAAATCGCATATTTCCTAGGTCACTTCATATAAACACTCTTATAGCATACAAATCTTTCGGATGAAAAACCTGATGATGGCCAATGTTGGCCGAAACATGTAGTTTTTATCATCTTCTAAAAAACATCAATTAAATATATATTGTTGTGTTATTGACTGTAATTACTGTACCTATTAATTGCTACACACAACGGGGATGGCACGTTTCAAAATTAGTTCCGCACTGTCTCGTAAACGGTGTTGTTTTGGGAACAAATTTATTTGAAAATAAAAAGTACAATTTCTCATTCTGAAAAGAACTGATCGAGATGTGATGATAAACGTGCATGTTTTCATGTACCACAGCTGAACTCTTCTCAGAATTTGATGAAACGTCAGCTTCCTCGACACATTTTCAAAAAAAAAATCCTCAAATGTTAAATTTCATGAAAATCCGTCCAGTGGGAGCGGGCGGAGAGACAGGACGAAGCTAATAATAGCTTTTCGTAATTCTCCGAACGAACCTAAGAAACCTTTTTCAGTGCCACTCTGCCCACCACAAATCCCACGCTGACTAGCCTGCGAATGTCCTCGAACCTCCGCGTTGAGCGACTTCTGTACAGCTCATGAAGTTCTTCAGTATGTCAATATCTCCAGCCTCCACTCATTTTCTCAATCTCAAGGCGAAATATTCACTTCGGCTTACTGCTTTCAAACAACAACAACAACAACAACAACAACAACAACAACAACAACAACAACAACAACAACAACAACAGCGGCGGCGGCAAAAACAAAAACAACAAAAACAAAACCACCAACAACAAACAACAACAAAAACAATAAAACAACAAAACACAAAACAACAACAACATCTCATCTAAGACTTCATTTCATGACATCCAACAGCTGTCGATTCGGTGTTTTGTAATGTCCTGTAATGTTTGGCGCGCTGAACCTTCACGATCTGTAGGTAACCGAACCTTCATCTGGTAACTGTTTAAGGAGAGCAATATACATGGGTTTTTAATTTGTTATGTACAGTGCTGAGTGTTAGAGTGAGGTGCACAGCTGCAAAAGGACATATATATCGGCACACAGGAATTCCTTTGGACAAGCACACAGTTTGCACCGAATCAAGCAATACAGCTCAAGCAGTTCGCGCTTGTGTCTTGTTATCTGCAGGTGCCTAGTTCGCATCTCAGCTGGGATACTGCCCTCTGTTTATCTTATGCGTCTAGAAAATTGTTGGGATCGTACTTCAAAACTTTTTAAATTCCGGTGGTTACTGTACGTACCACCAGAACCAACATCAAAGAATTCTACGTTCTGCCCACACAGTGTATTTATGTGTTTTGTGTCGATCTCATAACAAACAGCGATTATTTCCCTATACAGCATTAACTGACTGGTTTGTATAACCGAGACGGAGTGTGTTTACTGCGCGGTACGGACGGAATACTCAAATATAATTGCCGCTAACTTTAGCATTTAAAGAGTTCATTAGGCCACAACCCCTTCAATTTTCCATCCATCCCGCTTCATTATTTGTGTCATCCGATCGCTCAATGCTACATTGCGTGTGTCTGATGGCGCCCTTACGTAAGAACATGCATAAATAAAATCAATTCAATTTGCCCTCGTGCGTTGGACTCTTGTGGCAGGTGGTTACCACAGACAACACACAGCCACTACTTCAAGTCAGAACTGGTGGTGCCGACCTGCTGCGCCATGACGTCAGAGAATCACATTGTGTGTTTTCACATTCCTGAATCACGCCAGCAGATCTGTTTACTGGATACATTGGCAGGCACGTGTCTACTGAACTAAGAATCGGGGTTGAGAAGGCAGCGCCTAGAACCTGCTATTCCGAGGGTTTCTTTTCCTCCTGATTTAATTACTAATTTCGTACTGCTTTTCTCACTTTATTAATCCCGATCTACGTTTTGAGAGACAAGTTTGGAGCTAAGGGAGAAGAGAAATAATTAACTGAGAGACGGAGAACACTGGATAATGAGGAGATACATATCTTGTTCTACCACTTCATGGTCTCTCATTATACATAATTAAGGATAGGAAAATAAAGATATTGTAGTAATTATCGCGACATATCACTCTTATTAACTATGAACAAAATTTTATCCCACGTTCTGCTGTCAAGGTTAACTGCATGTCAGGAAGAAATTGCTGGGAATCAACGATGCGAATGAATGGAGCAGTTCATAGGCTATTTTAGGACTTCAAAAAATAATACAATTCACTTAGGACGGATGTGTTGTATAATATTCCCATTGAATTGTTTATCCTTGCGAGAATGGTTAAAAAAAAAGTGTTTAAATGAAGCCTAGATAGGCGGACATGTGTCTTATACATTTACTTTTAAGTGAAACAAGGAGACGCTTTATTACCGCTATTGCTTTTTTCTTTGCTTTAATCTGTCACCAAGAAGGGTGAAGTACACCAGGAGGGAATTGAATGGGGCACATCAGCACCTGTTTTATGCTGATGGTGTTGAAATACTGGGCGAAAACAGAAACACAATGAACAGAACGTAACTGAACCATTTGTCGCTAATGTTGACGTCCGGCTAACTGTAGAGTACACTGCACACTGCACATGGCAACAATGTGACTCTCTGCAGGGAAAGGTAACTAATTTAAGACATACAGAATTTGTCTATAAGCAATTTGTTCCTCGTAAAATAATAAAAAACAACAATAATAACACTTATGTACACTCAGGACTCTCAATATGTGCAGCGGCTTAGGAAATTGGGAGGGGGGGGGTATTGTTGCGGTTGCCCCGGGCTACAGGGTCCAAGGGGCGGAAAGATGAATATCTTTAATGAAAAAAAATGACTTTTTGTGCCAATTTTCAAATTATGGAGCCAAGTAAAAGGAAATTCAATAAATAATTGTGGTATTTTTAAACTGAATAATTGTGTCAATAGCATCCATTGTGATTACTGTCGCCGGGCACCACAAAACGCAGCTACGACTCTGACTGTTCGCAATAGACAAATTTGATGTTCAGGTGACCGTGCATCGTGATAAACTCATATAATAAAGCCAACCAGATGCACTAATTTCTCAAATTTATTTTTGGAATAGAATTCTACATGTTTCGGCCAGTTTCTCTGTCCATCATCAGGAGTTTTTCACTGTACACACTACAAACCTGTATGACATATTAGTGCAGCTAGTTGGTTTTTTATATGAAGACAAATTTATTTCGTGAATTACGCTCGGAAAACAGTAATTTGGCTCCTGATCCAGTGACTATAGGCTAACAGCCGATCTTTCCCCCACAATACCACCTCACATTCATAACGCGTGTGAGTACGGAAACAGAACATGCAGCAGCCTGGCCACTGGGCTCATTTTGCTGACCAGGAGGTTTGGGGCTGCACAGCCGGAAGAGCGACTACGTTAATACAAAACGTGTAATTAATTTTGCACTTCAGCTACAAAGTTTCCGTTGTTGCGTAATTAAATATGAACATGACTGGCCGTACGTGAAATTAATCACAGCAAAGTCTCATAGGATCTTAAGTCTACGGACCGGCATGTATATTAATGTACGGCTGCGGGCTGTAACCACTGGGCCTTCCGAAATGGAATGAATCGAAAAACATGGTAATCAAATATGTGGAAGATGAATAGTGATAAACTCTCAAGCTACGTGTGCTCAGGAGCAACGGACATTTGTTTAAGCGTTACCTTCAATTAGTCGAAGCTGTTTTACTAGTAGATGTAGCGGGTTTACAAAGAGCTTTCCGTATTTCACGAAGTTGCGCTGTAGCTGCTATTCCCTTCCCTTCAATTCCTCTTTCATCACAAATTTCTGTACCCCTTCTTCCCAAAATTGTCCAGGCCTCTCGTATTTGGGCCTCTTTCCTTGTGTTTTAGCTTGCCACGCCATTCTGGGGTATGTCTCATCCGCCATTCTTGCAACGTGCCTAACCCATCCCAACTCCGTTAATTATATAATCCCTCTCAAAGGAATTATTCCTAATTCCATCATAATTTTCAATCCCTTGTCCTGTCTCTTTTAGTTTCAAGCGATGAACTTTACTGTGCATGTAACACTGCCTAACTAAAACCAAGGAGCAGATTTCTTCTGGACAAGCTATGAGTTCGTCAGCTGTTCGGGAAATTCCCGGTATGTTCTGAGGCCTGACGGTTCATTACCGTTTTCACAAGAGCATGCCAATTTCTGCCTATCCTGAGCCAGACCAATCCAGACTACGTGTTTTTATTGGTGTCTTGAGATACTCTAGTGTATTATTGTACACCTTCGCACATGGGCAATTATAGTCTCTGGAACCTGCAGCAGCGACAGACTAACATTTTTGGAAAGAGTGAGTCCGGTCACTGGTTTCGTCTTAGGTCAATAGGAGGAAACAGCAACTGTGAGCTGTACGGTTAAAATCCTGTAACTCTTCCACCAAGTTAAGAGAGTTAGCCGACTGAAATCCTTCTATTTTTAAGCTTGTATTTAATAAACAAGAAAGATTACCAGAACGCCCTTGAGAACATCCATCTTCCGTAATCAATAATGACACTGGTTTATGTATCACCATTCATCTTAATTATGCATGTGGCCCCAGGCGTCACAGATTTAAATTGACGTCGTATAGGGTTGAGCGCCGATCTCACGGATCCTGAAATACGCCTGGTGCCATTCTATGAGAGACGGCACTTCATAAATCTAGAATGTGCATACAGTTTCTGCACAGGAAATTGTGTCCAGTACACTCCTATACAAGGAAAAGACAGTGTCGAACTGTCGGCAAATCAGCTGGCGGTATACCTCCGTCACAACAGCGATTGGTTTGTGGAATAGAGGAAAGCAGCTTCGGGCACGCACTGTTGCCAGGGACAGAAAAGTTTGTTTTCTCCGTACTGTTCAGACAGACTCCATCGGCCTGAGGATCTGAGGGTTCTTGAGTGTTAGTAAGTGGTTAGGGGTAGAGGCGCAAAGCTGGCCGTACTCCCTACTTCATAGGACCTAGTAGGTGGCCTCTGTACGAGGAGGGATGCATTCAGGCGTATGGTGGTCTGTGGGCAATTTATGGTGGACAATGAAATGGGCTGAGCATGTAGTGCGTGTGGGGGAGAGGAGAGGCGGATATAGGATTTTGGTGGGGAAACCGGAGGGAAAGAGACAAATTGGGAGACCCGGGCGTAAATGGGAGGATAATAGTAAGATGGATCTTAGGAAGTGGGATGTAGGGGTATGGACTGGATCGAGCTGGCTCAGGATAGGGACAGTTGGCAGGCACTTGTGACTGCGGTAACGAACGTTCGGGTTCCATAAAATGGGGGGAATTTCTTGACAAGCTGCAAACCGGTTAGCTTCTCAAGAAGGACTCTGCTCCATGGAGTAAGTAAGTAAGTACATAAGTAAGTAAGTAAGTAATATGGCACTGCTATAGGGTCTTCTAGCTAGAGCTTCCACAGGCAATCCCTCAAAGTACTCAGTCTTATGCGTTATGACTCTGAGGGTCACTGCGACGTCACCATTTTACTGAGCACACAGCCTAACGAGGGCATGAGAGACCGAAGAAAGACACTTTGCAAGAACTACACGTTGCTGCTGGATAAAGATAATATTTTTCGGGAAATAAGTTCTACCGACCGAAGCACAAACACCCCTCACTTTCTCCTTTCTTTTCTTTCCTGTGACGCAACAGCCCAACTTGACGCCCAGGCCGCCTCATTGTTGAGGTTTCTAGATCACTCACACTCAGACACACCACACTCGGTAGGACTCCTCTAGACGAGTGATCGGCCTGTCTCAGAGACAACATACAACACTCACAACAGACAGAAACCCAAAACCTTGGCGGGATTCGAATACGCCATCCCAGAATGCGAGCTGCCGCAGACCCATCCCTTACACCGTCCGGCCACCGGTATCAGCTCCTCCACATTTCCCTTCGCATCAGACATTCCGTGGCCTGCTGTTAACCAGGAACAGCCATGAGCTCCACAAAGCGACACAATGAAAACTCGTCCTTTTCTGCAGGTCAGATTATTGAAGCTACTTTCTGTAAGTGTTTCGAAATGCGTAGGACTTTCACTCACAGACATGTATCGCAGTTGGAGCGCATCCTTTAGCCAGCGCACTGAGGTCACGTGATATTCTTCCTGCATTAAATTCTTATTTGAACGTCGTGAGTTGTGCGGCCACAGGAGAGCCATTAGTCTTCTCTGTCGACTGACGCGAAGCTTTGAAATATAGCCATTCGGTTACTAAGACGCAATAAGTTTTATACACCTGTTAGTAGGACAACACGACATACATCGGCACACCACAGGGCTGTAGGCAATACGTGATACACAGGAAATCAGAATCATGCACACTCGTACATTGCCGATTATCTGTGTTTAGGCAGACTCAAACTGCGCGAAGTCTGTCGTGTCTCAATTTAAGCAATGTTACGATGAGGGAAACTCGCAGGGAAAAAAATCACATGAAGGATCTAGGCGTAGATGGAAAGGAATTAAAAACGTATTCTAAAGAAATGGGGTGGAAGGTGTAGAGTGGATTAGACTGGCTGAAAATAAAGACAACTGGAGGACTCTAGCGGAAAATAAAATGAAATTTCGGGTTCTAGAAAATTCTAGAAATTTGTTGGCTTTCTTAGGAACTGTTGCTTTTGAAGAAGGATTCTGCTGCATGGGGCGACTTTACAGTTAAGGAGCAGAGTGGCGGCGTTCTAAATTTAACTTTCTAAAGTTTATGTGCTACTTTATATAACAACAGGTTTAACAGCGAAAAATTATCCGTTCTGCCCACACAGTGTTTTTATGTGTTTTATATGGATCTGGGAACAAACAGCGATTATTTCACTACACTTCATTAACTGACTCGTTTGTATAACCGAGATTTAACCCACTAAAGCCAGCGGTTAATATAAGTACCGCCAGTTTAGCATTCACAATATCTACATTCTGCCCACACAGTGTTTTTATGTGTTTTGTGTGGATCTGAGAACAAACAGCGATTATTTCACTACACTTCATTAACTGACTCGTTTGTATAACCGAGATTTAACCCACTAAAGCCAGCGGTTAATATAAGTACCGCCAGTTTAGAATTCACAATATCTACTTTCTGCCCACACAGTGTTTTTATGTGTTTTGTGTGGATCTGAGAACAAACAGCGATTATTTCCCTATACGGCATTGACTGACTGGTTTGTGCAACTGAGACGGAGAGTGTTTACTGCGCGGTACGCTTAGTGTTTTTAAATAAAACCGATCACGTTTTGTCTTTAATATTTGAACAATAATGAAGTAATTACAGTATTACCGTAGTATTTCTAGAGTTAAATGTACTTACTGTAGTGAAGATTGTTAGAATTCCTTCATAAACCAAATGTTTGTCATCATCGGACTAACTGACGTACAAACAAACCTAACAACATCAGCTGGCGGCGCTACACGCAGCTTCGCCTTCGGAAGGTTCATGAATAGCTCTTACTGCACAAAGAGCAAAGAAAAATGTGGCGGATCGTAAAAAAAATATGTAGAGTGATATGACGGGTCGGCAAATGCGGCGCCCTGAACGTTCTCATTAAACGTAAGTACATCTAATTGCGTGACTTTGCAACATTTCTTTAATTGCGGCCGGTCTCATTTGCATTAACACGTAAGCTTCTTGCAATCGATAAAACCCCTTCCGGTGATGTTTCTCTCTCATTACGTCAGACATCGTCTACTTTTCTTCACTTCGCGGATTTTTTTTAAACAAAAATCCTCCGCCCTACAAAGCTTTCGTGATTTCGTACTGAACGGACTTGCTGTAGCCTCTTAAGAAGGCCAGCACACAACGGAGCAAACTTTCGCAAAAAAAGACTCAAAATACTACACGAAATACTTTTCAAGGAGTAAACGTCTGGCATTGAAATGCCCCAAAATGGATTTAAGTTGCAATGGAGAGAAGGCACATTCGTCCGAATCCTCACGGAAAATCGGAAAGTGAGGGACAAGTTGGTAGACAAAGACCTAGATGGAAAAATACACAACATGGCGTATTAAGCACAGATCATAAATTCCAATCTCCTATTGAGTATATTTATAATACTACATGTCTATAAAAATTATTGCTTAGATTGTATTTTAATTTCTGCAAATAGTTTATAGTCCTTGTTTTTAAGCTTTCGCCGTGTTCTAAATGTAATTTGTTCCTTTTTGGGTATTTACCCGGCGACTGAGTTCTAATTACCCCAAAAGGAACAAATTACATTTAGTTTATAGTCCATTAACAACGATAAATTTGTCGGACACGGCATCGAAGATTCGCATCGTCGCCATATTTGTAATTATTCACTAAACAATAAATACGTAACGAGCAGTCACGTGTGTGGTACATCTTCACATTGAAGTTCACTCTTCGAGTTCTAACAGTTTATTAGTGGTTGCCAAATACATGCACAACTGTCAGCTTGTCATTTTATTTTGTACAAGGAAGTAGTCCTAACTTCAGCCCCACCCTGTCAACGAATAAGTAACCATAGGGCATTGCAGTACCTGATCTCTCTCAAACCTCACTGATTGGTTCGCCCGCGATGTTGCCGTTAGTGGCTATACGAATTCTGATAATAAAACCAACCAGATGCATTGATTTCTCAAAATTATTTTTGGAATAAAACTCTACATGTTTTGAACAGTTCCTCTGTCCATCGTCAGGAGTTTTTGACTCTACACACAGCAA
>Ga0123357_10010611_pt1 | contig 11736 bp, 10 predicted proteins | sample TergutEmb28metaG_FD_89873 | JGI IMG/M metagenome (GOLD analysis project Ga0123357, IMG submission 89873) | Embiratermes neotenicus P4 segment gut microbial communities from Petit-Saut dam, French Guiana - Emb289 P4 | ecosystem: Host-associated > Arthropoda: Insects > Digestive system > Gut ...
CTTTCCAGATGTGGCCGCTTTGGACATTCCTTTATCCTTGATTATCACCGAATATACGGGAATTACTTGTAATCATTCTAATTTGCATTAAATTTTGGCAGCCCTCACAATGTCCGATTATAACGCCGTGCAGTAAGAACTGCACGTTCAGTTTAGAATCTTAAGATCAAGAAGCTCATGTAGATGCTGTCTCTACCAGACCGGCGATTGTCACATTCCTGTAGCGATGCACACTAATATGGGACATTCTTGTCTCGAACCGCGGACCTGCAGCAGAACACCCGAACACATATGAACCAACCCAATATGTAACGCTCCCACCCTCTTTCGGCGTGTTGAAATCCTGCCGACCGCCTCCGTCGGTACGTCTGACGTTTGAAACAACTCGACAACCGATACACAGATGTTCAACTGTTGGGGGTTCTTAAATTTATAGACATCTTCCATTTGTGGTTATGTCGGTTAATTGTAAGAAACTCTATTTAGAGTTCCCGTTCACACATCCTGCTGAACTTCAATGCAGTAATCGCCAAGCACGGGGAGAAAACAATGAATGAGAACGACTTTACTGCTGCAGAGTTCAAGCAGTACGTGACATAGGAATGACAAGTGATGTAGTCAGAGGGGAAATAGGTCCAAGTTTTGCAGTCGTGCCATTTAAGTTTCCAAGTCTTGCCACCAGTGGAGCTACCATTGCAGTTCCGCAAAATGGCGTCTCAAACACGGAAAGCTACGTGTGGGCTCTAGCACCTAGAATCGAAATATACATTTTTAGCGCGAAGGATGTTTCCTGTGTGTTTTGGAAGGGGATCGCCGAAAAAAAAATGTTCGTCTACAAGTGACAAGTTATTCAGTGACAATGGTCGAAATTGTAAAGCGAAAAGGCACTGTTAATTGACCAGCCAATGAAACTGATATGAACCTTGAGAGGACTTTTTTCGCAGATCACAAAAAAAATGCAAGCTGCACAGTCAACTCTTTTGCATTCCTCAATTGACATTGCAAAAAATTCTGCGAATTCACGAGATTGAAAAGTTGTAAGTACGAACTGTTGAAAGGTGCAACAGCCCTAGACTCATAAGACGTGACGTCCTTTGAAATATTTAAGCCGACGGGCACAAATGTGTTTGTGACGAAGCGACATTCCATTGTCCGGGAATGTTAATCGACATTACGTTAAATCTGGCGAGCCATACTCCACATGCAGAGTTTGCGGAAGAAACGAGAAGCAGTCCCAAGCTCAACACCTTTTGTTCCTCTACCGAAACTCTCGTTCTTCGCCTTCTTCTTCTTTTTCTTCTTCCTTTGGCCGAACGCAGTGTGAATGGTGTTCAACAGTGTAAACAGACGAGTAGCAGAAAATTCTCATGACGATTCTGGAAGAAGAAGAAGAAGAAGAAGAAGAAGAAGAAGAAGAAGAAGGCCGTAATGACGTGCTACTGCGGTATGAAGGAGCGCCTCTGAATTTTCACACTGAGACTCGGAACTTCTTGGATAGAAACTTTCCTCGGAAATGGACTGGCACAGCAGGCTGGCGACCGGGTACCCTTGATCTTACATCACTTGGTTTCTTCTCGGAGTACCACATAGGCGGACGTTCACATTTTACAATTGCCCACTACTTCACCGAGACTTGATGCGAGAAGACGTACTGCTGAGGCTACAGACAGACGGTGCAGCTCAAAGCCCAAAGTTCCAGAATAGTCGCGTCGAGCGTAACCGGGTCCAATGCACCTGTGCGTCGTTGGGTACCGCTGAGTTGGGGTACTGTGAATTCATGTGGTGAGTGTCGCTGTAAGTGAATGTAGCGTCTTTGAGCAGTTAACGTTCAAGCACTTGTGTTCTTCGATTGTTTGCAGCGCTACGAAATGGCAGACGTTGAGGAACTGAGAATTGGCATTAGGTTTTGTTGTACGCATAAAGATAGTTTAACCTTGAGAAACCAGCCCAAAAAACTTACAAAATACTTTCAGAAAAACTTTCGTGATGATTGGACGAACACAACACAGGCTTCTGAACGTTATCCACGAATAAAAATGGCCAAACTTCGGTTGAGGATTTGAAGTTCAGGTCCCCCATCATCAAGTCGGATTGATTACAGTGTGGAAGTCACACAAGATGAGAGACGTCGAAGGGTTAACGATGCTTACAGCGTCCTAGGCCTCCGAAAAAGGTAAACCTAAGATTTAAACACGAGGCAGACAGGTGCAAAATTTGTGTAAGGCCCTGCAAGATAAGGCCATGTACGCAGTAACCATCCAATGTCCTCCTATTTCCAAAGATACAATGCAGCTGAAAGGTCGAAGACTGGAGGACACTAAGGAAACAGAAGCTGAATGGCAGACGGTGCTGGACAGCGTCGGTGAACGGAAGATGCAGAAAAGCTTTCAGCAGTGGAAGAGGCTCTGGGCTAATTTGAGGAGGACAACACGGACCTGTAACTAAGGTAAGCATGGAAGTGTCATACTGATCCAGCCGGAAACTTTCGGCTTGCACCTCGCACATCCGCCACACTTAGCAAGTGTGTGGACTTAAGTTGAATGCATATAGGACATGTGGCGGGCAACTCGCGGCACCCGCACTGAATACCTGTAAACTCTTCAGTGGAAGGGCACAAAAACTGAACACACAATTTACGAAATTATGTTTAGTTTTCGCTGCACTGTCTCTCACTTCTTAAGAAGCATCACAATAAAACAGAGTACATTTAATGTATTCACTCTGTATGTCTTTCGTAAGTCTTCAGGCTTCCAAGACAAAGTTAAGAAAAGGAAGCTCAAGCACTACAACTGCCATGCTGTGGACAAAGTCCCTAAACTATTCCAATTACCACTATATTTCGATTATTAAATTCCTCGAAGTATGATTACGTATTGTTAAAGAATTAGCTAGTATGCACTGTAATACTGACAGTATGCATTGTGGTAGACAGTATGCTTTTTGATACGGACAGAAAGCACCGTGATACTGATAGTACGGATTGTGATACTGACAGTACGCACTGTGATACTGACAATATGCGCTGTAATACTGGTAGTTTACGTTGTGATACTGACACTATGCGCTGCGATACTGATAGTTTGCGTTGTGATACTGACAGTTTGCGCTGTAATACTGATAGTTTGCGCTGTGATACTGACAGTATGCGCTGTGATGCTGATAGTTTGCGTTGTGATACTGACAAGTTGCGCTGTAATACTGTCAGTATGCGCCGTGATACTGATAGTTTGCGCTGCGATACTGACAGTTTAAGCTGTGATGCTGACAGTATGCGCTGTGATACCGAAAGTTTGCGTTGTGATACTGACAGGTTGCGCTGTGATACTGACAGTATGCGCTGCGATACTGACAGTATGCGTTGTGATACTGACAGTATACACTGTGATACTGACAGAAAATCAATCCCCTCTTGGGCCAAGAAAGGGCGTTTCTTCTACGTAATTATTATTTCCCCTAAATTTTAATATCTGACACTTGTCCTAACATCGTTCTGTGTTCAAACACCTGAAGACACACTTTGAGATTCAAACCGATCTTGCGATTCATCGGACGTTCCACGCACTTTCAATTATTTAAGTCCGGTCCAGACCTGCAATGGGGCAAAATGCAGGCACAATGTCCAGCCTACACGTTAAACCTTTGTGTCTACTTCCACTAGTGACAGAGAAAGTGTTTTTTGGGAAGAGCTTTGTGTTACAAAAAACACGCAACATGAAGAAATGCGTGCAGCTCCAACACGTAAGATGGTGGCTTCTCTCTTCGACAGTGGAAACCACAACCAACTATGTGTGCATAAATTTTGCAGTACGAGTAACGAAAGTGAGAGGTACAGAACAAACCAGAATAAAAAGCATTCAGACTGCGGTAACTTTTGCTGTAACATTCACTCGCATACGAATGTTAAAATGTGATTTGATGCAAATAAAATGGAAACAAAAGAGATATAAATATATTCTGTCATTGTTGCCCGAATAAACTGTACCGACAAACAAACAAACACATCACAACAAGCCAACAAAGCAAGCATGTCGTACAATCAACTACGGCCTAATTACTGTTCAAAATAGTTCCAAATTTCACGAGCTCAATTTGTTTAAAAAGCACAGCCACGCATAACGCAGTACGTCATACACGTGTCTCCCAAAGACGACTTGACAGAAGGTGGCAGCACGTCAGCCAGCACCTAAGTGATTGTTATTGTTAAATGAACGAGTTCCTTTTTGACTTCTTCTGATTTACTCATTTACATACATATTTGTACTCAAGGACTATTTTATCGAATCTGTAACATTTTGATATTGTTTACAGAACTGCAGCCACCTGCACATTTACAGACGTCTCTACACTAGCGCCAGTTTCTAAACAACATTCTATACCAATATACAAGTTTGCGTGATTTCAGGCTTCCGCCACCGGCTGAACGGTATCTTGCTTGCGTGGATGTTACGGAAAGTAGATTAATAGTTATTTATAGCCGTTTCGGGGCAACCTATCCGTTCCACCTTCAAACGTCAAGCACTTAAACTTTGAAGATGGGACTGATAAGATGCCCCGAACCGTCAGTACGTAACTACCAATCTGAGCTGCATAACATCTCAGAAGAGCCAAGATGTAATGTGCACGCAGTGCCAGACAATTATTCGGTTGTACACAGGCACTCGCACGTCAAGTTAGCAATTCCCTTTTAACCTTCCGTTTCACTAAATTCAAACATAACAGTACATTATACACAGGTTTTGGTCTCACTGAAATATGCATAACTAAATATTAGTGACACTTACTGGCCAAAACATCTTCAGCAACTGTTTCAATGACAAATGAATTACAATAAATTGAATCGCTGGACCAAACGATTTAATTTCTCCCCCTGATTTCAACTATATATACATTATTGTGGGTGGAGAGGTAAGAAAACATGTCTGTCCCATATGACTGCATACAAATTGCACTGCAAGCTACAGAAAATCTTAAACATCAACTTACCAACGCCCTTGTTTTGCAGCATTTCCAGAAGTTTCTTTATGCTTTCATCCCGAGCTTGAAGTGTTTGTTTCTGCGTTTCTATTCTAAGTTCCAGTTCCTGCAACAATGACGAACAACACAACAATGACGAAGAGCACAACAATGATGAACAACAAATTATGTTCAAGAAACATCCGTTGATCATTGAGCATAAAGATCTTGGTTCTGTGGGTTGTGATGCCGTGTAGTTTGGTAGGCAGCTATAAATACTGCTGAGAAACATGCTTGCTTTACACTCAGGGTGACGTGGTACGTCAACAATCCACCGGCGTCACGATCTTCAGGCTCAAGTCACTCAATTCCTGTATCGTTTGACAACAGTACACTGGAGGCCTGCCTAGGCAGCAACCGGCTCAACTTAAAAGCAGGAATGGCAACCGTCGGTTAGAACAGTTCTTGTACGTTGTGCAGTTTCACTGCAACATGTTTCAGCTGAAACATAAAGACAGGGCTGTTATCAATCAGGCTGACAGCGCACCAAACTACAGTTGTTACGTGCGGCACTCGTTCTTACCAAAAGGCCAGATCGTGACAACATTTGATAAGCCGAACCCACAAAATGTTGTAATTACATTAAACGGACATGAAGTAACGACACATTGGAAGGAAGTTCAGACAGCTGTACAGTAACATTAGTACTGCTAGACAGATATATAGAACTGGCTCAGTGCGTTCGGTCCTAGCTGCAGTGAGCAGCAGTACAACTGTACTAACATCGGTTTAATGTTAACTGCTTTATGTCCACACAATATAATATAACTCTACACATAAATATGGTTCTGGCTTACCATATGTTTTATGATACTCCCAGTTGCGTTCTCAATCGTCTGTAAATGGACCATGTCTATGCACAGTTAACCTGCTGTAGGTAACAACTGTTCTGTAGCACCCTGTCAGCCTGCTGATGACTGCTCTTCCTGTATATTTGAGCCGAAACACGCTGCAGTACAACGTCACAGCACACAACAGCTGTTCTGACTGAAGGCTACTGTCCCTCTTCGTAACAGCGGGAAGTCCCTCTTAAACACACGGGTCACCTTAATGCACTTCCACAGTAGTATCTCTTATTACTCGTAACGGCACGGTGCAATTGTCAGCAGCAGCGCGCACATTTGTTGACAGCAGTGACCGTCGTTTAATGACCTGTCATAATGCACCGTCACAAGAAGGAACTCACTAACACACACACACACACACACACACACACACACACACACACACACACACACAAATACCGAGCGTGCGACACACCAGGGCTGTGCATAACAACACAGCAATTCACAGTAATTGTGTGATGTGGGTGCGTGCGTGCATGTAAGGAACGGTACGTTGCCACGTTCTCGGAAAGAATTTACATTAAATATTACGATAAGACCTTTAACAGAACACAAAACTGGAACAATTAAATGAAGGCCTAGAGAACAAATGCGCATTGCAACACAAGCAGTACGAGTTGACTGCAGAAAATCAGGTAACTAGGTCTTCGTAATGGGTATAGCAACTGGCTATGGGCTGGGCGGTCAGGGGATAGAGCCGGTGGGGGAGACATTGTCAGAACCGGTACAGAACGGCCCCAGAGTCCAACCAGCCTCATGTTCAATGGGTACCGACTCATTCCCGGGGGTACGGCCGCCGGAACGTAACGTTGGCCAACAACCCCTATTTTGGGCCCAGGTTGAAGAAAACGTGAAGCTCTAAGTTACCTGTACTTTCCGTCTGTATCGTCATAAATGCGAACTGTACTGTCTAATGTGTAACTTTCAAACAGAAGTTGCGGAGAGGCGATTTGCGTCTACCGGGATATGACATCGTGTATTCTGACGCAATTTGTCGCAGTGTCAAGGGAACTTCCTGGCTCCAGCCTCAGGGCAGAATAGGGATTTTAAACATTCTGCAGTACCACACTATAACCTTGAAGTTGGCAGCAAAACGTTCATACGAATTGTCGCTACATTTCTATGACACAGCAGGAGACAAAAGAGTTCAGCTGTGGATCTGGTCGGCAGCTGCCAGGCACAGCATGCAATGGATTTGAGCTGCAGTTCGCTGATACACAATTTACACACACGACGCCTGCAGGCACGTCGATGACGGACGGCTGGCGGCGCCTTGTAGAGACGCCAGGACGGACGGAGGGGTATTTCTTGTTTATCTGCGACACTACCAGCTGCTCAGGGCAGACTGTGGTCCATGGGGTAAGTGAATGGTAAAAGTGTGTTGCACATGGGACTTCAATGTATACCTTATGTCAGGTAAAGCTCTTACGTAGAACCGGCGGTTCGAATCGTGAAAAAAGCAGAGATTCTTTCTACCGGCTCTGGGGCAATTCAAAGTTTCTAGTCAATGGTACTGGGAGCACAGTGACCGGACAGTGAAGCTGCAAAGGTTGAGAATGCGTGGAGAAACACCTCCTCTTTACTGCATACAGATCAGCAACTTTACCCTACACTTTCACGGGTAACATTAGCCTTTTCCAATGGTGTCAAATTTGATAATTTTCGATTCTGAGATTCCTTTCGCAACGAAATCTTCCATATAATTTTGTTACAGCCCAACAACACCAAATTTCCTCCAAATTCGTTGTAATTTGACAATTGAAGAAGGACTGGCAGACAAACAGGACAGAAATAACGCAGCGGCTGTAAATGAAACGTTTAAAAACAATTACTTCCTAAACTAAATAATTAACCTGAAACAGCTTAGCATTTACAAATTGAAGTACCGCATTTTTCAACATTTAGAGTCTCTCTCTGTGTTTTGCTTACAACAAGGACGGACAGACGGACATTACTCCAATTTACGCTGCGTAACATCCCAGAAGAGCAACGGCCTTATGACACCCTAACAATTTGTAAACTCTAATATGTTTGCGTATGACATGTGGACATTATGGGTCTAACTATGTCGGGCTTGACTAATTCATAAGAATTTTTGTATTCCGTATCGCGATACTCTGTAAATTATAGATTGCTAACATGTGTGTCTAGCAATCTTGAATTTATACAGATGTCAAGCTAATACTGTGTATAAGAATTAAGCCACAACGATGTAGAGGGGCGTGTAGGTACAAGACTAATATATGCAACTTGTCGCCAAACGGAAGTACAGACGCTGCCACTCGCCAGATCCTTTGCGCCGACAGAAGACGCTATAAGACGCGGTGGCGAGCAGATTCTGCCTGCGAGACGTGGCGAGGATAAAGGTGACGGCAATTGAACTACAACCCAGCATGCAGATAATCTTCTGTTGCTGTCCGCTCAGGCGGTTCCTAAAGTGCCGAGGACAGATGTGGCGGCATCCTGACACTGTGACAGCAGCCGCCATTTGTGTTGTCCCCTGCAGTTTGTGGCCGTGTTACCGCTAAATTGCAGTGGCTCATACACTGCCCGCTTGCTCGTGTTTCATCGCTGGCACATGATATTTCGCGCCTGCAGTCTGCAACAACTTGTGTACTTTGTTTACAGGAGGATATCCACGAAACGTCGGCGCCGAATGGGTGACAACCCTACTTCGTATTCGAGAGGTCAACGGTTTGTACCAGGGTCAGGAGACGTCCTACATTGACTGGGGGTTCTCAATGTTCTGGCACATGTCAAAGAAGGTCTTTAAATTGGCGACTTGGTTGAAAAGATCTGACCTTCTTCCAGCGGAGTTAATGGCATTCAAGTGTCGTCGGGTATACCCAGTGCTGACAGGCGAACAGAGGACGTCTTGTCGGGTGAGTTTATTCCAGTTTCAGAGTAGCAAAATCAGAAAGGTTTGACTGAGGGACGTGGACAACCTCTCGATTACACGTTCTTTTCGTCCAATTCATACAATTTAAACACAGCAATGGCAGAGATGGAAACGGTTCAGGAAAAATGAGGATCTCCGAAAGTGCGGCGATTGTCTTCTTCCTGAAAGTTTTTATTCATCTTGGCAAATTTCCTGCAAGGTGAATCGATAAAAGGGACCCGCAAAATTGTCGCCAAGAAATCCAAAAGGAACTGTGTGCAATTTCATTTGGGACCTGGCCAAGAGAGAGCAAATGGATCAAAAGCAGCAGGTTGACATTAGCATACTGTGTCCGGCACAATGTGAAGCAGCTGCAGCTCGTTACTGTTTAGCATCCACAAATGGCGGAAGGCAAATTCTCGTGGTTTCTCTGCTGGACTACATGAACTGCAATAGGCTTAGAAGCCCCATTAGTCGCTCGGCAAATTGTAACGGACCGCTCATATGGGCGATAACAACACGGCAGTGCAAGTACTGTAGCTAATATCTCAACCAGATGGGTCCACAGGCGTTCTTGTAGTACCAGGCAGCTAAGACAGTATTCCGATCGTTATTCGCTAAGCAGGCACATGAGTCACAGTACTGGATATACGTGCCTCGAGTTATTCCACAAACACCGCATGATCTGAAATGACAACCTTCAGCGCCAGACTCACAAACTGTACGGTCCTGCTACGCAAGTCACGTGGTAGCAGCCAAGTGCCCACCTGCCGCTGCTATATAGGGTAGGCAGCACAGAACATCTGGTATCCCGGGAGTGACCTGGCGACATCCTACTGGCATTCTGTCTACCGACGTGTCTCGCCCTGCAGACCGCAGGAATGCTGGCTCATTCCCTGCTCCGACTGCAGGAATAAACTAACCTACGCGCACAGAACTTCGCGCACTCTCCCCACGTGTGACATGAGTAAAGGCTCGCTAACTGTAGTTATGACTGAAGCCGGAGACTTTGTGGAATCACTCCAACTACACTTTGGGGAGGCGGGCAGGCTCTCACGTTCGCGCATCGAACGGAACGACTGAATCAACTTCTTGATTCCGTTGATTATGCTTATATCGCGGATTCAGCTGTCAGCCTACGAATGACTGAACACGGAAATTCCTACAATCAGGGAAAAGCGAGAAACGACCTGACAAGATTTTGCGGGCCATGTGCGGAAGAGTTGACATTTGACTGTCTAGTCACTCGGTCGGTCAGGCAGTTTCTCTCGTTCCAAGCAGCATTTGCTCGGGTGAGCAGTTTTGTGGCAGCACACCGCACTCAAGAGGGAGAGATCTGCACCACGCAGGCACTCGCACAGCAAACACAAGGTTAAGCATCAGGTCAGCGACTTCCGGTTACGGATCGTGAACGCGGGCATTTTTCATTTTTCGTTCCTTGTCAGAAGAATCAGCACCCCTCGCCCAAAACACGGAAACATGGGTACAGTCTACATGGCAATGCGGCTCAAGCAGACGCGACACCCGCGCACACTTGCTTGCCTCTGATTCTCTTCACCTGTGACAAACCGCCGGACGTGAGTTTGACTGCCGAACACAGCTGACTGACGTTACTGTTTGACAAGCCACAGTTCTGCCACAAAAATCAACGTATCTTAATGTAGGTAAAGATAAAGTTCACCCCATGACATGCCTATGCAGACACAGTGAGGAGGCAGGGTATAGCTCGAACCAATTCGTAATCTCGGCGCTAGAAGGAGGTGGGTGGTCAGTATTACGTCCCGGCCGCTTTACTCACTGTACAGGACGCTGAGTGGTCCTTGGGGCAGGCAAGGAAGGGACGGAAAATCTACACCCACTGGGATTCCAACCCCGGACTGTCCAGCCCGCAGCAAGTCGTTATACCGACTGAGCAAGGCCGGTAACAACATGGGTACCCATACGATCAGGAATGTGAGGTTTTCGGAGGGTCAAAATTGATTTAAATGTCGTTTGGGTTGTAAAACGATGCATTTTCGGTGAAGAATACTGGGCTCTGGTATATGACGCCGTGTAGTCTGGCACAAATTTGCCGATGTTGAAGCAGAACGTTCTGTCTCCATGTTCGAGCAATTCAAGCCTCTCCTATCCTGAAGACGGATGCTGCATGTTCCTCCGAAACGACGAGGTACTTCGACCAGATCACGTGCCGCAACATTATACTCCATGATCACTACCGCGAGGACCTCAAATCAAGCATAATTCGGTGATTACAGACGTTTCGTAAGCACCTGCCTCCAACCCGAGACTAGGAGACGAAGATGGCAGCACTGTGTTCATCCGCAACAGTAGCTGCACGGTGTCAGAATTCGGAAGACCACAATATTGCTCTTGTATCTTTAACTTCTGTAATTACGAATGTTTGCACAATGTCAGCCATTTTGCGAATTCTGTTTCAGTCTTGACCAATGCTGAAACTCAAAACGTCAACACAATTCCAGCACTCAGCACAGTTCGCACAGAATAATACTGGAATAGCTTTAAATTTCATGTACAGAGCGTTCGTAATTACGTCCCAAATCACTAGACCAGTAAAAGCTGCGTAAAGACCCAGAAGAGCGCAGTGCTCTTATTTATTTGTTGGTTATTTAAGGACTATGAAATTAGCCTAATTCCGGTTTACTGCTCAAAATACAGGAGGATTATTAAATATGGAGTGGGCAGGGCAAGGAGGCAGCGGCCCTGGCATAATTTCAGGTAGTCTTGACAATTATATTGGAGTAACTGAGGAAAGTCATGACAATCAAATCAATCTAAGTGGGGTTGGGGCTACAGTTTGGACCCAGGTGTTCCCAGTTGCAGGCCAGTTATGTTGTGGTCACAAAGCTACTTCAACAAACCAGTGACTAACTGCGTCAACTCCATGCGGAGGCGCATAGGGGGGGGGGGGGGGCGCCCCCCCCACTTTTTTTATTACGATAAAAAACTTTTTTGTGTTTTCCCCTTCAGTCAAAACAACCC
>Ga0123357_10010613_pt1 | contig 11734 bp, 6 predicted proteins | sample TergutEmb28metaG_FD_89873 | JGI IMG/M metagenome (GOLD analysis project Ga0123357, IMG submission 89873) | Embiratermes neotenicus P4 segment gut microbial communities from Petit-Saut dam, French Guiana - Emb289 P4 | ecosystem: Host-associated > Arthropoda: Insects > Digestive system > Gut ...
AAGAATTGGACGTACAAGTGACATGTAGGCTAAGCTTTTGGTATTACTATTACCCTTTTTTAGTATTCGCATTGTGAAATGTAGTGCTTTCCAGGCCTTTTTCACCGTGTAGTTAACTTGATCTGCCCTACTTAAGTCGCTGCGTAAAATTATTCCCAAATATTTGCAACTGCTCGCTTCCGGTATTAAAGTGCCCAATAACGAATGGTATCACTCTGTGTTTTCTATAATCAGCAAATAAACAGTAGCTACCATCTATCGCAACATTGCACATCATAACTATTTCTTAATGTCGGTATTAGATGAAGGTGGATGGACAGACTAACGTCCCGGCCACTCTACTCCAGGGGGTAAATGGCCCAGGCACCCACTGATTAATAGGCCAGTTTGGCCCCACAGTCGGTCTTGACGTTTCAGAGAAGAGAAAAATGGCTTGCTTCTTCCGGGATCCGAACTATGAATGGTGCAGTCCATATCGTAGTCAATGTATGGACTGGGACCACGTTTAATCATCAATATATAATTTCCCCTAATCTTGTTATATACATGCACACATGTACGTATAGGTGTGTGTGTATAAATACATACACACACACACACACACACACACACTTGAATTTGGACAACGGTATGTTTCACAAATCTTTTCTCAAATACTTTTTTTTTTGTTTTGAAATGTAGTGCTGAAGTAGGATGGAGAAGATCAATTAGACCGATCATGTGAGAAACAAAAGAAGTATTACTTAAGTGTCAAGGAGTATAGGAATATCCTACATGAAATAAGTAAACGGAAGGCTAACAGAATTGGTCACATGTTGCGTAGAAACTGCCTTCTACAAGAGGGTATTGAAGGAAAGATAAAAGGGGGAGAGAAGTGACAGGAAGACGAGGAAGAAGAAGTAGGAAGCTACTGGATGACCTTAAGGAAAGGAAAGGATACTCTCATTTGAATGAGGAAACTCTAGCTCGCACTATGTGCAGAGCTCACTTTGGAAGAGGTTATGGACCTGTCGTAAGACAGACTGCTAACTGAATGAAGAATATGCGTTTCATAAACTCGTACTAACATGTACTGTAGCACAGATGCGGAAATCGTCTACAAGTACGAAGTTAAAAGAATATACGGCTTTACCTCTATTGTAATAAAATTAATTAAACTTTAATACTGTGAAAACCTATATACTTCTTTCTAAAATGTACTCGCTTTGTATGATTTTGCAGCTGCTCGAATTGCAGATTTAAATATTGAATCTTCACTAAAATAAAGTCATGTGGTATGAATTATCATAAAGATGACTGACCTCATTAAATTAAATTGGAAAGAAAATTCATTTTCCAAGGAATCAATTTGTGATAGAATGATTAAAATAATAGCGATGATAGTCGAGCAGTGAACAATTCAAATCAGTAACCTTCGCAACAGTACATGAAGAACCAAATATCCAAAACAATTTATTTCGCGTTGTAAACAGTATTTACATTAGCGAATTTTGTAGGAGAATCAGTGTCAGTAATACCGGAAACGCCGTTACTAATGAACTAGGCTGGCTAAATGACAACGCGCAACGCTTGTACTGCAGATATAAGCGGGTTCAAATCCCAAACGGGTTTCCTGATTTCTTGATGTGTTCAGACAGATACAAACTGCTAGAGATGCAGTCTAAGTCATTCACGTAGAACTAAGTCGGTTGTTAACAACAGACACGTATTGGAAATATGCGTATGTCGGTAAAATTATACAAAACCTTTGCACGGTTGGAGACAGATTGTTGTGCCACTGCTTGTATTGTTATGGGCAGTAATCTGTACGTAATACAAACGATGTATAACAGCGTTTACGCTGAAAAAATAACTTGAATAGTCAGATTCGATCGATGAAAATACCAAGGTCAAGTTCAAGAGTATACGTACACTATTAGAGAGATCCTGTGCTATAGATATGTGATGTATGAAAGATGGGCACATACGTAGTAGACACAGATGTAGAGGATGTGTGAAACCATTTTTATTTCATACCTCCATGGATGTCCGATATTAGGTTTGTAACGATGTAAGGACTCGTTTATAGGATGTCAGCACTGGATGTCGAGACGTAGTATGCCCAATGTCTCGTGTGGATGCTGTATGGAAGCAAGGTGAGATATGTGTCCTCATGTAGGAAAAGTAGAATATCGCGTTCTATCATGTACTGTATCAATTGTTAAGTGCAGTTGGATGTGACCTACGAGCGAGGGCGTGTACTCCTGATGGACGATTTTACCGACATATGCATATTTCCAATACGTGTCTGTTGTTAACAACCGACATATTTCTACGTGAATGACTTAGACTGCATCTCTACCAGTTACTCAACCTCAGGAAACATCCGGTTCAGATAGAAGACACACAATATACATCTCCACTCTGCACCTATATATTGCATTAATTTTCTCAACATACATTACTTTAGACAATTTTTAACTATAATTAATACCCTGCTTTTAATTATTCTATTGTTAATGATATGGGGTCCCATAGAGTGCACACTTTCCATGTACCTAGACTGTGTTCTACTTTGGCCTGATGGTGGCTGTTTTACGGCTGAAACATGTCGCCTAAAAGTTAACTACAAAGTTTTGCCATATTGTTGATTATATATGTTGTGTTTTAGACGGTAATAAATATCACTTTATTGTTACAACGTAACGGAATGGCTCGTATTAAATGTTTTGTAATGTTAACCAACAAAATGCACTTTTTAAATTAAATTTAAATTCAATTCTTCTTGGTAATACACATTTCGAACATCTTATGTTCAGCTGTTCAGCATCAAGAAGAATATATTGTACATACAGCCTTATATGCTATGTATTTCATGCATTTTTGCCAGTAGTCTGGCCGGTTGGAGGATGTGTATCGAGTACATCCTCTATCCTGCTAAAATGATTGCATAAATGTAAGAAAAATGTAACATATAAGGCTGCATGTACAATATGGTATTCCTGATGTTGAACATAAGATGTTCGAAAAACATGTAGAAGTCAAGAAGAAATAAATGAAACCCTTAATTTGAAAGTGAATTTTATTGGTTAACATCACACAATTGTATCACAATGCACGATACAAAAACATAAAATAAATATGTTCCTTAGATAAATTTAAAAAGTTTGTTTATTCAGATTCGAATTGAGATATCTCCTTGCTGTAGCATTTTCCATCGTATGAGTCAAATAGGCCTGTACCGCAGGACATGTGCGCGACCAATCCTACTCCGTTAGTTAAACCGTACTTTTTTTTCAAATTATCATTATTTCGCTTCAATAACTACAATAATATCAAAAAATAAGCCGGGAAAGCTCAGTCGGTGCAGCGACTGGGTTACGGGCTGGAAGATGGAGAAATCATGACAACTTCTGAACTCATTCTGTGGCCCACGCAAACTCCTACATCGGCAACGGGGTTCCTTCGCTGGAGGCAAAGAGGCAGAGGTGTGCAGCTGACCTCCCACACCTTTTTACTCCGAAGTTCAGAATGTATGTAGCTATACTTCCACTTCCCCATGTTCCTTCATAGTAGGCATAGGGACAATTTATATTACAGATATGCGTCGCCTAACGACGGGGATGCGTTCTGAGAAAAGCGTCGTTAGGCGATTTCGTCGTTGTGCGAAAGTGTACTTACACAAACCTAGATAGTACAGTATAGCCTACTACACACCTAGTCTACAAACCTGTACAGCATGTTACTGTACTGAATACCGTAGGCAATTGTAACACAACGGTAAATATTGTAATATTATATTACAATATTATAATCTTATGGGACCACCGTCGTATATGTGGTTCGTCGTTGACTGAAACGTCGTTATGCGGCGCGCACCTGTACATCACGTTAAGTATACGGTACCTTAAATTATATCTTACACGTTAACACATGACATGCCAGTGACATGGCAACTATAAGAGTGTATTTTAATACAGAATCCCCTCATAGAATCTACAATCGTGCCCATGTAATGTATATTAACAAGCGTTACATAAATAAACCCACTTTAAAGCAGGGGCTGAAAATGTCCTCCTTAGAACTATATGACATTTGCTGTGTCCGAAGATAGACATATTCGATTATTCTTGTAACACTGTGAGCACACCATACACCAAATGTAACGTAACGTAACGTAACGGTTCCTGTTATGCTAGTGTGGGATTTGTGGGATTATCTCCTGACTGCTAAGTACCTGTTATTTGGAAAACTTAGGCGATCGTTTAAGTATTAAGTTCCTCTGTAAAATAATTTAACAGTCCATCGACTGCATCATTACACATCGCTTTAAAAACCCCGTTAAAAACTCGTGTTGTCCCAATAAAGACAGTTGACATGTATTCTGACCGGAACTTAAAGAAAAGAAAACGCTTATAAATTTGATATGACACTATGTAAAACAAGTGACATCACATAAAACACTCTGTATTACACTTTACTTCATATGCACGGAGAAGAAAATTTGAAGTCCGATATCCGTTGCCGCAGGTTTCACTTTCCAATAAACTCTCTTTATGGTGTTTCAATACAGGGGGTGTGGCTACAGGCAAAGAAACACATTGTTAATTTACCAAAAATTACTTACCCCCCCCCCCCAACCGGTTTTCTCAGTGTGTTGTATTTCTACGTAATTTCGACTTTTTTATTCATTCGTGTACGACTTTGCTCCTCACTCATTTTCGAAAAATAGTCCAAATGTATATATGTAAATAAGTCCAAATGTATCTATATTACTTTCGATTCGAAGATCTAAACCTGTCACACTCTGAAGCCAACTCATGAATATCACTAACCTTGAAATTGGCTGCATCTGAAACTCCGAATGAAATTCTTGTAGTCTGCGTGGGCTATAATTTCTTGCCGTACTTTTACAGTAGGGCTGACTCAAAGGTCGTCGATTTCCTCCATAACTTACGATTCTAGGAAATAACTTTTCATTCCATCGTGGCGCAAAGGAGAGTCACGAAATAATACCCACTGCTCTTTTACGAAGTCTGTTAAATAAGTTTCTTTTCATATCTCTCCTTGCTTCTTGCTCTGCGAAATATTAAATTTCGGCTGGCTCTATCGAAAATGTACTTTCGATTCTTAAATATAACTTTTAATGACGAGCCCTCCATCCTGTTGAACTTACATAGAGCGCCTCTTAAGCTAAAACTTCTGCCAAGTATTAATTCACAATTAATAAACTTAACAATCGTATGGGTTGTTGCGTTAGTGAAAAGTGACATATACAATTCTTGTATTCTAGTTTGTCCGATGTAACCTGAGAAAATGCAACACTACACACCATTGGGGTGTTGTCTACACCAAATAGAATGAATTATCTCGATTCTGCTAATGGTCCTTAGTAAAGCATTCAGCCACGACCAGCAAAATATCCCGTGTAATGCAATAAATAAAAAGCACTCCTTTTGCCAAAAATCGTAAGTTTGTTTCTGCTGCTTCAGCCTCAGTTGGACTAGAAGAAAATATTTACCAAGAAGTCTCCAATCATCATGATGCATTTATTTTTGCACTGTTTTCTGCAATAAACTCGCTGCAGTTGTATTTGTCTCCACCAGACCAAGTTTAGAAACTGTAATAATTTGAACAGATAATTTTCTTGCACCCTGGGTTATTTTGTTGATCTGACATCAGCATTTCCTTGCTCACAGCGTCGCACAAGTTCACCACGGCGTTTCTTTTTGTTAAAAGTATATCGAAAATATTAGACGACATATGCCCTTAGACACTCCCTTTGCGAGATGCACGTCACTGTCAAACGGGATAACACATCTGTCAGCAGCACCATCTGTCACAATACGGCGCGTTATTATTGTACCGAAGACACACCGCGCACAATAGGGCTCAGTTGCGATCGAACGATAACAAAAAAACACATAAAAACACTGCGATTTGACCATATCTCCCCATTGCTTGTAATATTCGACCTGGCAGTGATACACAAGAATACGCTTTATCCTGTCATTTTCGACGTCATCCAGATGCTAATGTATTTCAAAGATGGGACATGAAGTGTAACGCCCCCGGCTTTTGTGAATGGAGGACGTCCGTGCATGGAATGGATAACAGCCATAATTGCAGCTGTGGTACGAGAGCCGTGGTAGCGCTCGGCGATATAGCACGAGAATCCTAACCGAGGTTCCTCTTCATTAATTGGGTCCTACCACTTCTCGTGAAGAGCACATCTTTTTTCAATCAATTTCTTCACTACTGTATGTGTAATCAAGAAGTGCCCATTGTTTTATCATTTGATATCTTGTGCCATTTGACGGTGGCGAGTGTCTGGCAAACAAATCATCAGAGAGCAACTCTTACATACTATTCTAAGCTTAAATTTAACAAACACCATCTTCTCCTACCGGCTTTTTTCCTTTATTTTCCTTTTCTTCTCTGTAAGCTTACAAATCACTCCCTTTAAAACCGCTAATGTCTTCTATGAAAGTGTTTTTCAAACTATTCCTTTCTCGCGTATTACTCTCATAATAAAAAAGAAACATGTACGCTTACTACTGGGTACTGCAAATATATTTGTGCCTTCTCTCAGGATACTGGTCTAGAGAAACAGCAACACTATGGAGACCTCAAATTTCGCAGTTGCCACTTTTCTAATTTAACGCGATTAGACGACAAAAGGGGATGTGTATTTAAATTCGAACAATAAAATAATATCTTGATATACACTTCATACAAGTTTTCCCTACATTTCGACATATTTAGAGCAATTTTAATAGTGCAATTAACGTTTCTAAATTCTAATTACTGAGAAATATATTTCCTAAATATATTCGCGTAACACCAGGTGACCTTCCGTATACCACCAGTGGTACGCGTACCACTGTTTGAAAAGCACTGTTGTATGATTACTACATGCTGCCTCTCTTTTTACCTATAACAGTTTCCGTATAGAACGTTTTTATCCCCAGCACGTGTTAGTCTGTCCCGAACAATTGGAATAATTATATCTTCGAAATTTGGGGCTAGTTACTTCTAGTTTGTCTTTCCCTGATTTCCTCCCACATTCCATTTTTACCCGACTGACGGTCTATTTCTATCCTATTTACGTCCAACAACAATCATATTCGTAATGTGAAACTCGTTTCATCTTACTGTAGAGGTTCTGAAATCAGGATGGGAGCCTTACTATCCTGTTCCACCCATCAACCGTTACTGCCTCTGTCAATAATTCTGCAAGACAAAATCTTGGTGAGATTTCTACCCTTGTCTACGCTCCCACTTGACAATCCGTGTTACTTGCAGATGAATGTAGATTATCTCGCGTAGTGGTTATATGCTTGAAAGCTCTTCGTACAATTCCTTCATTAAATGTAATGACTGATCTCTCTATCTCCAATTGTAGTCTTGAAATACTATGAAATGCCAATTTGATACAACAAAGTAATTTTATTGATGTATTCTTAGCTCGACATGTTTCGGGTACATACGTCCATCATCAGGAGCATTAGATGTTGAATTGCAGCATATGGTCGTGTGTACGGTGCGGATGGTGCCTTGCACGGCACCATCCGCACCATACACACGACCTACGCAGCGTCTCTGAAGACCACCACCCATCCAGAAACTCGGTGCAGAAAAACCATATGCTGCAATTCAACATCTAAAGCTCCTGATGATGGGCGTATGTATCCGAAACATGTCGAGCTAAGAATACATCAATAAAAGTACCTAGTTGCATCAAGTTGGCATTTCACTTTATTTCACGAGGAAGATGCACGGTCAAACAACAGTCAAGTTCCCTTTAGTCTTGAAGTTCATATTTACTTAAGGGTTTCTTATAAAATCCTAACATAATATGTCACAGAACTTTATTGCCATCCAGTGAAACTCACCCGGTAAACTGCGCAATTCTTCCGTTACGTACCTTCATATTTATTTGGGAGTGCATAAAATCTTTGGAACAACATTTTGCGAGACTCTTAGATGAGTTCTTTCTTCTTAATACAGTTCACAGCAGGCTGTATCCTTGATATTTTGGTTACGCCAATCCCCCGTTTATTCTTTCACTTCTTGCTATACTTCGAGGTGAATTTGGGATTCCGCCAAACATCCTGCCTTCCTTCCTGCATCTGTATTTCCTGCCCTCCGGTATTCATTTCTTCCATCATTTTGTTTTATCCCACACCTCCTTGCAACGTGACCTGCATCCTGACTTAAGTATCAAACTATTAACTTTTGCCCAAATACGCTATCCAGTGTGGTGCCCGGTTTCCTGGGTTGAATTTCTCTGGTGTTCTTAGTGTCTAAATACAAGTAGAAGCACGTTCCTTCGCTGGCAAGAAGGCTGATTCTTCTGCCATTGAGACTTCTGTAGCACTAGAGAGCGTGGTATATTCCTCTGAGTATTTGATCATTGTTTATTTTGGGCCTGTGCATTTAATTGGCTAATCCCAGATGACGTTGGCATTCCTCAAGTGATTAATCAAACAAACAGTTCTTGCCCGGTCTTCGCGACACAAATTTTGTTAGCCATTTCTGTTAATAACGAAAACGTTTTATTAATACAGCTTTCCCAGTTTGCTGCTGTCTCAAGTTTTCGCACCTCCCATTATCTCAATTTTACAAAATTCAACAATACATATTGAATGACTCGATTTACCAGCTGAGGGATGTAACTGCGTCATCGATAAATTGCCCGAGGTTCCTCTTGCCCCCATTAAACCTTTTGCCATCTAAAGTCAATAATTCCGACATATTAATATGTCGGTCTGAGAATTCAATGTCTTTATTTTGTGACATATTGCTAAAATTAAAATTTGGGTTTCAGATGCTAAATAATACAATTTCCTCGGGTGTGGCACTCTATGTTGTAAATAGTAATATGGAGGCGGGTACTTGTTCTCGAAAATATATATTTTCCCGGGAATCGAATTTGTGTTATCCCTTTTAAAGCCGCAGCAATTTGTTTCACAAAGGACTCTGGGGATTTTTCTATAACGACGCATTATACAGTTGTGAAGATAAAATTGATTTTTCAACGCTTCGTCATTGTTGGCTGTTTTTGCGTGGGGATTTCAGGCTGACCTGTCCCTGCCAGATCGTCCTGTTCCCTGTCACATGATATGTGATCCGAGATGAAAACCAAATCGTGGTGGTTCTGAGTTCACTCGGCTGGCAAAGTCTTGCAAAGTTTGCTAAATGTTAGTTCGATCCGGATGGCGGGAAAATGGGGAGGGTAGTAATAATAATAATAATAATAATAATAATAGTAGTAGTAGTAGTAGTAGTAGTAGTAATAGTAGTAGTATTAGCAGCAGCACCATATTGTTCACTCTGTAAATTCCATTGTACGTACTTTTCAGCAGCGTCGTTATCCAAAAAACTTCCGGTCGCTAAACTTGCTTAGGTAATCGGCAGCTAATCCCAGTTCTGACACGAAAGCTGTATCCCAAGTAGTCTATGAGTCCAGAGAGGCACGAATATAAAATGTAAAGTAGGGTTGTTGTATAGAAGGAAAAAGAGTTCGATGGGCAGGGCTCTGTCATTGTTAAGTGTGCTCGGTAACAATACTCTCAGGTGCGGAGATTACTACCGTTGGTGATAGGCGATTGAATAACTAGACAGCACTGTGGAATATGACTAATAGGGAAAACCGAAGTACTTGGAGAAAAAACTACCCCAGTTCCATTTCATCCAACCTAAGTCCCACAAAGACTGCCGTAGTATCGAACGCGGGCCTCCGCGGTCAGATTCGGAGACTAACTGCCCGAACTATGGCACGGCCTACTCTCTAAGATTAAGAAAACATTTTGCAGGAAAAATGGTACCGTGGTAATGGACCCTGTGATTAAGCATAACGTTAGGAGGAAAAGAAGTTTGAAGGGAGGGGTTTTTTTTGGTTGAGGAAAGTTACAGGAGGAATAGAGACTGCATAGGAACAGACCGACAGACCGACAGACCAACAGACCGACATACCGTGTGTTTAAGGAGAAATAAAGAAATAAGCTGCACTGCTTCACTAGACAAGCATTATGTCCCAACACTTCGCCTTACACTTCTCTGAACTTAGCCCACTGCCTGCCTGCCTGCCTGCCTGCCTGACTGTGTGATTCTTCTTTCCGCCTCATAATGAATATTGGAGCTACAACGTGCGCCGAAACAATGGAATAATTTCAACACGACATGAATAAATCCCGAAAGCGTGAGTTTCATATTAGACTCAGGCCGCGAAGATCTTAAGCAAACTCTCTCGTTCCATCAAATAGGAAATTTAATGCCGTCTAGAGTAGTTGTCACTAAGCCCTTGTTTTAACCCCTGGTTGGATTTTATGAAGAAGTGGACGTAAATTAAAAATACGTAAGTAAAAAAGGCGTAAATAAAACACAATAATCCCAAAAGAAATAATGGAAAAAGGTAGGGGTTGGCATAACAGAGCGTAGCCAGGCAAGTGGCGTTAAACTGAATAAGAGAGGGGTTAATAAGTGGTGCAAATTTGACAGGGCGTTAAAACAAAAAGGCGTCAAACAAGTGGGATGTAAAACGAGGGCTGCGTGTATATTTTTTGTATCATGCCAAAGGCCCGGTGTGTTTTGATTACAATCGTGAATCACCCTCAGTAGTGCTTTTCACAAATCGCTTTTGAAACATATTAAAGATCTCATTACGTCGCGTTCTCAGTGTGACAGAAACAGCGCAGGCCTCTGGGAGTACGACTGTCATATTAAAATGCAGCACGTAACATTATGCTTTTACAAAATTATAATAACGCTAATTAATACTTGGCTGAAACTGTTGTCTATTACACTGCTTAATTTTTATTAAACTATATTATTTGGTTTTCCGATTATTTGCAGGCTTCTTTGAAAATATGTGCAGAATTTACTTCTTTTCTATACTTGCTGTAGTGTTGCTTTCTGGATAATGTAGGATTATGATTTCTGTAGACAATCAGAAAGTAAACCACAATCCTACAACAACCGATAAATACGTAGAAAATATTCAGAAAATAACCGATGTGTAACCTCATTCTATGAAAAAAGAACCGAAAATTAAGCTTTTACACCCAACAGTCGCAACGAAACCTCTACAAACATTCTAAATATAACCAGCCACTATGACGTCACGCTAAAACCATAAAATTGTAGGAAACTATAACCTCCACACTCAAACGCAAATGAATGATGCGGCAAATCCGAAAACCTAATAATTTACTTTACTAATGATCAGAAAGTGTAGAAATCAACGCAGCTTTAACAGATGTTAAAATTTTGTACATATCACAGTTCTACACATTTTCATGTTACTGTCATTAGGCTTACAAACCTTCCTCCGCGATAAATTTGTAGTATGGGCAAGCAACGGCAGCAACGTGGAGGAGATATGGAATAATTTCAAAAATATAGTTTACGAGAATACAGAACTTTTGTGCCACACAAAACACTTAGAAAAAATTCGGACCCCGAATATTACAACAAGGAGATTAGACGATTAAAATCAAAGGTCAGAAAAGGATATAATAGAAGAAAGTTATGAGTACACAGTACAGAGAAACTGAGACAACTATCCAAGCAGCTACTTGCAGCCAAGAAATCGGCACAGGAGGCATTCTTGAAATCAATACTGAGCAAAGAGGGTAAATGCCGTCTGATTTCTACAAATACGTAAAAAGGCGTAAAGGAAACAAGGAAAATATCCCCGCCATCAAGGACTGTAACGGACGGATCATTACAGACGCGATAGAAAAGGCCAATA
>Ga0123357_10010614_pt1 | contig 11734 bp, 12 predicted proteins | sample TergutEmb28metaG_FD_89873 | JGI IMG/M metagenome (GOLD analysis project Ga0123357, IMG submission 89873) | Embiratermes neotenicus P4 segment gut microbial communities from Petit-Saut dam, French Guiana - Emb289 P4 | ecosystem: Host-associated > Arthropoda: Insects > Digestive system > Gut ...
GTCGCAGGCTCCTGATGATGGATATATTAATGTCCAAAACATGTTGAGCACATAAGAAGTGAAATAAAATAGCAAGTGACATCAAGTTGGTCTTTTATTCTTCAACTATCACAATGATGCACGCTCCAATAAACATAAGATGCAGATTATAACTTTTATAAGAGGTGTTTCTTGTCATACTTATGTTGTATAACTTAAATAATAAGTTTCTTTTGCTACATTTCAGAACTGCAGGCATTCCGGCTTTTGCTGACGAAGTACCACGATCAATTGGATTCAGTTGAATACGTTGTTGAAGAACAAGCTTTGGGCATACTAAATTTACGGCTTAACCAATTTAAAGAAGCTGTTCTTCCCTCTGCAACAGATCTTTTGTCTATTGTTGAGCACACAATTCCACAGTATGTTCCAAGTATTTATATTTCAGTGGTTCTTTTAGTAGTAACACCTGTTTATGTATTGGAACTTTATACTTGTATATGTTTCAGTGGGATATATTATTTTCTATAACAGTATTGAATGCTTTCACACATTCTCATGTGGCATGCACATTACCACTTTTCGGTAATTGGAGTGGTTCTTTGAATACTGATTGTTAATGTGCATTGCAAATAAAATTTCAGTTTATACATCACAGAGAACACACTTCATGAGTATTATGAAGATCAACCAGTAATTGGTATTCAGTGTGAGAATACATAAACTATATGGAAAAATACAGAGTTATTTAATGTTACAGTATGTGGTACATATAGTTACTGCTGGGCTTTGAGTGGTTCCTGTATATTGTGTATACTTTATGGATTATTTTACTTTCTGCTTGTATTAAATTAGTATAAATTACTCAAATGCCAAGTAGAATAGTGGTGCTGTTTTTTAAGATGGAGTGTGCCATAGTTCTGAGTATTTTGTTTCAATAATGGGAAACTTGCACAATTAGTTTTAGCTATATTGTTAACTTAAAAAATGAATTTGCCATAGTTCTGAGTATTTTGTTTCAATAATGGGAAACTTGCACAATTAGTTTTAGCTACATTGTTAACTTAAAAAATGAATTATATTGGCCTTTAAAATGCCTTACAGGATTGGGAAGGAAAAGATTGATACATTACTTTTGCAAGCTCAGGAGGCACAGTCATGTCTAGAAATGGATCCAAAAACAACTCTCAACCATGTTAATTACCTCAGTTTCTTGGAAAATGCTCCAAAAATGGTAAGGATTGGTAGTGTTTTGTGATACATGAATAAGTGTTTCTTAAATATGACTGTCTGGAATGCAAAGCTGTGTGGAATGGTAGATAATTTGCCATGTGGAATGGTAGATAATTACAAACATTTCAAAGAATCTTCTGTGTGCCATGAGGTTTTTCCAGCAAAGAACATGTATAAGTGTTTCTTAAATATGACTGTCTGGAATGCAAAGCTGTGTGGAATGGTAGATAATTTGCCATGTGGAATGGTAGATAATTACAAGAATCTTCTATGTGCCATGAGGTTTTTCCAGCAAAGAACAAGATTGGGGTATAAACTGAAGCATACTTCTCTTTGCCATTTTTAGTATCATCTTCTACATATACTCATAATTACTTCAGGCTTTGATAACATATATAATGAGAGAATAACAAGTGATAGCCTGTTATGGAGATATGTATTACTAATGTGCGTTTCATCTTAGGTGGATAATATGAACAATGAAGTGGATTATGCAACGGAGCTTTTTGGTATTATAGATGAATTTAAAGTTCCCTGTGCCTCAGAAGACAAAGAAAAATTTTTGGTAAGTTGTGTATCATAATGTATTAATGTTACATTGATAATGTGATTTACTTTAAATAGCTTCAGAGATATCTGTCTGGATTAAGGTGACATTGTATTTGGCTTGACTAATTGTGCTAATGTATTTATGATGTTTATTTTTAGGGGTTTAAAGTTATGTTTACAGCATTAAGCAATTTTGTCGACAAGAAAGTTAATGAGAAAACAACAATTATTGAAAAGTTCAATAAGCAGATAAACAGAGACATTACTGAACTGTTTATTGAGGTTGCAGACATTAAGGAAGAAGTGAACGTAAGTTATTGTCAGTTCTTTATTTATAATATAGATACAAGTTGTCTTTAATATACAGAATGTACCAAGGATATTTTGGGGGTATGCGGTGGCGCAGTTGGTTGAGGCACTGCACCACAAACCAGAAGGTCGCAGGTTCGATTCCCGATGGTGTCATTGAAATTTTTCATTGACATAATCCTTCCGGCCACACTATGGCCCTGGGGTTGACTCAGCCTCTAACAGAAATGAGTACCAGGAATATTTCCTGGGGGTGAAGGCGGCCGGTGCGTAGGGCTGACAACCTTACCACCTTCATATGCCAATTGTCTTGAAATCTGGAAGCCTCAACCTCTTGGAACCCTCAGGGCCTCTCCAGGCCTGTAATGGGATTGCTTTACCTTTTTTTACCCAGGATATTTTGTACATTTTCTAGAAATGTGTGTATCTAGGCTGCACAAGTTGCAACATTTTCTAGAAGTATGTGTATCTAGGCTGCACAAGTTGCAACACCTAGTTGAAATATCCCCCAGTTCCAGTAAAACATTCTAAAAACCTGAGCTTGTCAAATTCTGGATATCAGATCATCATCATCATCATCATGGTGCTTCAAAAATTTGTTGTCATGCCCAGAATTTCAGTAATATGTATTGTAAAGTAATGCTTCTCTTAATCCCTGTTTAACAAGAACTTCATTGCTAAACAGCTCACTTATTGTCTCCAAAGAATAGACTAACTAGCAAAATCAGTTTAACATCATGGAATAGCATGGGAGGAACTGAGTAAGACCTGATGGGTTAGATGGATCATGGTACTTTTCAGGTCAATTTTGTTTCTGTTTTAATGTTGAATAGTTTTAATGTGAAACTTTTAATTTTGATATGTTCCTAAGGATTTCTAATCTTTAGTTTTGATTTTTTTTCATATTATTTTTGTTAAAAAATTTGCAGAGAATGCTTCCATTTTGGAAGAATGTTTCCAGCATGTAGAATATTTGGTGATTTATTGGACACACACACACACACACACACACACACACACACACACAGAGCAAAGCAAAGGTAGGAGTGGAATTTTTAAGATCTTTGGTCATTACAACAGAAATCCACCAAAAAAAAAAAAATCGTCTTTTTTTTTGAGTTGGCACCTAGACTCAAAGAAAATGTCATGCCCTGCTGAAAACATCTGATTTTGTTCTTAGTGCTTCTTATAACAGCAAATGGTGAGTAATTCTTCATTAATATGGTAACGTCTTTTCTATGTGAAAAACTGAATGAATTGTATGCAGTGACAGCTTTGAGTGTTCCAAGTATATAGACATGTAGTACAAATTCTTGTGACCTTGTGTCCTGTTATAAAGTTGTTTGAAATGTTATTGCAGCAACAGTGGCTGATTGACATTGAATCAAATCCTGAAGAGGCAAAAGTGACATTGGATGCCCTCCACGATCAGCTAGCAGAATGTCAGAAGAAAGCAGCAGAGTTTAGAAACTATCAAATTTTATTTAAGGTATTGTCTTGGAGAAGTTTCTTTAAAAGATGTACTGTATATGAGAGAACTGACTGATAAATCATCCTAGGAATACTCAACTGTGTGTCTGTCAGATGGAGCACTGGCACTTGTAATGAACATTTATCACAATATATGTAGAAATGCTTGTAGAATTGCTGTGATATTTCAGGTGCAGAACAGCTCATGCATCTAACTCTGTTTCCATCTGAGTCTAAGAATTGTTTGGTCCATATGTATATGTAAAAGCACAGGAATTTCAGTTCTATCATTATTCTGCCCCATTGTGATAAGCCATTCCTGTAGTTGACAGAAGTATGTCAGATTGCATTGACTGCTGAAAGAAATCTTTCATTACAGGTCACTCAAGTGGAATTTGTGTGTCAGTTAGTATTGCACCTCTACGCTTGTCTATAAATGTGTTGCCTGTGGACATTTGCAGCACCCATACTATCAAGCTGCTTTTCAAAAAATTTTCAAGTTCATGGCATGCATTTTCAATGGCTGATTTCATAATATCCCTCAGGTATATAGTGTTTAATAGGGGATCATTGGGTGGGTTTGTTTGTGAAAGCTTTAGTCAGATGTTAAAAAAAGCCAGTTCACTTTACCTAAGAGGTCTTATAAAACTAACTTCTGTCTTTTTTTTTTCAGGTTGAAATTAGTCAATTTGATGTATTTGATGATGTCATGGGAGGGGTAAAACTGCGTCAGCTTCTCTGGGAAAGTGCTGATCTGTGGCGGAAGCAGGTAGAAGATTGGTCGACATTGGATTTCCGTCAACTTATCCCAGAAGATATGAATCTCCTTACAGCTAAGATTAAAAGAGACATCCATTTGTTTGAAACAAGCCTGCCACCAAATCTTATTGTACCAAAGCTTAGTGAAAATGTAGAAACAATGCAGAAGAAGGTAAATGGAGTTTTGACTGTTTAAGTCTATTTGTAATAGACATTAGACTATTAGTTACTTGTTACTGTTTTGAAGAGAAAAAGTCAAAGAAGTTGAATCATTAAACTGAACAAGTTAAGTCAGTTATAATAAGTATGACTTGTGATGCTTTGGCACATGGAATTGTTTTAACATCTTGAAGATTTGTTTAAATAATCATGGGGCTTTTCACTTTTTGTTTGAAATCTGTAATGTATGGACACTTGCACTAAATCCCATGTTATGGTCTCTTATGCATGTACATCTTATACCTGTTACAAGTCCACCTTACATTACCTTAAATAATTGTATGGCTTTTAGAAATACAGATTTTGTTCCAGCTTCCAGTAATTACTTATTTACAAAACCCATCTTTAAAAAAAAGGCATTTGGTGCAGATAGAGCAAGTGTTAAACTACAAATTTGAGCCTGATCAAATGGTAACATTGCCACTTCTGGATATGATTGATGTGTTTTCACATGGTTTAGAGCTGCAGAAAATCTCAGACCAGGCAAGCTCAGAAGCTGCACTCGAATTGCTACTGAAAAAGGTAACTTTTCCATTTCAGATTTTGTGTCATACCATTATGTTATGTTGTACTATTACAACAATGACCATCAAAATGCAACACTTATAATACCACCTTCTATTTTTTACCTGACATATTTCAGTCATAAATGCCCTTACCAAGTGGTATAGTGTAAAAACTGTACAAGATGCTGCAGGCTTACAACAAAAAATGTAACTGTTAAGATGAATTACATATATAAATAAATGAAGTTACTTTGATACGTCTTTGAAAATCTGAAACTACTCTTGCCAGCTCATAAAATTGTTACATAGTATTGTTTTCCATTCTTTATGATGACATGGTTGTAGGGACAGTTTGTTTGTTCATTTTGTAGTCCACCAGTTGATGCTTGACACATGACTTCAATTGATATTGTAGCCTAGAACTTACTAGCAGCCTTATTCTCCTGGGATAATGAGCAAGTACGTCTAGATTTAACATATGATTATGTTGGGCACAGTGATCAGAGAAGTTCAAACTGGAGATCTAATTACAAGTACATTCACGCACTAGTAATTGTATATGTATTTGTCTTTCTCCTTGCTAGGTGGAAGAAACTTGGAAGTCCCTTGAATTTACTGTGATTCCACATAGTGATTGTAAGGATGTCTATATTTTGGGTAGAACTGAGGAAATCCAACAGGTTCTTGATGACAGTTTCATCAGTATAAACACAATTGCAAGTTCCAGATATGTTGGCCCTATTAAGGTGCAAGTAGAAAAGTGGCTTCACCAGCTTGAACTCTTCAGTAAGACACTTGTGAGTGAATATAATTTCTGTTATTTGAAGTTATGTTTCGTGTAAGGACCATAACAAAGGCTCAAAAAACCCCAGTAACATTGAGAGAGAGGAGAATAACAAACAATACTGACAGAAATTCTAATCTTGCAACTGCTGTATCATTTTCGGAATACTGTCTTCTCCTTTACTGCTTTTGGTGTACAGTACTGAATCATTTGTTTCATATGTTTCTGCCATAACTAGCTGCATGCAGTAGAGTCCTTCTTGAGAAGTTGGTAGCCCCTTAGCTGTCAAGGCACTTTCTGATGATTACAGTTTTCTGGAATTTTTCACTGTGCAGCCTGGCATAAATGTGCTAACATTTCAGAGATCTCTCTGCCTCCATTTTCAGGGTAGATGAAGGAAATGATGGAGCAGTAGGATCCTAAGGAACATCTGAAAACTTTTACCAGAATGTGTAGTGTTACATCTCTGATGACTGTGATTCTCATGGTCACTGTTTTGAGAACCTTAAATCAAACGAGAATTTTCTTGCATTTTATAAAACTAAGAATATTTACAAGACTTATCTTGAGCCAGCTCTATAAACTTCTCAACCTTCCACCTTGTTTCAGGTATTTTTTAATATCCATTTAAATATTATCCTTCCATCTGTATCTAGGTTTTCAAAATAATCTCTTCCTTTTTGTCTAACTAATTAATATTTTGTGTTCATTTTTCATTTCCTCAATAATGTTATGCTGATACTGTCTATCCTCTTCCTTGTTTTGATGACTCCAGTAACATATGTTGAAGAGTGAAAGTTATGGAATTGCTCATTACTTTATTTTGTTGATCCTATTGTTCCTTCCTCTCTCTGGTGTTGAAATATTCTGAACAATGTATTCTCGCGCCCTCATTCTTTCTTCTGTCTTAGAGTAAGGGACCAGGTTTTATACCAATATGAAACAAGAGATATAATTATAGTTCTATGTATACCAACCTCTTAAGTTCATAGGTAGGAGACAGGTAAGATGATGAAACAAATGGTAGAAAACATTCCTTGAGTGTAATTTGAGGAATGTTTCTCAACTCCTTTATAAATGAAATATAAAATATATATTTTAAAATGCAAAATTGAGATTATCATGGGTGAATGATCCCAAGATATCACTAAATATATCGAGTGATACTGTAAGGTCTCAAGGCTGAGAGGATGGAACAGATGAAGTTATATTTATTGTTGTAATGCACACATTACACAATTTATGTATGTTATTTTGTCTTTTTTAAAGGATGAATGGTTGTTCTGTCAAAGGAGCTGGTTATACCTCGAACCAATATTATCTGCTCCGGGTATTCAGAGACAGCTACCAAATGAGTCAAAAATTTTCATTATAGTTGACAGAACTTTCAGAGAAGTCATGCAGAAAACAGCCAAGGTAAGAACAGCACATTACCATGTACTGTACTTCTTATCATTTGATTTGTATACTAATTTTGTTTGAAGTGTTAATTCCCTGAGATGGGCCACATTTTTACATGTTGCCAAGGGCTTTTGTGGTTTGTGTCACAGTTCTCTGTACATGTCTCCACAGTTCTTAGTCATAATGTGCAACAGTTTATAATGATAACATAGAATAAAAGCATAGTGTGAGGGCCCACATGTGGAATGTATATATATGAATGTTATATGTGAAAGACAGTCATAAAAAATGATAGTATGAATGATAACTGTAATAGTGATGAGATTAAAGAACTGAAAATATAAGTGGCGAGTATGGTGGTGATGTTGGCAGCAGCGATGGTGATCAGTAGCGTAGCTAGGTTTTTTGATGCGTGGGGCAAGCAATAACTATGGCCATCCCCAACAGAAATTACTAACTTTAAAAAAGTCACAATAATTTATTTTATTTTATTTTATTGGTCTGAATACTCGAAAATTTGTAGAGCACAGAAAATAATTTTTTTTTTTATTTGAAATATTTATTTTACCATCCCTTGGATACTGCTGCCTGGGGCAGCCACATGACTCATCCCACCATAGTATCTGGTAGAGGCAGGTGTGGAGGTGTGATATATTTTAAGCTTATTTTGTAAGTGTAATAATTGCTCTTTTCTTGGGTCAATTGTCTATTTGTGTGGGCCCTGTATAAATGGTGCTTCTAGTGTATGACATGTACATTTCTGAAACAGTGTAATGCATAGAAATGCATAGAAGGAAAGAGACAGATTAACATTTGGTTAGTGTTTAAAAATTTGGAACTTGAAATGAAATTTGATAATTTTACACGTGTAACTTGTAGTTCGTACATTGACGTAGTAGAAATACAAGTTACATGTGTAAAATGTTCCCCATTTACAGTCCATTCTCTTATGCAAGCAACTTATTTTTACACTTTTTTCCTAAAAACATGTTTGACAGTACAGTCATTAAATAATAATAATAATAATAATAATAATAATATTTCTAAATATAAAGATCTTATAATAGAAATTCAGCACATGTGGAATGTGAAAGGAAAAGTGATACCAGTAATAACAGGGGCAACTGGACCCATCTCAGAATCATTCAGAACATCTGAGCAACATACCAGAAAAGCACAAAATGAAGGAACTACAAAAAAAAAACAGCCGTGTAGGGTACCGCACAGCATACTACAGTAATTGCTGATGTAAATGTACAAAACATATTTCTTGTGCGAAATAACATCACATGTTGCACAAATTGTAAATGCAGAACAACTGTAACACTATATACCCCAGAAACACGGTTGTTTCATGTATATAATTGTAAATACCATGCATAAAGAAGGATGGTGGCAGTGGTGGTGATAAAAAAGGGACATTTCTGTAATGCAGAATTTGCACATGATGAATTTTCTTTTCCAGACAGTAATGGTCTTGTTTTTTTCCAGGTGTCACTAGCAATGCAGTCATGCACTTTTCCAGGAGTACTAGAAATGTTTCAGAATAATAATGCTCTGCTGGAACAGATAATGAAGTGTCTAGAAGCATACTTAGAATCAAAAAGAGTCATGTTTCCGCGGTTCTACTTCTTATCAAATGCGGAACTCCTGGGAATTCTGGCACAGGTAATGTGTATCACTGGGTACTTTGTGTGTGTGTGTGTGTGTATGTGTGTGTGTGTGTGTGTGCGTGCGCGTGTGAGTGTGTGTGTGTGTTTTTTTTACCAGTTTTAATGTCCGAATCGGATGATTTTCACTTTTCACAGAACTTTATGTGGATATTTTGCAAATTGATTTGTTTGCGCCACTGTTCTTTTTATTTTACTATCTCTTTCCCCCCTCCCTCACTCTGAAGTTATATTAAATTCAGCTGTGCAATGATTGGGTACCGTTTGGTTTAGTTTCAACAACTAATAAACTATTGTTACTAGGCATGTGGAGTTTGATATGGAGGTAGATCATGGAAAGGCTTACCTGCACATTGTACATGAATGAATTATTTAATTCATTCATTCATTCATATAATGTCACTTCGCTTCATTTCATAGGTAGACCAGCAGCCTCATTTGTGAGTGTGGGAAGGAAATATGTACTGCCTAGGTTTACTGGTTCAAAATGTTTTCTTTCCACTTTATCTGGTTTGATGAACTTTGTTCAGGCAAGAAATCCCCATGCTGTGCAGCCTTATCTCCATAGATGTTTTGATGCCATTGAAAAACTGGAGTTTGGAAGACCTTCGGTGGGAGAGCAGGAAGGATCTAAAGGACTGCAAGGTGACCGAGGAGACGGGATTGAAGAAGATGCTACAGTAGATGTGTCTGGAACTTCAAGATCTTTAGATAACCTGACCTCTGATATTATTGCTATGGTTTCACCAGAAGGAGAGAAAGTATGCCTAAGAAAGGTAGGCACAACATGAAATTCATGCATTGGTATTTTTTATTGTGATGCCAATTAGCCCTGTGGGTAGGTAGGAACATGAGAGTGTACCAAATGATGTAGACAATTTTATTTCCTGTTCATTACTGCAGTTTATCCAGAATGAATTATATTTCCTTGCATCCTCTTCATGAAACTTCCATGTAAGCTGCCTGCACAATCTGTCATACGTGAAGTATACATCTGTTGACCTTGAAGATGGAGGCAGCATATTTTTCCAAAACTTTGGTTTCAAATGATAAAACTGCATTCATCACAACTCAGAAGAACATCAGAAGGAATGTTTCAAAATCTGTCCAATACAGACCACTGAATTCTCTAAAATGCACTGAAGTCATCATCATCATCATCATCATTGGCATTAAAGTGGTGACAAAGACAGGGCAATTTTTAGAATGTCATTTTTAGCTTGGCTATGATGCAGCTGATCACCTGAGAAGATTTTTATGCATGTTTTTGCTGTAAAAGCTTTGACTTTTATTTGTATAAAATGTTAGAGAATATTTTGTGTCTGAAAACTAAGGAAATCACACAGTTTCACAATGAATTAAGCAAACTAGTATGTAATGTTTAGACATTCTGTGTTACTGATTATAATAAATTAAAAAAGCATGATGGTTTTGATGTGAATGTAGATTCTGTTGCATGTTTTGTATCAATAATTTTAGAATCTTTGCTATAAGACATGCAAAATTTGCTCTAACAAAAGCTAATGAGTGTCAATAAAGCTATGTATTTTTGGTGAAACATTCTCTTCTCTCTTTCAAACCACATACCAAACAAAAGTTTCTTCTGTTAGATTGAATTAGTGTTTGAACCATACCGTGGATATGGCTCAGCAATTCTAAACTGAAGGTACTGTGTGTGAGGTCTGAAGGGGTATGCAAGCTATATTTTATATATTGTCAGTAAAAGATCAAAAGGGCCTAAAATATCTGTGACTTTCTTTTGCACAACTTTTTATGTACAAGGACTAGGTGTAAATGAAGTTCATTTACAATGGAAATGTCTTTGTATTTCTTTGTTTTCACAGAATATCATAATGTTCTGAAATTTCATTGAAAATTACATAATTTTGGAAAGGGGTTCATGAAGTCTCATTCATAAGACCAAGTTATCTGTTAACACAGAGGGGTTTGTTATGGCTAGTTTAGATGTATGTTCACATTTTGCAACACTGCTGACCTCCCACTCGTCACCTTGAACCCCCAAGATTTGAAAATTTAGTTGTGGATGTGACTTACCATACATACACTTTGGATGAATATCTCTAAGAAGTTTCCCTAGGGGAGAGAAAGAGAAAGTGCATTAGTGACTTCTGAATTAATATTTGTAGGGTTTGAAGGCACATGGTAATATTGAAGATTGGCTTCATAATGTGGAAAACTCAATGTTTTTGTCCTTGAAGAAACTAATGTTGAAAGCAATCACTGATTATGATCAGCAGCCTCGCGAGAATTGGGTACTGTCACATCCTTCTCAGGTATGTACTTATAAAATCTAGTCCAAGTATTACTTGCTTATCGTGCATCCACCTATGTACTGCCAGGTCAGGACTATAGCATACCTCAGTGAGTGGTGCTAGGTGGGTACAGAGTAATGGTGGAGAAAGAGAGGAGCTCAGATAAGAACCTGCTCCATTGTTATTGGCTCCACCACAACTCTCAAATGAAGTAACTCTGGACTGGACTTGAGACTGTGTGATATGAAGCCAGCAACTAACCACCTGAGTTGTACTCAATCAATCAATCAATCAATCAATTTCTTTATTTTCCTCCTATCCTATTACAGACATAACCTTGGGGTATGGAAATTGTCACACTAATTTTATATAAGTCTGTGATATTACAGTTGTCCAATATAACAATGAGAAAGTTATAGTTGTACATTATAATAAAATAATAAATAAGCTATGCACTCATATTAATTCAGAATCTTGTTATACGTCCTAGATACATTTTTCCAAATTTATAAGGTTATTAAAACAAGTAAGCCTATAAAGGTTTATAAAATATTACAAACTATAAAAGGTCATTAAAAATTA
>Ga0123357_10010616_pt1 | contig 11731 bp, 8 predicted proteins | sample TergutEmb28metaG_FD_89873 | JGI IMG/M metagenome (GOLD analysis project Ga0123357, IMG submission 89873) | Embiratermes neotenicus P4 segment gut microbial communities from Petit-Saut dam, French Guiana - Emb289 P4 | ecosystem: Host-associated > Arthropoda: Insects > Digestive system > Gut ...
TGGTTAAGGTGCTGTGCTACAAATCGGAAGGTCGCTGGTTCGATCCCAGCTGGTGTTATTGGAATTTTTCATTGAAATTCCGATCGCCCTTTGGCCCTGGGGTTGATTCAGCCTCTAACAGAAATGAGTACCAGGAGCATTTCCTGGGGGTAAAGGCGGCCGGTACGTAAGGCTGACAGCCTTACCACCATCTTGCGCCGTTGTCATGAAATCTGGGAATCTTAATTTCCTGGAACCCTCTGGGCCACTCCAGGTCTGTAATGGGACTGCTTTTTATATATTTATTTATTTATTTATTTTACCTTGAATTTATAATAGTTATAATTTAAAAAATTAAGTGTTGTTTTTTATTTCCTAACTGGATATTACAGGATTCAAATAACCGTGTTGAGTTAAGAAGTGTGTGGGATTGGGGTGAGCAGTTCCAAGAGCAAGATATTGCACTCTTCATAAACCCACTCTACAAGGCCTGTAGCCATTCAAAGTCTAAACAACTTGTTCCGCAAGGTGGGCTTTCCTCACTGGGCATTTGGAGACAGTGTTACTTCCGATGGTTACCACTGTTGGAGATCCCAGGGGGTGGCCAGGCACAGATAGATTTACAGCACCGCCAACTGTCTTCAGAAGTGGCTGCCTTGCAGCGTGGTGAACCTGCACCTGAACACACTGCTACTCAAGTTGGCTCATTTTTCCCATTTGGCCATGGTGTCACTCAACCTGATGTTCTCCTTGGTAGTTCTTTAACACTCAACACAAGTTTTCTGCCTGCAGAGGCCCTCCTTGACTCCCAGTCATTGCTGAATGCTCCAGACTGACAAATTGGAGGTGTAGGTGTAACACATATATGGAAAAATCGGACAGAACAGGTTTTTTTAAAGTGCCCTAAAGTGTTACTTTAGTTACAGTGAGAAAAGAAGTGGCACTTAGACAAAGGATGAAGCTAACAGCAGTGCAGTGCATTGCATTGTGTCTGAAGACTTACGAGCATGTAATAAGGATACCAGTTTTTACTCGTGTTTCAAATTAAGTTTCTAAATAATTTATTACATGTTTTTCATGTGGTATTGTAAGAAGGTAGGAAGTTAAAGTCATGGTGCTGTTTGTCTTCAAAATGAGGTTATTGTTTTGTTGCAATGAAGAGGAATACTGCATAAAAGCTATGAGCAGCCCTCTGAAAGTGTACGTGAAGTTTATTGTGCTTCAAGAAACCTTAACTCAGGATACCAGGCTAAAATTAATGTCTTGGCTTGTTAAGTCAGAATTTAGAAGATACTATGTCTGGTATGAGATATATTAATTTATAATACATTGACGTGGTATACGTGGCATGTCTTTGGTGTGAGAGGTGAGACATCTCTCATTTGGAAGCTTCAGATATGTCAAAATTAGGAATAAAAAAATTGGTGTGTCATGTTGTAGTTCATATAATTCAATTTCCACTGTATATTTCAGTCACTTGGTAACATCTTTTCTTATTATATATATATATATATATATGTAATGCTATGAAGGTATGGCCACACCATCATCAGGCATGTGAGCATAGTTACTGCCTTGTCATTGTGGAATTAGATTATATGTTCATATCAAAATTATTTAATCCTATAGCGACTGTGCTGGTGTGCCTGATGATTGTACAGCCATACTAGAATGCACAGAGTTTTGTGTGTGTGTATACTGATGCCCTTTCGCTGCTAGGATCTCTCGCGTCGTTGCGGACGGAGGCACCTGGTGGCTAAAGTGGGTAGTCTAAAGGCAGGGGAAAGCAGTGGCAAACTACCCCCAAGAACTTGCCCAGGATGCAGTTTGCCAGAGCCATACCGGTCACATGACTGGGCTCTGGTTCCTGCCAAGCCTGGCCTTCAAGGCTGAATACTAATGAATGAATGAATACTGATGAACAGTGTTGTAAAGTGACTAAAACATATAGCAAAAATTGAACTTGAAATGTCTGTGTTAGACTTCACCATCTGGTCAGACCTTCAGCTTAAGCATGTCACAGGTTGAAATGTGAGTTGTTTATGTTCTGGGGCTGTACACTGAGTGTGCTTCATTACACACCGCCTCCTACGTCTGTGTGTATTCTTACACTTGTAAGGCAGAGATTCCATTTTTGGTCATTGGCTCAAAGTCTGTGATTTCTGACATGCATGAATTTTTCAGTCAAAAAAAATTACTGCATAAAAGACAGTTTCTCTGGGAAACAAAGGTGTGTGATTCAGTCAAACATGCAAACAAAATACTGTTTTGTGTGTTTGATCTCAGCCATGCTGTTCATAATTGCCAGTCCTTAAAAAAAATGAATTGAAACATAGTGTTCAAATTGAAATACAAAATGTGAGTCCTGGCAAAATATTTCAATTCATTACTAAATACTTTGCAGGTGACATTCATGTACATATGAGACTGAGTTCCCATAGCAGTGAGTTTCAAAAGTATGGCCTTCTGGGATGTAACACCACGTACTTTGTTAGCTGGATGTCAGTTGGTTTGGGAGAACCTGCTACCTCTATCTTCAGGGTAGATGGCATCGATCTGTCGAAACACACAGCAACACATGTCAGAAATCTCTAATAAAGGATATTTTAGTGCTTCAGTTTGCATTCTTTTAGCACTGGTAGTGAATTTGTTCACTATAGTTTCTTTACTGTTGGCACCATAATTTCAGTCTGTTGATACAACAAACCTAATGGAGGTACGCACTTTATTAGTATCAGTGATGTGTTTTGTTTCCTGTTAATTGATAACTGGAATATTAGTATCACTACAGTTTACGGTGTGTCAGCTTTATATGCTCTAGTTCTTTGTACCAAAGTGACATTTTAAAGGTACATAGTACACAGTAAGTAAAGCTAAACATTGTTTATCCTCGTGTCTGCATAACTTGTGCTGTACTCTGTTCTTCGCTGGGGTGGGGGAAACTTTACCATAAAATTTTCTATATCTGTCATGGTCTAGAGCAGTATATCTCAACTTTAATTGTCCCCAATCTCCACACAGAGTCACACTAATATTGGACTCCCTGCCCAAAATTATCTGAGCTCACAGACCGCAGAGGCACAAATTGGAAGTAACATTTAAAGTTGAAATATTTGGAAATAAGAAACTGCTAACTGTAACAACCTCTAATAAAGCACAGGCAATAAAACAGAGATCAGAAAAAGCCTAAAGAAAGAAAAACTATGTTCTACAAAGCAGAATGTACACAACTCACAAATGACTGAACACACACGTTTGAAGAACCTCATTTGATAAATACTGGCCTGTAATACTCTGGAGCCATTATAATTGAGCCGACAGGAAATATGATGAACAGTATTTCTTAAATCTCTCCCATAATTGATCCATTTCTAGAAACTGCAGTATTTCTGTGAAATATCTGTGTTGTTCTGTTATGGTTCTTCAGGCTGAGTGAGAGAAAGTCCTTTGGTATGCTGTGACTACTAATCGGCTTATTGTAGCAGCCCTAGATTATATGTTCATCATAAGAAGCATTGGTGAAATAATAATTGACAGGGAGAAACTGAAGTACTCTGAGAGAAATCCGTCCCAGTGCCACTTTGTCCACCTCAAATCCCACACAGACTGCCCTGGGATCAAACCCAGGCTCCCGTGGTGTATGGCTGGCACTGAACCGCCTCAGCTGTGGCTCTGTACATATAGAGAAGAAATTTAAGGGGGATCTTGATTTTTTCCTTTGCTGTGCGTATTTTAAAGAGGGGAAAATAAATTTAAAATAATTTTAAAATTTATTACAGTGCTAGATTTGTGTATCAAACATTTTGTTAGTTGTTGTATACCAATATATTTAATAAGTGAAATAGTCTCAGACCAAAGAAACAGGTGTTTCTATTTCCAATGGGCCCTGCTAATGGTTGTAATAATTATAATGATGATATTGGAATAGGCTATCACAGCAGTTCCCAACCTTTTTGATTGTGAGGACCCTTTCCTGTGTTCAACAGAGTTCCACGGACCCCCACATACTAATATTGTCATACTTTTATGCTCTGTTAATTGAGAAAATACATAATGATGAAAGCTGTTATGAAGTCAGTAACTCCTGTAAACAAATCTGTATTTTTTTCAAAATAAGAACTAATGCAAGCATTTCAAAAAGAGTGATATATGAGTGAGACATTGTTAAGTTAATCTGCAGAATGTGTGAAGCCTGATCAAATAGTATCTGGATTGATTCTGTGAAACTGACACTACTAAACTTGTTGTACTCTTTCTTTTGGGTGATCCGTCAGCATTAGGATATTATGTGTTGACATTTTGGAACACTGTCTATTCCACCTTCATAAGTTGTCTAAGCTTCTTCCTGCTTACACCACCTATGAAGATGGAACTGACAGAGTGTTCCAAAACTTCGGCACGCAAAATTCAGATGCCGGGGAATCACCCAAAACAAAAAATACAGCATTCAAAACATGGCAAAAGTTTACAATCAAGAAGTACTAAACTTTCCTTAAATATGGCCTAATCCCCTTTGAACTAAGCTCTTTCTGCTTGGATTCACTTATTCCATTGGCTCTTCCACTACTGAAAGCACATTTCCTTCTCTGTTTTGAGGACCTCTAAAAGTTGCTGCATCCTGTTAAATTTGGTTGCTTCCATGTCTTCAAGTCAATTAATTTTCAACGTGATCTAAATTTTGGGGGAGAGGAGAAATTCACATGGTGCCATGTCCAGAGAGTAAAATGTGGTGTTTGGCTAAAAATTGCTGTACAAGTTGGACGAAATGCACCAGTGCATTGTCATGATGAATTTGCCATGCAACAAACTGCCATTTTCTTGATCGTTTATTGCTAACTGCATCATGGAGACATCTACATGTTATTCATTAAAAATTCTGGTTTACTCTTCTGTCTTATGAAACTTATTTGTAGTGCACAGTACTTTCCAAACACAGCCTGGATACTTTATGATCAGTTCCCATTGTTTACAGACTCCTTGAAATAACCCTTGCAGCCCACAGGTTTGGAACCACTGGGTTGTCATAATGATTTATTTATACAGAGTTTTACCACATGATCAATTTACTTACCATATTAAATAAAATCTTGGTTCGTTTCCAGAGATCTACATTGCAGTTTTGGTTGCCATGACACACTGTCTTAGGAGTTTTGGTTTTGTCACAGACTATTTTCAGCCCTACCCCAGAGAACAATATTGCTGGGATGTGGATTTTCAGAATCAGTGTGTGTTGAAAGTAATATTTTGAAACCCTAAGTTGGCATGCTTGTTGACCACAGCAAGGCAAAATATTTTGAGTGATATTATTGCTGCTTAGCGTTGGGCTCACTCTCTGCACATTCAAGCAAATCGGAAGCCACATACAAGGAGTTTTCTTTCCCCTCCGTCATTTCTTGGTCATTTCACTAAACCAGGCACATGTGTTACTGATATTTGTTTCTACTGGTTAAAGGCATTCATAATCCTAATCATTCTTGATGAATATTTTCCCTCCATTTAAAATGATGGGACCACTAAACTCATGTTAAAAGCGAACATTCTTTCCTGACATCACAAGGTCAACATACAAGAAAAAAGTGTCATTGTAAATGCTGACAGCAAACAAATAAATGAGGCAACTGAGTTATAAATGTGCCAGGACATGTAACATATCAAAGACATGTACAGCCTTCATGTATACAGTATGATTCATCTAAGATGTTAAGTGTCATAGCCCACATCTTAATTTGTGTATATTATGTAATCAAAGAAGGGTGTAAAAGGTCAATTATGAATATTCTGATGTGCAGTAAACTTTTGTATACTAAGGCCTGAGCTACATACAGTATCACATCTGCATCACTTACAGTTTCATGTGTTGATTACTGCAGGATGTATAAAAAATGGGGTGTCATTTTTCTGTTCCTTTAAATGTGTGAACTTTGGAAAATGGAAGCTGAGACAGGCCAATGACATAACAGTTGAAATTCTTACATACATACATATGGAGATGTGCCTAAACACACACACACATATATATATAGTTTTTTCATGGCTCCATAAGTGTGTCATAAGGACAGTATCGTGTGGAACAAGTCATACATACACAAGTACATAAATTTACAGTGTATAATGTGTTTTTGGAACACAAGCTGAGTTGGCATTTGGTCTAGGAAGATGATGCTTATTCCTTGTATTAAACTTTTGACGCCGGAATTTAGTGGCCATTCGGCTATTTAAAGGGCTCACTGCGCGGCCACTTTAGTGGTCGCTCGGCTATTTAAAGGGCCCACTGCTCATCCACTTCAGTTGACATTCGGCGTTAAAAGGTTAATATTGTGTATAGGTGAATTTGTTTCAAAACTTTCCTGATTATTGATGGTGTAGCTATGACTAAAAGTTTATACTGGCAGGGAACAGGAAGAATCTCTAATTGTTTAAATATACTTCTACCTGAGGTTCTGGGTTGAGCACCAGCCATAGTTATAATGATTTTCTTTTGTAAAGTGGAAATCTTCCAACTGTTGGAAGAGTTATCCCCCCAAAAAATTACTTCATATTTTATAATAGAATGAAAGTATGCATAGTAAATTGATTGAAGAGTGCTAATGTTACTGATATGGACCATCAACCTAATGGCATAAAATGATCTGTAACAACATGGCGGACGGTGTGTGTACGGATGTTTTTTGCTCTCACTGTTTCGTTAAAAATAAGTGAAAGGAATCTGAGGATAGTTGTGCAAACTGCGATAGTCTACATTATCAGCTCAGGGAAGTATTATCTGAACTAAGCTCTGCCAAATATATCATTAACTTTTGGTGCCGGAATATTTTTTTTAAATTTTAGCACATCCTGTATATAAAACGTGAATAAAACAGGAACCAAATACGTTAGAATTATGAAATAAACTGCATTTTGAAGAGAAAAAACAGAGAGTACGTATATATACTGTGTTTAAAATATTCAGTACCTGTATTTGTTAAATAAATATATAAAATGCAATGTTTAGAGGTTAGCGGTGCGGTATGACCACTATAGGGGTCGTTAGGCATCAAAGGGTTAAGCTTCTACAAAAGGATCTAAGCACGACTTCAGCTTCTGGGAGCGACCCCTTTCACAGGTATGAAATGCCGCATTCCATACATAGAGGTTGTGAATTGTCATCTAATATTGTAAATATCCAAGGATCTAACAACGGATGGATCCCTAAAATTCCAAATCAATTTATGAAACCACGTAAAGACACAAAACATGGGAATATGCCGACTGGCAAATACATAAAAACTTCTAACCGATTCGAGCCACTATCCAACCCTATTGACTTGACTAATGGTAATAGCTTCAATGAGAAAATAAAACCCGCTGACTTAAAAGAAGTTGAAAAGACGAATCAAACTACCTCTAGACAACAGCACGTCAACAAAACTTCTAAACGCTCATCCTCTCAACCTAACCTTCAGGATAACAGTGACTCTCCCCCTCATCCAATTGAAATGCAGACTTGTTCAACTCCTGGGAAGAATTCACAAAGGAAAAAAATCGAAAATTGTTGTGGTTGGTGATAGTTTTGCTAATGGGATTGCATGTGAACTAGTACAAAATATGGGAAGTGCGTTTGAGGTTATAGGTCATGTGAGGCCAGGATCTGGTATGAAGGTGATAATGAAATAGGCTAATCAAGAGATTACTACACTAACGAAGAAAGATATGGTTGTGGTCTGGGGAGGTGCCAACTACAATGCTAGAAATGAAGCAAATAATGCCCTCACACATATCATTAACCGTGTCAAATCCAGGAAACATACGAATGTGCTTTCAGTGAGTGTACCTACAAGATTTGACTTGATAACTACATCATGTGTTAATAAAGAGGTGATCACATATACAGTAATAGGAAACTGCACAAGTGGATGAAACAATATGAGCATGTGGAGATAATTGACATTGAATTACAAAGGAAATATTTCACTAGACATGGTATGCATATGAACTTAGCTAGTGAGGAACTAATAGCCCAAAGGATAATGGAGCACATTAAGGAACACTTTACAAAGAGGGAAACATCCGCTATTACCCTGCAATGGAAGCAAGGAATGGACAAGAGGACTGCATCGACACAGGAATATGATCCTGGGACCAGCACGGACGTGACAACAGCTTATATTCAGGAGAATCAGACATCATTTCTTAACAATAACAATTCCAAGGACATAACTGACACAAACTCTGTAATAGGTTGTAGTGTGGGCAAAGCTTCTTTACCTAAACGGGATAAGAAATGTTTAAAAGAAAAAAATTAGGATTTTTATGGTATTAGGAACAAGTGAAAAAGGCAAAAAAACTAATAACCTAACTATTTATCTTCAGAACATAAGGAGTTTAAATAGGAAAAAAGATGAATTAAACATTATGTTACAGGAAAACCAGGGTAGACCTCATCTCATATGCTTGAGTGAGCATCATATGGGGAAAGAGGAGATGAAGGATCTTTCATTTCCGCGATACAAACTAGCCAACTGTTTTTGTCGTGAAACGTATTCTAAATGAGGAGTTTGTATTTTAGCCAGAAATGATATAATTTATCAAGCCATTAATCTAAATAAGCTATGCAAAGTAAAAGTCTTTGAAATAAGTGCAGTTACAATACACACATGTTCTACAAAAGTGATTCTCTGTTGTGTGTATAGATCTCCCTCTGAAAATCCAAATTATTTCTTACAACATTAAAAAAAACACTGAAACTTATATATCAACCAACTGTCTCCCTGGTAATATGCGGAGACTTAAACATAAACTATCTCACAGAAAGTTCAGTGAAGCAAAACCTAGAATCAATAATGAAAACTTTTAACTTAATTCAAGTAGTCACATTTCCAACAAGAATATGTAATATTAAAGGAACATTAATCGACAGCATATTTTTAGATAATGCAAAATTCCAGAATCTATCAGTTCATCCTTTTGATAGCAGCCTATCGGACCATGTTGCACAAATTCTCACTCTGAGAAATATAACAGTCCCACTTCAAAAATGTATGCATACAAGTAAAACTAGAATAATGGATGATAAATCAATAGCTAACTTCCAGTCACATCTGAGGGAGGAAGCATGGGACTCAGTCTATAATTCTGAAGATATTAATGAAATGTTTAACAATTTTCATTGTATCCTTCTAAGACACGTTGAAAACAGCTTCCCATTAAGGTATAAATCATATATAACCAAACACAATGGCTGGATTACCAAAGGGATAAAAATTTCATGCCAGAGGAGAAAAGATCTTTATTTCATGTATAGACACTTAAATAACCCACAACTAAAGGAATACTATAAGAGATATTGTGCCATTTTGAGAAAAGTAATAAACTTGGCTAAAAAATTGTATTATGACAAACAGATAGAACTCTCCTTCAATAGAGTGAAGACTACATGGAAAATAATAAAAGACATCACTGGAAAAACACATTCACCTGTTACTGATATGAAAATAAAATCTGATGCTCGCATATTAACTAACATTAATGATATAGCATAAGCCTTTAACATCTACTTCGCTAATATTGCTGAAGACCTAAATAACAATTCCAGTGATGTGGATGAGGCATGGCAATCATTAAAGAGATCTTAACCTGAAAGTTCTTCTGAGATGAAGCTAATACCGGTAACTGAAATCGAAGTAATTGATATAATAAAATCCCTTAAACATAATACTTCTTCGGGATATGATGGAATTTCAAATAATATTCTAAAACATTGTGTAAATGAGATAAGCAAACCCATGACTTTCATATTCAATTACTCTTTAATGACAGGGGTATGCCCAGACATTTAAATATGCAATTATACTGCCCATACACAAGAAGGGAGATAAATCCATAAAGTCAAATTATAGGCCTATCACCTTACTATTATCTTGCTCAAAGATACTGGAAACAATAATGTTCAACAGATTGTATCAATATGTGCATATAAATGAAATCTTGGCTCCTGAGCAATTCGGCTTTAGGAAAGAAAGTAATATAGAAAAAGCCGTCTTTTCTTTGACTGATAGTGTACTATCTTCACTAAACCTCCGACAACAAATAGGGGGGATTTTTTGTGATCTATCCAAGGCTTTTGATTGTGTAAATCACAAGATTCTTTTGGCAAAATTATGTCACTATGGAATTCGTGGAGTGAGCTTGAACTGGTTCAAGACTTATATTACTAACAGGAAACAAAAGGTCAAAATTACCACACAAAATCTTAAACATGAATCATTTTGTAGATGGGAAACAATAAAGAATTGTGTACCTCAGGGATCGAACCTGGGACCACTTTTATTTGTTATATATGTGAATGATCTCCCTCGTAGCATTAACAAATTTGCTAGTTCTGTAATATATGCGGACGACACAAGTGTGTTAGTTTCCGCCAACAACTTGAAAGATTTGGAAACAAAAATTGACTCTACACTACATTATATCTCTGATTGGTTTTCATTCAATGGATTAACCTTAAATATTGAAAAGAAAAATATGGTAAAATTTTGCACTAATCACTCCCTAAATAATCAGCAGCAATGTCCTGCTGATAATTACTTAACCCTTTCCCCCCCCTAACGCTCCAAAGCGCTCGGAATTTAAAAGTCCCCTCCCCCTCTAAACGCTCTAAAGCGTTTCTGGTATAGTACGTAAATTTAAATGTCCCATGAAAAAACTCGGCTCTTCTGCCCAGGCACTAGCGATTTAACTTGAACGGGGAAAGGGTTAATCAATGAGGTTAGAAATATCAGATTCTTGGGTTTAGAATTAGATAATAATATGAATTGGAAAAATCATGTTGCTAAAATTCTACCACAATTGAGTAGGGCCTGTTATGCTGTAAGAGTCCTGTACTCCTTTAGCAGCTTGAATACACTTAAAATGATTTATTTTGCTTACTTTCATTCAGTAATAAATTATGGAATTATCTGAAATTCCTCAGAGAGCAATAAAATATTTTTGGCTCAAAAGAAAATATTAAGAATTATGACTGGTTCTAGACCCACAACCTCTTGCAAACCACTGTTTCAATCACTGGAAATATTGACTCTAAATTCTCAATATATTTTATCTTTAATGAAATTCTTACTACAAAACCAGGAAAAGTTCACATCCAACACTGAGGTTCATAATATTAACATGAGAAATGAATTAAAATTGCATAAACCTATAAGTAATCTTACATTATATCAAAAGGCAGTGTATTATATGAGCATTAGGATATTTAATAAGCTACCTGATTGCATTGCGAGATTAGTAGAAAATAGAAGGTCATTTATATCAACTTTAAGAGAGTATTTGGTAAGTAAATCCTTTTATTCTCTTGAAGAATTTTTAAATTAGTAATATTCTTATAGGACATCAGTTTGGCTTTCTCAAGATAAGGATATTATGAATATAATATTTTACACTACAGTCTGTATATGCGATATGGTACTGTCTCCTTTTAGTACCATTTCTTGTTTATTTGCCTGCTTTTATGTCATGTTTGTTTTAATATTTTATTGTCTGTTGTGTCTTGTATTGTTCTTAATAATGATCAATTATCATCAGTATACTTTTTATCTGACAATGTTTCACATCCAAATGCCCTTTCAGGGATGTCATGGATTGATGAAATGTATGTATATGTATATAGAGATTTGTTTAGGAAACTTGAAATCTTACCTGTTCCATGTCAATATATACTGTCTTTGATTCTATTTATCATAGATAATCCAAATAATTTTCAGACAGGTTTAGAAAA
>Ga0123357_10010618_pt1 | contig 11731 bp, 11 predicted proteins | sample TergutEmb28metaG_FD_89873 | JGI IMG/M metagenome (GOLD analysis project Ga0123357, IMG submission 89873) | Embiratermes neotenicus P4 segment gut microbial communities from Petit-Saut dam, French Guiana - Emb289 P4 | ecosystem: Host-associated > Arthropoda: Insects > Digestive system > Gut ...
ACACTGGCTTCGGAATGTGTGTGTACCATTTGTCTGTGGTTTCAATGCCTAAGGCTTTTCATATTGAGTAGTGCAAATGTGTACAAACTTTATCGTGTCTCATTAAATATTCGTTCTTTGCCATAATAATAATAATAATAATAATAATAATAAGGATTTGTATATTCCATATAGAGTTTTTTTGATGTAAAAGTATTTTTAATGTAAAAGTGGGAGATCTGCAGCTTATGGTATTTGGTGTCTGTATGTGTTCATATTCTTGTATCATGGCCTGATGATGTCCCGAGGCTAGGGTTGAAATTGGCTGCATCTAATAAAATTGTTCGCAAAGTGTGTGTTGTATGTGATTGAAAATACTGATGGATATTATAGTCATTCTTATTTGATGCTGTATAATCTAGGCCACTGATAGCACTGTTGAATAAACCATAAATAAAATAATTTATTACATATGGTAACTGTGCAGACTTGAGGTAGAAACACTAATGGTGCCCTGGTTGTGTGTTTTATAGAATTTGTTATGGCAATAAAAATGTTTAAAGTATTGTGTTAGGAAAATGGAAAATAACAACAAAGACACATAATTTTATTTGGTTACTGTTTCAGATAGATACTATAATTTTTTGTATAAAATTTGTGTGTTTCATGTTTTAAATGCATGTGCAATGCTAAGGTCACAAAAATGGTGATGGGATGGGCGGTTCTGCGTGCTTTTCTTCTTTTTGTGCATTGTTGTTTCCTCCTCCAGCCTACTGTAACTGATGTGAACTAGACCAAAGTGCTTGTCATTAGCAAGGGTTATGTAGTTATTGCTGTACATTCTGTGAATGTAATTGCTAGACAACTGGAGAGGAACATAGATCAGTATGCTGTAGAGGAACCCTACATCTCAGTAGGATGTGGAGGGGGTTAATCCATTTGACTTTTTTTGTACCTCTGTGTAATTAGTGTGAATGATATGAAGTCTTACACAAGTTATAATCCTTTGGAGCCCTAAAATGTACCACACAACTGGTGGGTGCTTATAGTAGTCATTCACATGTCTTCTTATGCTCATAAAAGAATCCTGTATCAACAGATGCACAAGAGTAACACATTGCTGTGGATTGTACAGATATTATTCTGGTGAGGCAAAGAGGGTATTATGCTTTGTGGCTAGTTAGAAAATTTGTAGGCTAGTGGCTAATGACATAATAGGTTATCTCTGATAAATGAAGTTCATAATCAACAGTAGTGGAAGAAATTAATTGACTAGAAGTCAGAAAATCCATCAATGGCACTGTAAACTCGTGTTATTGGGCTCTGTTATGAACCATGTCGGGAAAGTTTGTATCTTCATCCTCAATTTCCATAACACCCATCTGAATATTACACTTCGGTATTCTAGGTTGTCTGCTTATCATGTCCTGTAATTCCCAAAGGCTGGTCTACGTCAGTTTGGTAATTTATTCGCATTAGTATTTCCAAGAGCAGTGATTACAGCCGATTATGATTCATGAAGTTATTGGTTCATAATTTTCACCAATCTGATTTTCTTAACAGGAGTTAGATTAAAATTTTTAGCTACTGAACAAGTGGAAGTGGTCATTGTGGTCTGGCCGCAGTATTAAATGTGTTACAGTGTGAACAAGATTGCATCCCTGTCAGACTTCCAGTTCTGCCGCAACCTACAGGAGCTCTATGTGCGCAAAAATAATATCAAGGACCTGAACCAGATCTTATATCTACAGGATCTCCCCCGATTGAAGAATTTGTGGCTTGAGGAAAACCCATGTGCCGATACAGATCTGTAAGTGACGCTGAAGTAGGACAAACATGACTGTCTCACAGAGTGTGTTTAATTGCTGTTGACAGAAATGTGTGTTTCATGATTCTGTACACTTTTGTATTTGATCTGATTGATCTCTGATGTGTATTACTCATTTCTGTCAGTTGTTTACTATATAGATAACCGTTCTTATTTTCGTAATACATTTAAAAGCATGGACTGGATGCATGTAAACACACTCATACATAGACCATTCAATGTACATTCCTGGTCCTGTTACCATGCATTACAGCAAGATGTTGGTCAGTAGGAGGATCCCCTTATGTAAGAAAATCGCACACTGTTGCATTGTCTAACTGGATGTTATGTCCATAATTTAACAGTATTTTCAGTAAAACCACTGTTTACTTATCTGATATCAGTAAAGTTTGGAAGTATGCAAGCACATATCTCATTGACTTAATGAATTCTCAGATGTGCTTTATTTCATTTCCATTATTTCTTGAATAAGAGTCCAAAACATTATAGATTTAGGTGCGTACAGCTGTCAAAGTGCATGAAGTTCTTCTGTGGACAGTCTGTATCAAGTCTCCCTAGAGGCAAAAGCAGTGCGCAAGTATGTTTAGGGAATGTGATAACACAAGTCTCTGCATATTATTTGTTCATTGAGAATTTCTTCTGTAAAATGTATCTCCTGTGCCATATGTCACTGAAATGTCCTACTGAAAATGCATTGCATCTGCTTATGTTTGGACACCACAATTGAGAATCTACACAGGTTCCTGGTCACAAGAGCTATAATGCAGATTCATGGAAATTATCCATGCATTACTCAACACAGTGGCTGCCTTACAGCAGGGTCTGTTGATGCTAATACATAACTAACGGCATGCTGACCTCCAAACAGCCAATAAACTATATGAAAAACTGTGTATCTCATATGAACTTTTCTGTGCGTGTGTGTTCATGCAGAGTAAACAGTGTCACCTTTTCACTGTCTGATACATAACCATTTTCCAACAGTATGAAGCGTATATTGCATGGATAGTAGGATGAAGCCTATGAAGTTACGTGGTTGTCTGTAGGTACCGTCTAACTGTACTGCGGGCCCTACCAAATCTTCAGAAACTGGACAACATTTCAGTAAAATCTGAAGAAGTGCAGAATGCCATGAAGAAGGGACGAGAATTGGTACATCCAGATGATATTCAAGAACTATCTCCTCCTAGGGAGCATCACTGGGCATCAGGCTTCAGCAGTCCATCCCACAGCCCCACACGGCATGAGGTGTGTTGAGCTAAGATGTTTGTGGAATAAAGCAGGAAAGTAATATTGCTTCAGCTCAGATGTAAACATGTCAAGTAATCCTTGATTTCAAACTTTCGCCGTGTTCTGAATGTTGTATGCTTTCTTCTGGGTAATTCCCCGCCGTCTGAATTCAGATGCTGGGGAATTGCCCAGAAGAAAGCATACAACATGTCAAGTAATGTTGCAGGATTATATGACCCATGTGTACTACGAAGAGTATGAGGAGGTGGAGCACATGGCGAGGACACCTAGTGGCGGCCAGGTGAATGATGTCTTACTAGTTGCATTTTCAGTCATTGCATGCAGCATGTCATCTCCTGAATTGCTTCAGACAATGGCTTCATGTTTTAAGGACAAATCTGGGACAGCTATGGATGTCATGTTTCTGTACCGTGCACACTATTTGGATGTGGAGTTGATATGTGACTAAACTCTCTTCACTTCAGACTGGGTTGTATCTTACAGTGTGTGTTCATATTCTTTGGAACAAATGTATTTTCAAACTGTACTGGAATCACATCTTGCAGTGTCTGTTCATAATTCTTGGAACAAGTGTGCTGCAACCTGTACACCTTGAGCTTGCCGTAGTATTGTTAGTAGTATGTTGCATACTGGACTGCTGCCACAATTTGTGTTTGTGTGTTTAGGAAACACAGATTTGTTTGTAAGAATGGGTCTGCTGCTTTCCTCTTTTATATGTATATGTTCATGTATGTATGTGTGTATGTGTCTGTTAAGGTTACAAGCTCGAAGTCTTCTTACAAATAACCATCAGGGTGTCTTTGTAAATCAGAATTCTGTAGGACCAATTCATAATGAATACGACTGTACACATCTTGACCTCGTGTCATCTCGTTAAAGAAACTCAAGAAATAAAGGGTACAAAAATAACGTGTTTTCTCTTTCTTTTTTTAATAGTGTTCAGAGAAATTAAAATGAGAGGGCAACTTTAATTTTCTTTTAGTGGATGGGACAGAAAATTTTCCAAATGAAAGAAATGTTGCGTCATAAACTAGAGTGATGTGAATTGCATGACTTTGTAGTGATTATTTTGTAGCTTGAATTGCACTTAATTCAGCATTACCAGCAAACACTCCACATAAAATAATAGAAAACATACTTGTATTTTCACTTCAGTTGGTCCGCTATATTTATTTCTTAATCACAAGAGAACACAGAATTTTGCCTTTATGTAGCCGTCAGCTATTGCAATTCATTTTAAACTGCGTGCACATTGTGTTGTATGTTTGTGACTTCATGCACTTTTTAGTGTGCATAGTAGGTACTATTGTTTGGAAAATGTATGGTCATTGAGACCGTACATCTGGGATAAGTATGCACCTAGAATGGAGATTTGCCCCTCTGCCACTGATCTTAGTAAAAGTATGTGCTGAACTGTATCTGACCTTCCATCACCTTCTGACCTTAATTTTGCATTTACACTATTTTTTCAGCAGGTGAAATTTACTGAAGGTTAGTTACTACACTGCTTAGACTTGTACCAAGGGATCACTATTTTAGGAATGTTCTATGACCCTGATGAATGAAGGCATGTAATAGATGTCTATGTTACTGGTGTTTGGTATGAATAAATGTTGGATAGTAATCAGTTTGGGTGGCTGCGATGGTGGAGGGATTATAGTAGAAAAATGTTTGTATAACATGGTGTATGTATTGATGGCTGAGTGTAGAGCTGTGAGGTAGGATTGGTGTCCATAGCACTGAATTGTTGGGTCTAAGTGCAGGAATTGCACTTCGTAGTTATTAGTACTGGAGAAATATAAGAAGGACAATATTAACGGGTTATTCATGCCATTATAAATACAAACATTAAAAATTTGATACAAGTATGACAAGGTATATGTTATGTTGTATACAGAGAAGTCCTCCAAGACGGCAGGGAACTGGTGACAGGGAGCCAGAAGCAACAGATGTACAAAGACACTCAGGGCTGATGCATGACGAACATCATACATATTATGAGACAGAGAGGCACAGTTCTAATTATGGAGCAGAACCTCCTGTGTGAGTAAATTCAGGTGCAACAGTGCTTACTATTACCAATCCTAGAGCACTTATGTGCTTTAAGAGACACAAGAGATGTTTCCAGACTTTACACTTTAAAGTTAAGAGCTTTTATGGTTATGAAAATTAATGTAATTAGTGTGAATAAATAAAGCCAGAAAACTGAAAATTATTGTAACTGTTGGGTGCTATAAAACAAATTAAATTATTGTAACTGCTGGGCCATACAACAAATTAAGTTTTGTAACTCTGGGGCTTATAACACAAAGAAAGAAACTTGACAAACCTGCCAATTTCTTGTTTTAAATGAATTAATGTGAGAATATCAAACAGAGATGCCATATTTTATTGACACATTAAATACTATACTTTCAGTGATTTAGTTTGACTGGAACCAGTGTGAAACTTGGCATGCAATGACTGGGATGTCTCTAACCAGTTCCACATCTTTCTATGTTGTTTACTTGCCCTGTCTTCTGAGGTATGGCAACACATTACTGGATGATTGGTACTTGATGTTCGAATACAGCATGGTGGTCTCATCTCCAAGGCTCAGAATGCCTAGCACCAATCACTCAGTGACGTGGCACCATATCCAAGGACAATGGAGACCTCAGATTCGCTGTGGTGAAGGTGTAAAAAAAATTGCATTACTTTACTATTGTGGCTACTGCAAGTGCAAGTGCACACCATCTTAAACTGTTGCATTGTGTATTTCAATTGGAAACTGAGTGAAACTGAAGCTGCACTGGCAATCATACTTGCACTGGCATGACAGTAGTAGTAAACTGGACCCCACACCTCCTCCTCATCCTTCTTCTCATAAAACTGATACTGCATATTCTCGAATCTAATCCGCACTAGTTTTTTCCAATTTCTTAAACGAAAAAGTTAGTTCGCGGTTCTAATCCGCACCTATGGGAGGATGATGGTGAGTATAAACATGATACTGACTGGGTGACAGATAACAATTCAGTTATGAGTGATGATGGCAAGTCTGATTAATAATAAATTATAAATATTATATATTATAAATAATAAATAATATAATAAATTATTGTATTGTATTGTTCTTACAGCACGTACAGCGGCTGTATCATTTTTCCAAAATCCAGCTCACGACCATGAATCTAATCCGCATGCGATTCTAATCCACATCTGATTTTTAAGCCCTCTGAAACTGTTAAAAGGGTGCGGATTAGATTTGAGAATGTACGGTATATGCAGGCTAAGTGTCTAGCACATTTGGTGTGTATATGGTCATTCAGAGAATTCCTCATATTTATTTTATGTAATTATGGAATATGTTTATTTTTTCAGATATTCTCAGCATCACAGCTGTCCCTGCGAAGTGAGTATCAATGAACTCTGAATTTTGATGTTACAATGTGACAGTTATTTCAACAAGTAATTGCATGATTTTCTAACATATTTATTTGTTGTAAGTTAGTCACTGTGACTGTCCACACTGCAATATCTGTATATTCTGTAAGGAAATGTAATACGTCTCACTTCTGTTCACGTCAGCATCTGTTATCTGTCATACTGCTTTTTTAAATGTACATGACTGTCTTATATCTTGCAGAACAAATTCCAGCATCATTTTGTTTGTTGATTAAAGAAGTGCATTGTTTGCAATGCTTTTTCTGAGTTCCTTGTTGTGTACCGACACAATCTTTAATTGACTCTAAAGAAATCATTTTAAGAGCAAGTAATGGTCAGCTGTTTTGTAAGAACAGAATACTTTGGCCATTATAATGGTTTCCACTTAAAAAGCCCTTTGTATTACTTTTCTGCCTCTGGAATTAAAATTTTTGCGTCCCAAAAATATCACGATACGAATGGTGTATTTAAATCTTGTTTCATTTATTTTCCACACAAAAATACATCTCACCTAAAATCACAAATTTAAAGGCATGTATTGAACATTTCATCCATATATTAATATTTAGTTGGATCATGTTATATGCTGAAATGAAAGCGAAAGAGTCAGACATTAATATTTATCAATGCCTTTCAAGTGCTTAGCAGGCAGTAGAGATGAGAATTGAGGCAGTGTGGTAGGACTGTGCATCATTTCAGGCTTTTGCCACGATGTTGATGAGATCTGTGCATTTCTGGGATATTATGCAGCGTAGAGTGGTATGAGGGGATCCTAATAAGTCCTTAGCCCGACCTACTTCTCATTGTCGTAGGATGGAATTGATATTGTTGTTTGAAAGAGGGGTCTTTTTTTGCCAAATGGCAAGTCTTTTCTTGTTACAGAGGCTGAAAGGAAGCATGTCAGGCGACGCGCGCGATTTCAACAACATGGAGATGCGAGCTGTCGTGAAGTTTTTTTTCTTGCAAGGCAAGGCACGTAAGGAAATTCACGCCATTCTGACAAACGTTAGGGGAACATGCAACATCGTATGCCACCATCAAAAACTGGGTGGTCCAGTTTAAATGTAGTGATTTTTCCTCCTGTGATATGCCTCATCCTGGACCACCCAAAACAGAAAACACCCCAGAGATTATTGATCAAATTAACGAGCTAATCTTGGAAGACCGCCGGATTTCAGCTAAATCAATAGCTGAGCAACTGGGCATCTCATGTGAGTGGGTTGGGTCCATCATTCATGTAGATTTGGACATGTGGAAGCTCTCTGCGAAGTAGATCCCAAAATGTCCAAATGCGGATCAAAAACGTCATCGGTGCCAGTCGTCTGAGCAACTTTTGGAATTTTTTCAGCGCGATCCAAATGATTTCCTGTCACGATTAGTGACCATGGACGAAACCTGGTTATATCACTATGACCCGGAAACGAAGCAACAATCAGTAGAGTGGTGGCATAGTGACTCACCCAGCCCCAAAAAATTCTGATTGAAAAATCCGCTGGGAAATTTCTCGCCTCGATTTTTTGGGATCAAGAGGCATCCTCATTGATTATCTTCCGAAGGACCAAACTATCAATGCAGAGTATTACTTATCTCTGTTGATGCAATTGAAGGACATTTTGAAGGAAAAATGCCATGGGAAGGTCACCAAGGGGTTCTTGTTCTTGCACGACAGTGCCCCGGCTCACTGGGCGCTTGCAACCCAGAAGAAACTGGCCTACCTGGGCTTCCAATTTCTTGATCACCCACCCTATTCTCCGGATCTGGCCCTGCTGGACTACCACCTGTTCCCTGGACTCAAAAAACAATTGAAAGGTCGCCATTTTTCATCCAACGCAGAGACCTGGTTGGATGGACAACCTTCTGAATTTTTTTTTTTGAGTGGCTCGCAAAAGTTAGAGCAACGGGCTAAGAAGTGTATTGAGCTTCATGGGGAGTATGTTGAATAAATCCCGAGTTTGATCGCTGTAGCTTGTTTCCTTCCTGGTCAGACTAAGGACTTAACTGTACCCCCTCTTAATTCCTTACCGATGTTCTTCAATGTTCTTGAAATCCAAATATTCTTGATTTTTTGACCACTGAAGGTGGGACTGATAGGTTTTCCTGAAACGTCGGTAAGGAATTAACACTCCACACTCCATATTGTCTGATAAGAGCACAGATCACGTGGTAGGACTAAACTGTGTCTGAAGCTCTGGTCTTGTTGAAAGTTTAATTGAAATTTGCTAAAGAGTATTAAATATTATTGTGTCCAGTATCAGTTGGTGTTGATAGTAAGGTGCCTGTCATACAGACAGTAGCTTGGATGTGATTGTACTGTGCAGGTTTACAGTTTTGTCTGAAAAAATATTTCACTTTGTTCTGCTGTTTCAATGCACATAATCAGTACTGATTCATAGTAATAATGCTGTTGGATTTACACCACATATTTTATCCTTCTGTTTAAAACATGAACATTATTATTGATAAGAGAAGATTGACACGCATGGTTAAAAATCCTTTTGTTTTATTTATCACATAGCCTTACAGGTTGATAATATAAAGGTAGAATAAACAAGAATTTTTTGATAAAGGATTCTCTTTAATATCTGAATGTATTGTGTCATCTGTAGGATGATTTTGGAATTCTGCTTTACTTGAAGGAATGGCAACTAGATTAGGAACTTCAGTAATATTCCACAAATGAATACTTTAGAGTAGAGTTGGCCAACTTGAACCCACAGGAGGGCCACATAACTCATTACAGACTCGCCTGAGGGCCGCATTTGGGTATACATATGTTGAAGGGGGGGAGGGGGAGGGTGTGATTGAATTCACTAGAATGTTATTTACAAAAATTAAGTTATGCTGAAAGTACTAAACTCAGTAAACACAAACTGTGTGCTGTATTAAAGGCGATGCATTATATAAGGAGCACATATTCTGTGCTGATTAAGATACCACATTATATTCTGTAGACCTATTATGTTTGTGAAACTGTATTACTGATAATATTCAGGTGACCAAGGACCACATATAGTTTCTTCAGGGGCCACACATGGCTGGGAGGCTGCTTGTTGGTTAGCTCTGCTTTATAGGAAAGTTAAGGACATCATTGGAGTGATCATTTGTGTCATTTATGTTTTTAATATACTGAAGTCCATTTCTCACATAATGGCTGGAATAGGTTTACATTCATCTAATGGGTACATGATAAGCCATGTACAGTGAAATAAAACTGGCTAAATGCAGTGAAGTTTTGTCAGACAATCATCTTAACCAAAATGGAATGAAAACTGTTTTGATGACTGTCCCATTTTTCATTGTTGTGTACTGTTATAGTGAGCAACACAGTAAGCACATGGTGTTTGTATACAAAACAGGTACCGATCCTTTCGTTCAAGAACTCGCCAGATGGAGATTAAAGGGTAGTCCAGGGTTGTGGAGACAGACGCATCTTTTAAAATAACATTTTATTAGTTGAAGAATAAAAGACCAACTTGATGTCACTTGTTATTTTATTTCACTTCTTTTGTACTCAACATGTTTTGGACATTAATATATCCATCATCAGGAGCTTGCGACTGTGCTGTTGAATTACCACTTCGGTCATTTTGTTCTGTAAAGACGGAGTTTTATTGTAAACGGATGTTGCTGATAATGCTGAAAACGTTTTATTGCATTCTGATGTACTGATATCTTCAGATCTTTATATAAAAGTTGATTATAAGTTGATGTATTGTCCTGTTAACTTTGTGTAAAGTTGCTGTTACTAACCTTGCTTGTATGTAGCGCTCTCCAACTTCTACTAACAGTCACCCAGAAGAGGCCTTACCATCAGAGAGTGTGCAGGATGAGATTGGCTCTCCCATGGCCATGTCAAACAGCATGCCTCTTATGAAGGTCAGCATATGCAATGTGTGATGAATAGAGCACGTGCTGGAAAGTGTATTTTAAAAACTTATTATGGGTTTGTCCCTCCTTGGGATTCTGAAATTGGCTTCACAGAGCCAAACTCTGTGTGCAGAGAAGTTTCCATAATACTTGGGTGGGCCATGGCTCAGGCAGTTAGCTGCCAGCCTCTCACTATCAAGGCCCGGGTATGATCTCAGGCCATTCCATGTGGGATCTGTGGTGGACAGAGTGGCAGTGGGACAGGTTTTTTCTGGGTATACCAGTTTTCCCCTGTTGGTATAATTTTGCCATTGCTAAATACTCAGTCATACATCTGTCACTGATGTTAAATAATCTTATGAGTTGCCACCATACTTAGTAATTTAGAAAACCTTCAGTAATACTATGTGTTGAAGACCATGGCCATATTGTCCATTAAAGATAATGAAATGCCATAGATAAAAATATGACTGATATATTTAATAATCTGTTGTGACTGTTGATAGTCATCCTGTGATTGTCAGTGTACATGCTTCTGTGAATCTTCTTTTACAAAGAACAGAGCCAGTTCCAGAAGCAAGCCAGATTGAGGGACAGAATTTTTACAAGAAGTGCACACGTAGTGTAAAGGTTTTCAAGTGGATGTAAGCGTGATATTAGGGAACATTATGTGTGGCTAAAATGAACCCTGATTTAGTAGATCCACCTCCTAGTGGTGCACCCTGGGCAACGTTCTGTATGGCTAAGTGATCTGCAGCTCTGGCATGGCGATCCAACTAGTTAATTAGAATTATATTATATTATTGCAAACATGTGTAATCAGAAAGGAAAAGTACGAAAATGCTCTTCTCAGAGCAAACTTAAGAATCAAAGTGGAGACCCCTCCCACAGCACACACACCAGCCTAAAAATCCTCCAGTGGAACGCCGGAGGGCTGTCACAAAGTGAGAAAACACAACTGCACCTAAATCTGGTTAAACATGATGTGGACATCTTCGCCATCGTGGAAGCAAACCTCACAGCTGAGAAACTCATCTGTTACCAGCTTAACGGATATACACTCTACAGCCTACTGAAATACAGACAAATTGCCAGTGGGATATTAATTGGGGTAAGCAACTCCCTCTGTGCGGAATTCCAAATAGTAAAAGAAATGGGCAGCTCAGAAGACAAAAGTGAAATAGTGAAGGTTAACGTGTGGAAGAAAGGTAATAACTTCACAATCTACGCTATATACAACCCCCCGAATAATAAGCCCGACTTTACATCCCTCCACATTACCAGCAAAACCGTAATGATTGGAGATTTTAATGCTCATTCCCCTAAGTGGGGCTATAAGGACACCAATGCAGCAGGGAAAGAGATGGAAGACCTACTCAA
>Ga0123357_10010619_pt1 | contig 11731 bp, 10 predicted proteins | sample TergutEmb28metaG_FD_89873 | JGI IMG/M metagenome (GOLD analysis project Ga0123357, IMG submission 89873) | Embiratermes neotenicus P4 segment gut microbial communities from Petit-Saut dam, French Guiana - Emb289 P4 | ecosystem: Host-associated > Arthropoda: Insects > Digestive system > Gut ...
AAAAGGAGAAACAAGATATTATGATTACAATTATGTATTTAACAAAGGACAAACAGATACATTGTCTTTATTTATTTTTGATGCCGATACATTCAATACATATAGTTGGGACGAAATTAAAAACGGCTATAAAATATTAAAAAGATATGACTTAAGTCCACAAGATTTACAACAACTAAATTGGCAAATAACATACCCACCAGATGAAAGAATGAAAGACATGAAAATGTATCCGCCGTATAGGAGTGAATAAAGTGAAGAAAAATATTTCAAAAGCCCTGCTCGCCGTAGTGTGTAGAAAAATAATGTGACCGCTCGGCGTAGGCTCTTTGCCTACGTCGAGTTAAAAGCAAAGCTCCGGCTTTGCGAAATAATAGAATGAATATAGAATTGAAAGAAGAAAAAATGTTGATTTACAAGTCAATAGACTTGCTTTTAGCTCGACATAGCGGGACGCTATGCCGAGCGAGGGTATTAGGTGTAAATGCATTGGGTGGTTATTATAATGATAAATAAATTTTATGGGAAAAGGATATTTAACAAGGCGTTTTTTTGCATACTATATTGATGAAGTATTTATTTTCATTATTTATCAAATTCTACTATTTGGTTATACGATGGGGTTCATTAGGGGTTATCGGATGCGCATTGTTATTTTATGGATTTAAAATAATGACTCGGCGATAATACAATTCCCTCGCTCGGCGAAGCATCTTTCGTTTCGCCGAGCTTTATAAAAACAGGTAAATATAAATCTCTTTATACCTAATTTTAACAGTAAAAACAACCTAATTATCAATGAGATATATATTCAATCACAAGCCTCGTTGACTAATTATTCATAGGTTTTTTACGACAAAACCCTTATTCCCAAACAGCCCGCTTAGTAGCTGACGATTTCCTTCTCTATCTCCGCCCTTATTCCTTTCAAACAAATATGTATATGACGCTTACGGTCAGCTTGCATTCCAAACCAATGCACGCGGAAAATTTATCACAACTTGTGATAACTATTCGGAGGACTTTGACTTAGCTCAACTTGACAACGTGGAAAAAAATGTAATACAGAAATTTGGTAAAAAATAAAAAATTCCGGCTAATTTTGCAAATATAATGCTGTAGAGGGGCTTTCGCCCCAAGTCATTGAGACTGAGTTGTTAACTACAGTGTTCTTTCATTTCTTGATTATTTTCCATCAATAACAGGATAATGAAAATCAAATTTTAAATCTCCTCAACTTTTTTGAAAAATAGAAAACCATCGGGGCGATAGCATTTTCAGATTTTTCGTCCGATATAAGAAACGGATAAGCGCAATTTTCAGGTTGGCGTAAAAATTATGTCCTAAAAAACACATGGAATAATATATCAAAAGGCGGGGAATCGATTTGTCTTTTCGCTCTCGATAGACTTGATAGTGAAACGAATCAAAACTTTTTTGTATCTGTTTCCGCGAAAATCCGGGTAAATCCAGAACAGCCAATTGCCGCTCGTCTTTCGTGTTGATATGCTCTGGCAAAAGATTCATCTGCCGACATGTCTCGGCGATTTTTGTTCCCTGGTAAGGAAAGAAAATCGACGTTGCGTGAAAAGCCGGCTGTATTTGCCGGTTCATTTGAAGCGTTTCTGCAAAATCGGCAGGCGTTTCGGTCGGTAATCCAATCATATTGAACAATGCAACCGCTATTCCGTAATTTTTGGCTGTCTCTGCCGCTTTCAGAACCAATTCATTGGAGTAATCCCTGTGCAATATTTCTTTTCGTATTCGATAGCTGCCCGATTCCAAACCAATAGTAATCAGCGTGATATTCGCTTTTTTGAACTGCGTAAAAACAAAATCAAAATCAATACGGGGAAATATACGCAAATTGGTACTGAAAGAAATTTTGAATCCGGTTTCTTTCCCGAAAATTTCCATTTGTTCGCAAAATTTTTCCAACCAAACTCCGTCAGTAACAATCGTTTCAACTTCCAACTGAATTTCGTTAATATCCGAATATTCTTTATATATACTCCTTATTTCGGAAAGAATATTTTCAGGGCTGCGCATACGGACATATTTGCCTGCGCCGACTTTTCGTAAAGAATGGTTGGAACAGTAGGTGCAATCGAACGGGCATCCTCTTCCCAGTAACACAGCCGGTTTGGTATGAGGTTCCAAAATCCATTCCAGCCACATCTCCCGGTCGGGAAATGGCAATTCATCCAGGTTTTGCAGGAAAGGGCGTGTTGGATTTTTCACAACCCCGTCCGGCGTTTTTACCCATAGATTCCGAATGTCGCTGATTGATTCATGAGCCTCCAGATGCTGAACTAACTCCAACACAGGCGCTTCCCCTTCCCCTATACAAATAGCGTTGAACAGCGACAAAAGTTTTTCGTCGGGATTCAACGTAATATGAACGCCTCCGGCAATCAGGAACAATTCAGGGAATTGCTTTTTTACTTGGGACGCTATTTCACAAATAAAATCAAATTCGGAAAATACAGCTGTAAAGGCAATGATTTGAGGCTTGAATTGATTGATTTTTTGACTTAGCAGTTGAAAATTTTGCTTGCCGTTCGCACGGTCAAGAACCGCCAGACTGCATTCGTGAAGGTGTTGTTTGAGTACTCCGGCAATGGAAGATATTCCGTGATAAATTCCTTCCTGATTCAACAATGGTTTTTGTGGAACAATTGTTTTTTGTGTGGAATAAACAAACAGAATTTTCATTTAATCCAGTCGAATCCGGTATAGGGTTGCAGTATGTTGGGAATCCGGATGCCTTCCGGCGTTTGATTGTTTTCCAGCAAAGCCGCAACGATTCGAGGCAAAGCCAGGGCGCTTCCGTTCAAGGTGTGGCACAGTTGTATTTTTTTATTTTCGTCGCGGTAACGGCATTTCAAACGATTTGCCTGATAACTCTCGAAGTTGGAAACGGAACTGACTTCCAGCCAGCGTTCCTGAGCTGCCGAAAATACTTCAAAATCGAATGTCAACGCTGAGGTGAAACTCATGTCGCCGCCGCAAAGACGAAGGATACGCCAGGGCAATTCCAGCGCGTCCACTAACGACTGCACGTAATCGACCATTTCTTGCAGCGATTCGTAGGAATGTTCCGGTTTGTCGATCCGCACAATTTCCACTTTATCAAACTGATGCAAACGGTTCAGCCCGCGAACATCTTTTCCGTAAGAACCGGCTTCGCGCCGGAAACAAGCCGAATAAGCGGCATTTTTTAGCGGTAAGTCTTTTTCTTCAAGAATCACATCGCGGTAAATGTTGGTAACCGGCACTTCCGCCGTAGGAATCAAATATAAATCATCGACTGTGTCATGATACATTTGTCCTTCTTTATCAGGCAATTGACCTGTTCCATAACCGGAATCGGCATTGACTAAATAAGGCGGTTGAATCTCAATATATCCTGCTTTTCGGGCGCTGTCCAAAAAGAAATTAATCAAAGCGCGCTGCAATTGAGCGCCTTTTTGTTTGTAAACCGGAAAACCGGCGCCTGCTATCTTAACGCCTAATTCAAAATCAATTAAATCGTATTTCTTGGCTAATTCCCAATGCGGAAGGGCGTCTTTGGACAGAACAGGAATCACGCCGCCCGTTTTTTCTATCCGGTTGTCTTCTGCATTTTTACCTTCCGGAACACGGTCGCTGGGAAGATTCGGTATTTGGCACAAAAGTTCGACCAATCGTTTTTCCGCCTCTTTCATGTCAACTTCCAATTGCTTAACGTTTTCCTTCAGAGTAGATACTTTGGAGCGGGCAACTTCGGCTGCGTCTTTTTCGCCGTTTTTCATCCATTGTCCGATAGACTTCGACAATTGGTTTATTTCGGCTAAATGATTATCTAATTGCTGCTGCGAAGTTTTTCTTTTCTGGTCGGATTCAACCACATCATTGATAATTGATTGAGCGTCATAATGTTTCTTTGCCAATCGTTCAACGACTCCCGATGTATTTTCTGTAATGACTTTCAGTGTAAGCATATCATTTGAATGTATGGGCTAAGTGCGCCATTTTAATTGCCGTTACGGCATATTCATCGCCTTTATTTCCGTATTTTCCTCCGGAACGGTCGATGGCTTGTTGCAAATTATCAGTTGTCAAGAGTCCAAAAATACAAGGAATATCGCCTTCGGCGTTTAATTGTGCAAAGCCTTGTGTCACTCCCGAACAAACATAGTCGAAATGAGGGGTATCGCCGCGAACGATGCATCCCAATCCAATGACTGCATCCGGTTTGACGCTTCCAATGATGCGTTTGGCGGCATAAACCAGTTCAAAACTTCCCGGTACGTGCACCACAAAAATATTTTCTTTTTTGGCTCCGTATTTAAGTAAAGTGTTACAAGCGCCTTCTTTCAGTTTTCCGGTAATGTCCTGATTCCATTCAGAAACAAGAATCGCAAAACGGAAAGCGCCGGCGTCCGGCACATACTCCGGATTGTAATCGGATAAATTTTGATATTGGGTAGCCATTATTTGATTTTCGAAGCGGCGCGTTCGATGAATTTGTCTATATCGCTTGCTTCTTGCGAATTAGGATATTTATCTTTAATCGTTTGATAGGCTTTTTTAGCATTTGCAAAATCAGAGAGGCTTTCGTAAGCAGTTCCGGCTTTTTTCAGATAGACAGGGCTTAAAATGTCGCTATTTGCTTCGGAAGCCGTTTTATCGAAATACTTAACGCCTTCTTCCACTTTACCTAAATCGACATAGCAATCACCTATCATTCCTTGAATTAACGGAGCAAATATCTTATCGTTGGCTTTGTATTTTTTCAAATACTCCAAGGCGTCTTCCGGTTTATTCAAATGGTAATAACACATTCCGGCATACGCTTTTGCCAAATTAGCTGTGTTAGTCATGCCATAATCATCTATAATGCTTAAGAATCCAATGTAATCCTTTCCATCTCCATTCAGAGCCTTATCCCATTGTTGAGCTGCAAAGTAATTTTGACCCGGAAAAATAGCCACTTGTGCATCTTTTTCTTTCGGAATAAAATAATATTGGCGAACGCCGAGAATGGCCACTACAATCAGAATAACAACAGCAACTGCAATTATAATACTATTTTTGTATGATTCAATGAATTTTTCGGATTTCGAAAATAGTTCGCCTACATTAGCCTCTACCTGCGAGGAGCTTTTTTTCGTTTTTTTTGCCATTGTTTTACTTGATTTATTTTAGTTTAATTGATTATTTCGGAGTGCAAAAGTAAGTCTTTTCTCGCTATAAATAAAATTTTCCCATATCTTTTTTTATTTTCTTAAGGAAAAGACTTACTTTTGCCTGATAAAATGATTAAAATCGCAGAATGAAGTTTCTATTTGTAGTTCAAGGGGAAGGGCGGGGACATTTGACACAGTCTATTGCTCTGCGGGAAATGCTGACGAAAAACGGTCACGAAGTGGTAGCTGTTTTAGTCGGAAAGAGCAACCGCAGGGAGCTTCCTTCTTTCTTTTTGAAAAATATACAATCGGAAGTCCTGCGTTTTGAAAGCCCGAACTTTCTTCCTGCTTCCCAAAAAAAACAAACCAATATCTGGGCAAGCATTGTTTATAATTTTTTGAAAACCGCTTCTTATTTGAAAAGCATTCATTTTATCCGCAAGCAAATTAAAAATCTGAATGCGGACATTGTTGTTAATTTTTATGAAATACTGACCGGATTTACATACGCTTTGTTTCCGCCGAAAGTTCCATACGTTTGCATAGCGCATCAATACATTTTTCTTCATCCCGAATTTCGATTTCCGAAAGCCAACAAAATTGAAATCAGGCTATTGCGCTTTTTTACATGGATTACCTGTATCAGGGCGTCCAAGTTGTTTGCGCTTTCCGTAAAAAAAATGAATAATGTGCCGGAAAAACGGATTGTGGTCGTTCCGCCATTATTAAGAAAAGACGTATTGGAAGCTGAGGTGCGCGACGGAAATTATCTTCACGGATATATGCTGAACGACACGTATGCCGACGAGATCGTTCATTTTCAAGCAGAACATCCCGATGTTTATATCAATTTTTTCTGGGACAGGAAAGGTGTGGAAGACGTCACCGTAATTAACGACCGGTTATCGTTTTATCGCTTGAACGACAAACTGTTTATCAACCAAATGGCAGGTTGTAAAGCTTACGCGACGACGGCGGGCTTTGAATCGGTATGCGAAGCTATGTATCTGGGAAAACCGGTTATGATGGTGCCAACCCACATTGAACAAGCCTGCAATGCGTTTGAGGCTTCTTTAGCCGGCGCGGGAATCGTAGCGGACAATTTCGAACTGGAAAAATTATTGGAATATATTCCTCACTATCAAAAGAATACTGATTTTCGCGATTGGGTGCAACAAACCCAAATCATTCAAAACGCATTTGATTCCATTTGAACTGTTTCGGCGCATCCGTCAAATAGGGCGTTACATTTGCTTTATCATCCTTGCTTAAATAATCAGGCGTCGTGTAATATTGCAGTAACACCTGTTTATCAGGATCATAATGCAATTGCATTAAAGAAATATCGAGGGGAATCAGCGCGTTTTTAACTTTTTCGTCATCCGGATTAATTCCCTCTTTAAGAAAATCGTATTTATTGGCAAAAGTTATAAAAACCGAAGCGGATAATTTTTTCCATGAAGTCGTATAAAATTCAAGTTTACTGTCGCACACCGGCGCACAAACCGTTTGAATCAAACCTGCGATTTTAGTATCATTAATCATCGGAAGCAGAAACAACTCCATTGTATTCTTACCGGTTTGAATCTGAAGATAATCGTCTGTCATGCGAACTATCGAACAGGAATCATCGAAACGATTTTTTACGGTTGGCGTCTGTCCCGCTTTGTACAAATCGATTAAATCCAGGCGGTCGGAAACGGATAATGAAAATAATGCAGGGTCGGGCAAACTGCCAAACAAATCGCTCGCCGTCTGCGCCTGAACCGGATGAACAGCAAGGCTTAATAAAAAAAGGGAAAAAACAATTTTTGATTTCATTTGTATCAGCTGTTTTTTATATGATTGTGACTAATCCAAAATTTGAACTAAAATTTCTGCGAAAGTACAAAAGTTTTTTGAAATAGCCGACACCGGTAAATAGAGTTATTAAAAAATATTTCGAAATTATATTTGCATAAGATAAAAAAAGCATATACTTTTGTGATATGCTAATAAATATTTCAGATGAAATCGTATCTTTGTACCTTAAAAGTATAAAAACGGTGCAAGTTAAAAAACTTACAAAGATGCAAATAACAGCAAAACTGCAATGAACAACACAAATCCGACTCCTTTCCTTCGTTTAGTCGCCAACGATTTACTGAAGCGATTCGGAACCAATTTGGCGGAACTTACGGTTGTCTTTCCAAGCCGGAGGGCGCGTTTGTTTTTCAATCAGTATCTGTATGAAGAAGTTAATCACCCGCTTTGGGCGCCGCAATACAGTTCTGTCGATGAACTTTTCGAGAGCGTATCGCCGTATCGCAAAGCCGACCAGATACAATTAACCGGCGATTTATACCAATCCTATTCTGCCGTTTATAATGCCCGTTCAGAAAAACCGCTGACCGAAACTTTCGACGAATTTTTCTTTTTTGGGGAAATACTGCTCAATGATTTCGACGATATTGATAAAAACCTGGTCAACGCGCGACTGCTGTTTGATAATCTTCAGGACTTAGACCGGTTGAAAGACGATTTTTCTCATTTGTCGGAAAATCAAAAGGAGGCATTGATCCGGTTTCGCAATATTTTTTTCGGGGATGGCGGTAGAGACGGAACGCACCCGGTCTCTACATTGAAAACCGCCTTTGCTTCGATTTGGAATTTATTGGGAGATGTTTACACCACATTCAAAGAAAAATTACGCGCTCAAGGAATTGTTTATCCGGGCATGCTGATGCGGGAAACGATTGAAAACGAATCCATTGATTTTCAGGGAAAACAATACGCTTTCGTCGGATTCAATGTGCTGAACAAATGCGAAGAACGTTTATTCAAGAGGCTGAAACATAAATCTTTGTTTTATTGGGATTACGATACGTATTACCTCCATTCGGAAGCGGGACGGTTTATCCGGAAAAACATAAGTACATTCGGGTCTGCTTTGGATGATTCGGGATGCGATGCTTTTTTGAATCATCACAAGGAAATCACTTTCTTAGCAGCTTCTTCCGAAAGCGGACAAACCGGCGTGATTCCATCGTGGGTTGATTCTTTGCGACAATCAACGGATTTCAACTACCCTGATTCGGCTGTTGTGCTTTGCAATGAATCGGTTTTGCCGGCAGTGATACACACCATTCCTCCGACCGGAGTTGAAAATGTGAATATTACGATGGGATTTCCGATTACGCAAACGCCTGTCGCCGGTTTCCTTCAGGTATTGAGCGACTTGCAGACAAAAGGCATGGCTTCTGCCGGCGTTTTTCATTACAAATACGTTCTTCCGGTATTGCGGCATCCTTATACACGGATTATTTTTCCGGAAGCTACTGAAATAGAACGCGCTATTACCGAAGGCAATGTTTTTTTCCCAGATAAAAAGATATTAAAAAATGAAGCGATTTTTTCACCAACTGCCGATGCAACCGGACTAAGCCGTTATTTATTAGCCCTTATCGAAAATCTGGGGAAATCCTACAAAAGCGTACAGGATTTCAACGATGTTTACGACGGATTGTATCAGGAATCTATTTTCCGGGCTTATCAGGTGGTAAACCGGCTTTATGGTCTGTTGGAATCCGGAGAATGGTCGTTGGAAAAGCCGACTTTTATACGTCTTTTGCGTAAACTGTTGTCCGTGACCCGTGTACCTTTTCATGGCGAACCGGTAAAGGGCTTGCAGATTATGGGCGTTTTGGAAACGCGAACGCTCGATTTCAAGCATTTACTCCTGCTTAGCGTTAATGAAGGATTTATGCCGGGAAGCAACAACGATAATACCTTTATCCCGGAATTTCTTCGCACCCATTTTGAAATGAGCGCTATCGACCACCAGGATTCTATCTACGCCTATTATTTTTACCGCTTGATTCAGCGCGCCGAAAAAATTACTTTTGTTTACAATACGGATAAAACGCAGACGGGAAAAGCCGAAATGAGCCGCTTTCTTCTTCAATTATTGATTGACCCCCGTTTGAAAATTCAACGGCGAACCTTGCAATCTTCAATAAAACCATGGCAGGCTCAACCGGTAGTTATTCCGAAAATAGACGATATTATTCTGAAAATAAAAGAGTTATACGACTTTAATACTAATCCTGACGCCAAGCCGTTAACGCCTTCGCACCTGAATATATTCATTGATTGTTCGCTTCGCTTTTATTTACAGAAAATACAAGGATACGAAAGTCCCGATGAATTGACGGACGAGCTGGATTCTTCCGTCTTCGGAACCATTTTTCATCGGGCAGCCGAAACGCTGTATCACGAAATCGGACGAACCGGCGGGGAAAAACGCTTTGCTCCCTTTGTCGTGGAAAAATCGCAGTTGGATGCTTATCTTCAACCGGATTCAGATTACAGGATTCGTAAATTTGTCGCCAAAGCTTTTGAGAAAATTTATTTCAAAGGCAGAGCGGTTGATGAAGCGCAATACAATGGCGAACAATTGATTAACTTCAATGTTATTTGCAAAATGTTGAAACGCTTAATCGAATTTGACAGCCAACAGGCGCCTTTCACCGTGGTTGGTCTGGAATGGAATGATTATCATTTTTTTGAATTGGAAGATTATCCGGTCAAACTTAAAATCGGCGGAATCATCGACCGGCTTCAAATTAAAGACGATAAGCAATGGATTCTGGATTATAAGACCGGAGGCTCGGCGAAAACGTTTAAATCGCTCGAAGAGTTGGTTACAGAGAAAGATAAGCGGGCGTCTCATATTTTTCAAACTTTTGTCTATGCCTCAGTACTTTCCCATCTGAACGAATCTAATCTTCCAATCGTTCCCGCCTTACTTTATATGCAAGATGCAGGCAAGGAAAACTATTCGCCTGTGATTGAATATGAAAAAGAACCCGTTACCGATTTTCGCGATTTAAATCCGGAATTTGAGGAACTGTATATACAAAAAATAAGCAGTCTGTTTGATCCGGATATACCGTTTCAACAGACTGCTTATGATTCGAACTGTTCCTACTGTGAATTTAGAGAATTATGTAATCGATAATTCACTTTTTTCCGGAAGATTTAGCGTCAGTCGTAGCGCCTTTGCTTGCACAAGCGGTAGCTTTAGCGCAACCTTTCTTGTCGGCACAACAAGCAGCCTTTGTTCCGTCCTTTTTTTCAGCGCAACATGCAGCTTTTGTACCGTCTTTCTTATCAGCACAGCAAGCGGCTTTTGTTGCGTCTTTCTTATCAGCAGCACAGCAAGCTTTCGTAGCGGGCGCTTTCTTATCCGCATTTTCTACTTTGACCGCAGCTTTATCTTGCTGATTGTCATTCAAAGCCCAACCTGAATTTGCCGTAACAAATAACCCTACAAATAAAACTGTAATAAATAACTTCTTCATAAAACAACGATGTTAATTGTAAAACTGTAATTTATGCTTGCAAAGGTAGAGTATATTTTATTATTCGCAATAGGAATAAATATAAATTATGCTAAAAATGATTAAGGTATGCGAAATAAGCTGTTAGAGGGACAGGAGCTTTGAATTTGAATCTACCCTTTCGTCAGTCCCTCAATCTGTTGATACACATTCCTGAGCATCTCTATCTGATGAACATCGGTCGTTTTTGTAATCAATATCGAATTTCTTATCTTAGAATCAATCCACCGCTTTTGCATATCACTCATCAATTGGTTGTTCTTTACAACTACCGGACTTTCAGGGTATATCCAGAATTGCAGCAACGATTCGCCGTCGTACTCAAAAGAAACCAAATTCGATTCAAGATTAAAAAGTGAATAATAAAAAACAAAATCAGAACCTGAGCGGCTTTTGCCGTTACGCAGCAAATTTTCGTACATTTCCAACAATACAAACAGCTCTGCCTGCAAGAGTTGTAAATCTTCGACGGAAAAGAATTGCAATTGACGATAATACTGTATTTTTTTGATAATATTGGAATACAACATGCTGTCAACAATACAGGTGATATTATTCAACCGGCTAAAACAACCAGTCGCCTTATCGTGTAAATCGTTGATTATCGATGGAATCTCAATATCGGAATACCGTGTAGTAATCAGCGGAATCTTTCCGGTTGAATACATGTAGTGGCAATACTCCAGTTTGAACAGCGATTTGTAGGGCAATAACCGAAAAGGTATCCGGTTCACGGTAGCTGTAATTTTCACAATCTTTGAAACAAGCAGTTTTTCCATAAATTTAACATCATCCCGAAGCAAATCGGAATAAATATCCACCGGATTCTGTTCGATGTTGAAATCCTTGTTCAGAAGGTAATTGCCGCCTGATTTCACTTCCAGCAGTTCATCAATCGAAAGGTTGAAATGTTTTGCAATCGCAATAACTTCTTCAATGGAAAATGGTATTTGATTTCTGATTCTTCGGTAGGCTGTTTCTTTGCTCATTGAAAACATTCGCGTCAGAAAATCCACAGGGTTCTTATCTTCTGGAGATTGTTTGATTATCTCTTTTATTATTTTTGTGTTATAGTTTTGCATACGTTTTTTTAGTTATGAGTTATAAGTTACGAAATATTGGTTTATACGTTTTTTAATCAGATTCCTCACTCCGTTCGGAATGACACTTTGCCTTGTT
>Ga0123357_10010621_pt1 | contig 11730 bp, 2 predicted proteins | sample TergutEmb28metaG_FD_89873 | JGI IMG/M metagenome (GOLD analysis project Ga0123357, IMG submission 89873) | Embiratermes neotenicus P4 segment gut microbial communities from Petit-Saut dam, French Guiana - Emb289 P4 | ecosystem: Host-associated > Arthropoda: Insects > Digestive system > Gut ...
AATCTTGGCTAACCTTGTTTGTACTTTTTCTTACCACAAGTTTACTGTAATAACTATAAGATCATATAACATGCAGCTTAATTTGCTCATATTTATTTTTATTAGAATTAGCTGGTAAGTTTGTTCCTTATGATATGCATACTAGTATTAATATTATTAATATGACAAGATCTATATCCTTAGGCTGTAAAACCTTGTATGGATTTATAGATTGCAAAATAAATGAAATGGAAAAAGAAAAAAAATGAAATTGTATTATTGTCACCAACATATTTTGGCCACATGATTTCTTTTGAGAACAAGAAGACAGTTCTAATTAAAATGTGTCTGGAATCACTCCACAGTATTAAAAACCATGTAACTTCTGGTTAAAATTCACAGTTAAATAATACAATAAAATTTGTATGATTATAAATATAATTATTTTTCTAATCCATATTTTATTTTATTATTCATTTTAACCAGTAATTATATTATTTTTAATACTATGGAGTGATTCAGACACATTTTAATTACAAATGTATTCTTGTTTTCAAAGAAGTCTCCCTGAAGATAGTGACACAAATGGCTGAAACATGTTGGTGACCATAATACAAATAAGTAAATCAATAAAATTAAAGCAAATTTGTTGGTCTTTAATGCAATATATGCATGTAATTAATGCACAGAATATGGAACATATCAAACATTAACCAACAATATTTTTGAGCACCCATGAAAGTATGCCTTTGTCACATTTTAAAATCAATTACATTATATTCAGCAATAAATTTTGTTACTGGATACATTTACTCTTTTCCTGATGTTATGCCACACTAGATCAGTTTTGATCTTTATTGTATAACCAAGATCTTTCCAGGCATACAAAATGAAATGTTACCGCACGGGCTTTAGAAGTTTCATATAAACTTCCACATGCATACTTACATAACCTAACACACCCCTGCAGAACCTATTATGTCCACATTCTTTGACACAGATCATTCATCTGTGGAGCTATGTTTACAACTGAGTGACCCAATGTTAAATTCCTTGTGAACTCAATTCATTTCAAATGTATAATTTTGTATGTCCTGTCCCACGCTTTCCTTCGTGTAATGACAAGTGTAGCTATCTTGGCAGCAGTATAATTTTTTACATGGTATGATACACACCAAGAACCATGTAGTAGTTATACCTGTGCTTACAATAAGCACCACACCATAAGGCCAAGGAATACAGTATATGGGAGAGTGAAGACTTGTCTCCACCTCCACATACATGTAATCAGGACATCAGATGGACAACAGCAATATAGCTGTAAAAAACACAGTTCCTTTATGCTACATTTCCACTCTAAGCTGTCAACCAACACTCCCAGATCACCTTACTATGGGGTGATAGGACCTGCTGCATGAGAAATGCATTCTACTATGCCCTTTTTGATTAGGTGGGCAAATGCCAGAGTAGTCGATGCAAACCACTTCTGAAGACATTAGACAAACAAGATTCTCTGTTACATTGTATGATACATTCAATAAGGAAAAAATTCATTCATTAGTATTCAGCCTTGAAGGCCGGGCTTGGCAGGAACCAGAGCCCAGTCATGTGACCGGTATGGCTCTGGCACACTGCATCTTGGGCATGTTCTTGGGAGTAGTTTGCCATTGCTTTCTCCTGCCTTTAGATGTTCCCACTTAAGCCGCCAGGTGCCTCCGTCCGCAATGACGCGAGAGATCCTAGCAGCAAAAGGTGGAACTGTGGACGAGAAAGATGTCCGGTAGTAATTTTGCCTAAATTCCAACTTCCACGCAAATTTAGGGATCTTTTACATGCCGCAAATCTACGATATGGGACCGACGGCTTTACTTCCCCTCCAAAGGAAGGTGTTCTGAGGATTTTTTTGCCCTAAAAATCCGACGGCTTCGGCCGGGTTTGAACCTGCAAACTTGGGTACTAAAGGCCAGCACGCTACCCCTAGACCACCGAAGCCATCAAGGATAAATACCTGCATTTAAATCAATGCACTTTTACACATGAAGCTTAAATCTTTGTTCACTGTTCGCATTCAATCAGGAAATCCAAATTAACTGTGAATTATAAGATAATTTATGAAGGTGTCTGCCAATTTATGATTGAACAAATTTATTTCATGAATGTTACTTTTTCACCTGGTATATGACGCTTTCCAATTACACGTGTCGACTTCCATTGAACATCAAGCATTGTTGAATAATAGTTATTACCTATTATGGAATATAGTAGCACAATGAAACACAGAATAAAAGTAGCAGTACGGAAGTTCTGGAGCCAAGGCAACAAATTAGAGTCCATAAATAAAAGGGGCAAGTATTGATTTATGACATTCTGCTTAAGAATGACATTTCTTGAGTTTAAAGTATACTCCACATTTGCCACTACTTTTTACTTATCTTTAACATAAATTATGAAAAACACCAAATGAAATTTTCACAAAACTGACATCAGCAAGGATCTATGAATTACAGGAAATTAATCTGTTGCTGCACTTTACGATAAGTGTATCAGAGGAGATGGATTCAGTTAACAGTTGCAGCTGCGTGGGAGAGCCACTGTATTTGCAGTGTCTTGGTGACATCATTAAATTGCTGAGATATAAAAATTATACAACAACAATAAAATGAATACGTAATACCACAAACCACTGTCTAGCAAACTTGACATGTCTGAAAGGTTACACAGGGGCTCTGAAAGAGCTCAACATTGACCAATATGGTTCATCCCATTTAATGTCATATAGTGGAAACTGAGTGCTGTCTGTGGTTTGTAGTAAGGCAGAATTAGTGGGTTAGTTTTAAATATCACCTGCTTTATTAAACTACCAAAAATTACATCAGAAAAGAATATTGTTAAGTAGTTAGTACAAGAGCCATGTTTTCAGGCAGAACTGTAGATCAAACAGGTTGATTATCACATAGGAATCTTTCCAAAGATAAAGCAACGAGCAGAGATAAAGTACAAAAGAAAAACACAGATGTTAGTAAGGAAATACAAGAAAGGATAAACTGGATGACAGGAATGCAGTATGAAAACTCTGTTTGCCAAGAATAATTAACACCAATATTTATCAAATAAACACAGTTCACATTTTTTATAATTATTTTATAAAACATAAAAAGTTTTGATATCCAACAAATATAACTAGGAAAAACTCCCCTGGTACAAATAAGCAATGCTGGGCTTCAGGAAGTGGCTGGGGATGGTACATCCAAACCATGAGCAAGAGGGGGTAGGTAACAACATGAATCCCAAGCGGCGAGCAAGCTTTGCCTCCAAGCCACTTCCCGCCGCCCAGGATAGTACGTCATACAAAAATTAGAAAAATGTACAAAAATTCATAAAAATAGTAGGTAGTGGTTGAAATGCACACAAAGTACCCCATATTACTATTAGAATACAAACTAGTGCTTTCCTAACTTGAGTGAACTAGAACAACGGGTGATCCTCTTATGCAGAAGAATAGGGACTCTACAGCCAAGACAGCAAGGGCTGGGAAACTTAGAGTAAAACCCTGCTTAACCAGAAAATTTACACTAGACTGAGGGGTACTCTCCATCCCCTTGCCACACTGTCCTTACGTTGAGGGCAGTCATTTGATGCAGTATTTCCCTTTGGCTTGTTGGGCTGCAGTAAGGAACCAATCTACATTCACAATGTAATTCACACTTCAGTACTGTATCAAGATGGTAACCAATCACCGGTTAAAATCATTAAAGCATGTTCATATTGCATAAGGCCCTTTCTCTCTCTTACACACACACACACACACAAATACACACATATCAGGGACCCAGTTAACAATATTGCACTAGGTAGCATGACTAAATAGAAAGTAACCAACATTTACTTGCACGACATTACACCTGGTGTCCCACCATTCATTCCACACATAAATATCATCACTTTTTCTGCAGCTATGAATCAAAATTGCCAACAAGTCTAAGGGTCAGATAGTGCCCATCACATCAGGACTAAGGGAGTCATTGATGAGAGTTAAACAGTACAAAAATCACTGCAGGACTGAAACACTGCAAACCATACAAAAATTTCCCACATATACCCAAAGAAGGGACCACTTGAAATATGAGAATAATCCAGTATACAATAATACTGCACATTATTTATAACTAGTATTAATAATTGTAATAAGAAAATTAAAAAACAAGTCTTTATGTATGCTTCAGGTTACTGCATATCTGGCTTTGCTATTTAAAATTGAGAATTATTGTGTGAAAGTAACTAATTTTTCATCTGAAATATATAAAAAAATAAAAATATATAACAATCTAAAATGAAGCACCATGTAGTTTTTGGATGAATATAACCACCATATTGGCTAGTAATTAATAAAACATGTAAAGGACACAGATGGACATTAATTTACATGACTGGGTATGCTTCTATGCCCCTTTCCTGATCACCATTACTCAAACTGAATTTTGCAGCTGCTCATAACAATTTTTTTTGTTAATTTTTGCTGGGATACGAAAATAGATATTCACATTTACAATCCAGAATTATTACAAAATGCTATTGGAATTGTGTACACAGGATATGCAAACCTCTTTGACAGAACCACAGGAAGATGAGACAAATGTTGTTGTGATACATCAGTTTCAGAGTAGCCAAATAAGGTATTCTAAAGCTGTCACACTGGTTTGAAATGAAAGTACAATGCAAACTTTTTTTACTGTCAAGAAATTTCCCTCTCCCACTTCCCTGTGGTTGCATTCAGCACCAGTTCTTGTAAACATCCCATTTCCACAGTAGCACTTTATAAGGCCAAAGAAAGATTTTGGTATTCATAAAATAATTAAAGCATTACCATTTCATTAACTAGTTTACACGTGAGCAACTTATCCTTCGCGACTTTGCCATGAAAGGTGATATACCCTGTGCACCTTTCACATGTACTATATAGGTCAATGCTGCTGCCTGAATTTTCAAGACCAGACAGAAGAGTATGGTGGCTTCTTTAACCATATGACACAGGAGTAGTTTTGTATGCAAACATTAATACAGCACAAACTAATAACTAATGAATCACCACAGATATTTTACTTGACTCAAAGCTTCCTGAAATGAGTGTCAAAAGTAAAATTAAAATAGTAGTTTAATACAATGTTAAACTTTCAGACTTGCAAATATACTGCCAGTTTCTGTTTCTACGTACTGTAACTTGCTTACCTCTGAGGATGCACAACAGAATGCCTCTAATATTTGCTTTCATGGCACCCAGTAGCACGTAGAAATCTGTTCTTTTGGTGTTTGTGCTGCTGAGGCAAAACTATGAAAGTTGTCAACTGATTACATTAGAATACATGGAATCATCACACTGGAATATTTATACAATTTTACGAAGTCTTATTAAAAAAGTTAAATATAGTGCTAAGTGTTAAATAAGTTACCCAAGGCTACAAAATAATCACGTGTAGATTTTGTATTAAATACAACTATCACATAACATCAACTGTATTTTTTTTATATTTAAATTGTGGTATTCTATTTGTAGAAAAGATACAGTATATTAGGCCAGCCTATCATCTGACCATCATTTCCTCCTTCAGAAGGTGGGTGATTGATCAAACATTCCTTATAGGTCTCCAGCCCATGCTATACTATTCAAATATAGCCTTTGATGAAGTAGGAGATGCTAATGTGTGCTGCAAGTATCAAACTTGGAGATAACCACAGTACTTCCTACTTCCCCACCCTCTGCCTCACGTTGCAGTACAATTTGGAAAGCCCAGCAAGTTGCCGCTAAGCACCGAGGAGTTGCCAGCCGCTAAGCAGCAATCATTATGTAGGTTGCAACTACAAATTAACTCTTAGGATCACATTTTGCCATGCATATCATGAGGCTTAATGCACATCAAACACAGAACACTAAAACATAAGAACTCATTAAAACAAAGTGTAATGTAACTAGTTAAGGAAAGTAAAAAATTGTTAAAATACCATCAGACATATTCAATCATTAAAATTGAATAAATATTTAAAAACACGTGTAACTATTTAACATTTAAAATCAGTATGAAAAATGTCATATTGTAAAGTCTAAAATTAGAAGCAAGAGTTCTACTGCTTGCTGGAACTAACTCTGTTTAAAAAACTAAAACTCTGTACACCTTCCTAACCCCCAGTTGATGGCACCAAATGACAAAAATTAAATGTTTTTTTCCCTGACACCCACAACAAATTTTACAACAGCTAACGGAGCTCCAAGAGACACAGTTTAGAAGTCAATACATACACCTTTATGCAAAATCATGGTGATCCCTTGGAATTCAAAGCATTATAAACAGTACAAAATGGGGCAAAGTTATATTTCTTTTACAAACAATGTGATATAAAATGAATAATTATTTGTACCAAAATGGTAGTTGGTTATGTCAATGAGTTACCTATTTCCCCAAGGTAGGAACCAGAGTGTTTCTACACCAAGACCAAAGCCCCACTACTATCCCAATGACTAGAGATCTACCCAGGCAAACCCTATGTGCACAAGTGCTACCATTTAAATTTATACATAATTGAATGCTGGATTTCAAACTGGAAATCTCATTTGGACAGGCGAAAAAAGGGCCTTTGAATGACAACCGTAACTCAAGGCTGTGTTGAAATAGGTGCACCAAACTCTGGCACATGACTACAATATATTATTAACAGTTTGAAATTTGCACTGTTTTGCACTACAATAGACAACAACTATGGAAAACATTGCAATTTATACTTATATTTTTTATGCATCTAATGTAAACTTAAAAAAGGAAAAATTGTTTAGAAATCTGATTTGCCCTAGAAAAAGTACACTGGGCACTTCAGACCAAGTAGCATCTTTACATTCATGTTTCACATTTTCTTTGGTATGGAGAGATCACGTGCAAATGTTATAAACATGACGAGCAAAGTGAGAATGTCTGTCAGGTGCTACTATCTGCTCATATCAATTGGAACTGTGCAGACAGGGCAAAATCATGATACCATGTATGGTGGATGGGAGCTGCAAGGTTTGACCTTGGATGGCTAGCCAGCCAGCCACCAGGAGGGGTACTACCTCCTGTGGAGGCTTTGCCCTAATACTGGCCAGGACCATTTGAATCTCATCCACCTGCACAAGGAACCATAAATTTTAAATGGGAAAGAAAAGCAGAGAACTAAAGGGTTAAATATGTACCTGCCGGGCCTCTCTGAGTTTCTCTTTGCACATGTTTACATCATGCCCTTAACTAAGATAACAACAGCTGTATAAAAAACTTTAACACTCAAAAATACAAATCTATTGAAAAAGACTACAGTCGTGCAAAGTACCTACACTTCTTATCACACAGATTACAAGAAGGTGGGCTTTTTTACGTAAAGTGCCCTTTACACCTAACACCTCCTGTATAAAACAAGCACGCACAGGTTGAATGACACGAGAAAATGGAGGACCAAGTAAAATATTGGGAAAGTCCTGCCCTCCATCCTTGCTTTATTTCTTTTGCAGGAGGGAAAGCACATGTACTCAACATTTAGCTCGGCTAAGTCAAGTGACATGACACAATATGCTGTTTACTGCCAGCTGTGGTAAGACACGCACGCAGATTGGAAACAATGAGGTTCTAGTCAAGTGAATAAAATGGTGACCCCGTGTCTGACACAAGACATGACATCTATCTAGACCATCATGTATAAATGACATATCACATCTGTCTGAAATAGCAAATTATGAGCAAACATACACGGGTGTACACTGCATATCTATGCCAGAATTAAACTGATGATACAAAGTAGGTCCTCCCCTACTGCACTATACCAGTCTCCAACAAGAAGGTACAGGTTGCATGAGTAAACCTACAATACATTACGTTAAGTTATAATATGCATATGGTACATTGTCTACAACAGACTGAGAAGGAACAGCCTGAGCGATAGCTATGGGATGACATCTAAAATATAGACTATTTTATATTTTCATGATAAAAGTGAGCCAAGAGGCAAACAACTACATAATGCTCAGTACGGATTGAATTCTGTCAGAATGGTCAAGAGACAATTTTACTGCAAGGCAGACTTTGTTTCTTAGTTAAGCGTCACTATCACTTGACCAATAGAAAATTTTAAAATAGGGGTAACAAGTTAGCATTCTCAAAGGATGATTGGATGACAAAAAGCCGAGACAAATATAAAGATCAATTTATGACATATGTACTTTTTATAAAATGCGTGTGCACAACAAAGCTACAAAAGTTTTTAATTTTTTTAGATTCTCTGCCAATGCTTTTGGTTAAGAGAGTACAAACATTATAATCAATGTGTAAGTTCAGTAGTTCATTACCTAGGAAATGTATCAAAAGTGTGTTGCAGGCTGCAACCTTGCAACCAACTGACTATGAGTTAGTTCATCATTAGCAATACAAGACGTTGTAGTGGCAGATATTTGACAGTGGCAAAAATTCATTATGTACAAAAACGAGACCCAAAAAATAAATATGGAAGATACACTTCTCATTATGAAACAAATTAATATACTGAATAACTACCGGTATTTTTACAACGACTATTTACACCAAGAACGTACGAAAATTACGGGATCAAGGGGAAATATGGAGGAGACTGGAAAACGGCAAGCTTGTTCATTATATGCCTTGTGACATGCTTTGTACGCTCAATACAAAAGTAGATTGAACTATTAATGTATATTTACAAATACCCTGAAAATTGACAAAAATTCTGTTTAAAGTATTGGCAGAGATGCTAAGAAATCACATCGTTACAACTGCTACGTACATACGATACCATCATCGGTGGCCGCAACAGGGATTTTAATTTGTCTCATGCGAACCAGAGAGTAATTAAAAAGAGTAAGTTATCTAACGGACAATCTGCTCGATCGCGCTACATTTTGAAGGTTTCATTCTTTAAAAAAGATATTTTAAGAATGTGTGGTTACATACCATATATTTATAGATATATATTACTATATAATTATGTACTAGATATATATAAACAGCGATGAAAACAGCTAGCCTACAGTTGTTATCGTGATGGTGGTTTGAGGCGATAAAATGATGTACTTGCTATCAAATTTCCTAGTTGCCACGTTCTGATGAATGCCCCGTGATGACTTGCTACTGCATCAATGGTAAGTGCAGTGAAATGATGGATGTCAGTGCCACACCACCCATCTTCCCAGGCTGTCAAATTACTGTCTCCAGGGCCGTTCGATCGTTACTGAGCTAAACCGCTCCAACGTTAACACCAACGGAATGGCACAGCTCGTGGCCGATCTGCCCCTTCCTTCACTAGTGGTTTATGAAACTCACGTCCAGGCCGGGAATGAATGGTAGCCCAGCAGTGTTCACAATAGTACTGCAATTACAAATGTATCTACACTTATTACATGCACTAATATTTTATTGTCTGTAAGACAAAATAAATGTGTATTAAATGATATCAAGTAAAACAATACAGAAAGTTATCATTACGACTAACAGCATGGTTACTACGGTTTCAATTTATTGGCACTAATAAGAAATTTAATGCATACAGTTCAGTCAATTTTGCAGCTATCATTCCCAAAGACTGAAGCAGTACACAGTAAGTGCATACATTCATACTGCAGGAGAAAAACCTTTTTTTTCTGAAGTACTTGCCACTGAAGTTTTACCACATATTTGAACTCCCATTTCTTATCCTCATGTCTGGAGGTTTTGTTCCAACAGTCTGCCTTCCCAGAGAAACTTAAATGGGGACTTGATGTTTAACTACAAACCCTTCCCTCCCATTGCTTTTCATATCCATTCTTTCATATCTTATTTGACAACACACATTCACTTAAGTAACCTAAATGAAATCTGGTTACTGTGGAGACAGCAGCTTGAGACATTTTTATCAACATACTCCCAATACATCCTTTGCACTTAAAGTGACAGCTAGCCAAAAGATCGGCTGAACTGTCCTTCATTCACTGAACTAAAATTAAACTGAATGTATTACATTGGTTTTAGTCCAACAGTGTGCCAGCATTAGGTACCAACACTGTATTTGTCCGTTCCTAGATGTCCTAATCATAAAGAGGGGTTAATCACTGTGTATCGAGGTGTGTACAAAAACCCTGCTCAGAATGGGCAGCAACTACATTTCCAACCTGCTGTCCTGCACCCCATATATAAAAAAGAGGATCTCTTCACATTGTTTGGTCAACTTAGGCAAGATCATACACCAAGAAAAACACAATTTCATTAACAACACACAGATTCTTGTCCTCAATGAAATCTGGCATTTAAATGACTCCACTATCAGCAGGTTATTTTTTCTGCAGACACAATACTTCTTGGTATATTTGTCATCTCCCGTGTAAGAGGCATATTTGAAAACTTCTGACAGACTGACAACAAGTTCAATATTAGAAATGCCTTCAAAACTAAATGCACCCTTCGTGGGTTACTAATGACAGATGTACTGTAGAGGGTGTGTTTAATATTCTTGGTGCATGTGGCATGCACTATATTATTGAAACAGGCAGACTGTTAGGAGTACATATCAAGAAAACATGGATCCAAACTTAGACAAGATCTGAGGTATTGTCCTACAAACTGAATTAAACAACATACATACAGATAATAGTAGGTGTCAACACACATGACCTCTGTGATCAGTTCAATCTGGATATTCTGACACAAAAAACTGCATAGTTTTTAGAAAATTTCAGTAGTTTTTATTTTAACAAAACTAATGTTGATATTGAAGTGCCACTTGAGGGATGAGTTTTACCATTATTATATTGCAATGTAATACTTTAGTTTGATTACTTCAGTTATAGGAATTTTAGCACATAACCAAAAAATGCATGTTGGAGAAACTTTCTGTGATTTGGCAAAGGCTTCTGATTGTGTGAATCATGAAATTCTGTCAGATAAATTACATTTCTATGGAATTTGAGGACTATCTGAAAATTGGTACAGTCCTATTTAACTAACACCATGACAGAAAGTTGAAGTAAAATCACCTAATACAACTCAAATTTTTTTTCTGACTAGGGTACAATGAAACATGAAGTTCACCAAGGATCAATTCTAGGGCCATTATTGTTCATAATATATATAAATGACCTTTCCCTGAGAAAAAATTCTGTATTAGAACCAATATTATTTGCTGATGATACTAGTGTCACAATTTCAAGCAGAAATTTTGAAGATTTCTGTTCTGTGTCAAACTTAGTTCTCTCTCATATGATTAAATGGTTTGCTGCTAATAATTTAGTTCTAAATTTAGATAAAACAAATATAATGAAATTCATGACAGAGAATTCATCACAATCTACATTATATATTGGTTACAAAGAAAAGTATGTAGAAGAGACAGCAAACACAAAATTTCTTGGTTTACAAATTGATAACCATTTAAATTGGAAGAGCCATATTGAGGAAATTATTCCTAAGTGGAGTATGTTATGCCGTTAGGTCTATGGGCCACATCATCAGTAATGTTAACACTTTCAAATTAATTTACTATGCATACTTTCACTCTATTATAAAATATGAAATAATTTTTGGTGCAACTCGGGGACTGCGGTAGCACAGTGGTTAAGGTGCTGTGCTACAAATCGGAAGGTTACTGGTTCGATCCCAGCTAGTGTCAGTGGATTTTTCATTGACATAAAATCCTTCCGATCGCACTATGGCCCTGGGGTCGACTCAGCCTCTAACAGAAATGAGTACCAGGAGT
>Ga0123357_10010622_pt1 | contig 11729 bp, 12 predicted proteins | sample TergutEmb28metaG_FD_89873 | JGI IMG/M metagenome (GOLD analysis project Ga0123357, IMG submission 89873) | Embiratermes neotenicus P4 segment gut microbial communities from Petit-Saut dam, French Guiana - Emb289 P4 | ecosystem: Host-associated > Arthropoda: Insects > Digestive system > Gut ...
CTTCAGCGCAGCAGAAGGTGTGCCGTCAGTCTTCGCGGCCGCTCCCAACACCACCAGGGCATCAGCCTTGCGTGCGTAGTCAGTAGTGCCAAAGGTGTACATCTGCGCCAGTGGGAACAAGGCAAATGATAACAGGAATACCACTCCCATTAAAATGCCCTCACTTAAGCGACCTGACCGTTTACGCATCAGCAGAACGAACAATGCGATGATCACAAACATGACGAGTACGAAGAGCGAAAACGGTACGGCTATCCGCAAAGTCGAACGATATAAGCCGTCACGCAGCCCTTGATAATAGCTTGAAGTGTTTTGCACCGCAAAGAAGACATAGATCGTACAGATCGCCAGCGTAACTATCATGCGGATCCGGCCCATCCGAGGCTTCAACGCAAAACCAACAAGCGCCAGTGCTGCCAATATCGAAATGACCGTGATGAGATACGAAGGCAAGCCCTGCATCGATATCCACCAGATATCCTCACCGCCCGTACCAGTACCAGCATGTGATACGAAGATGTTGACCGCCGAGAACAACCCGAAGAACAAGGCCAGACCGCGCGCAAGGCCGCGCAGGATGTGAGAAAGAAACTTCATGGTTCTATGCTAAAGGAGGAGCCGAATTCTTCACTGAGCCTTCACCCGATTGCAGCCAAGCCGTGAACTCTGGACGCGGTCAGCGCCCGCTTTGCGCCTAAAGGATGACGAACAGCAGCACTGCGAGGAAATGCAGGATCGAAGCCGCCAGCGTCCAGCCATGCCAGACGGAATGTAGATAGGGCACTTTCTTGATGACGTAGAATATCGTGCCGATCGTATAAGCCAGACCTCCAGCAATCAATAGCCACAGCCCTCCAGCCGGGAGTTCCTTGATGAGAGCCCCGACACTGAAAATAACCGACCAACCCATAATGACGTAAATGACTACGCTCACCCACTTAGGACGGAACACCCAAAATGCCTCGCAGGCAATACCAACCAGCGCAAAGATCCAGATGAAGATCAGCAGGGCGATGCCATTGTGATCACGCAGCGTAATCAGACAAAATGGCGTATAGGTGCCCGCGATCAACAGGTAGATCGCCGCGTGGTCGAGTATCTTAAAAACGTATTTTGCCTTAGCGTTGGTCAGGCTGTGATAGAGCGTCGAAGCCGTATATTCCAGGATCATCGAAATGCTGTAGATGAGCGAGGCCGCCAGTTTATAGCCATCAAAGACTGGTCGTACGGAGAAAATCGTAAGAAGCACAAGTGCCGTGACGCCAAGCGCTGCGCCCAGGCCATGCAAGATGCTAGAGGCGACCTCCTCGCCAATAGAATACTGCTTGATGTGAGAGCGCTTGTCGAGTATGCGTTGCTTACGGAGATCCTTCGCTGCGGCAGTATCAGTCATATCCTTCAAAAATCCTCTCGTCCTTCAAAGTTTCTACCATTATAAACTGAGGTTAGGCAGCGGTACCGAACCGATAGAAAGTTACACAAGTCAGCGGGGTGCTCTGCGATCTGACCGGCGCGCCACATCATTTCACATTTGCAGAGATTCCGCTTTCTGCTATACTTTTAATTCGCGTTAACGTGGGGCTTTAGCTCAGTTGGGAGAGCGCATGGCTGGCAGCCATGAGGTCAGGGGTTCGAGCCCCCTAAGCTCCACCACTTCATTTTGCAGGCTTCTGACCTGCGGTTTTCCTTTTATCCCGGTAGCACAATCGCCTGCAGCATGCCCGTAAATTTGGGGGTATAGCTCAATTACCTGCGTTTGGATGGCAGTCACCATTTCGCACTGCCATACAAACGGGGTCGAAGTCACTATCCATTTTGCTGCATCACCAAAATGCCAACTACCCCTACAGGTGATGGTACCCCCCAAAAAACTACCGCAGCCCAATTCTCTTTGACAACGCATCGCTGTCCATGAATTCAAACTGGGTTAAATCATCGGGCCAAGGTTCAGCAAGACCGAGATAGGTATAACCTTCTAGCTGCATAATGCGCCCTTCACTGATCGTAAGACCCAAACCGATTCCATTAGGCACGCTTGGCACAAATGCGTTAAGCCCGCCAAAAATGCCTTCGTAAATATCTGTAAGACACGGGACGTCACATTCGTAGTAATAGTTTGTCCAAAAGCTACTTACAGTAAAATAGCGTTTTCCCACTTTTGCAGCTTTGACTTGATGAAGAAGCGTATCGATCGTGCCGTCGCTCGTCAAACGTGGATCACTGTAGATAATAGCCTCAAGTGCAGCACGTTCAAAAGCCAGAAATTCAGGGGTTTCCCTTTTAGATTTCTGCGCCGCCACAGCCTGCTCGATGAGTTGCTTCCATTCCTTGTAATGGCGCATGGCAAAATATTCTGTTTTGTCGTTAGATAAAACAACTTCAAGCCCACCGGAAACAAAACCTCGAGCCTTGAAGAAATCGATATGCTCGATGTCACTGAACAGAATGCTGATTGCTTTTCCCTGAATATTTTTTGAATGAGATTGGTAGTAAAGCCCATCGGAAAGCAAAAAAAGCTGGCCCCTTTCATAGTACGCCTGCACCTTTCGATTTGCGACGCCGCTGTAAAGCACTTCGCCGTATCCTGATATGCGCTTCTTTCCCATTACCATCTTCTCTTCAGATCATGCAACAGGTCTTTACTCTACTCTATAAAGATGGCATTCGCTATTAGGTAGGCACGATAAGTTCTGAGATGCCAAGCTGCTCGCATAATGATGTCATAGCAATCTCAATTTCATAGCCACGTCGTACCCTGACCGCTCTCAAGACCTTTGATAGGATCATCTTCTTAGTTTCCTGGTCACTGATATCATACATATCTGCCCAGAACTGCATTTGCGCGAACTGCTTAGTAAGCGTTATCTTAATTTGCCTTCTGTCTTTGAGAACAGCTTCGAGGTCTCGTATATGTTCTTCAGACTGTGCCACGCTTTCTTTTGCCTCCTCATAGAGCCGATTGAGCAACTCTGCGCTCAGTCTGCTCTCGCCCCGGATTACTTTGATCACCTCAGCCGCGTATTCCTTTACTTCCGCGCTGTAGGCTCGTAATGCCGCTTGTTCTTCAACAAGTGCCAGTTGGCTCTCCGTGATTTGCTCGATACAACGATCTTCAATGATCCTTTCATTCGGCAGATTCTTAATCTGCGCAAATAGGCTAAGGATCGCTTCATCAACTATCTTGTCGAGCTGCTTGGCGGAATAGCCCGTCTGACCATCGCACTGATATTTATGCCGCGTCTTGTTGTAGCAAACATAACGGGTAACGCTATGAGTAGTTATCCCACCATCCTTGCGAACATATTTCTTATGATTGGTAGTAACAATAAGCCTTGCCCCACAATGCCCGCAGAAGACCATACCCGGCAGGAGGGCTTTGCTCCGTGTATTCGGTAGTGCCCTTTTCTCACATCGCGTTACCACTTGACGTTGCTCCATCGACTGTTTAGTCTTCTCAAAGATTTCCGGGGTGATAATTTGCAAATCAGGAAATACTGGGGTGATCGTTTCTCCGCTTTTTAACACTCCGGTATAGGAAACATTGCGGAGCATATTCCGGATAGTGACGTTTGTGAAGTTGACACCCTTTCGGTTTAAGACACCGTGCTCAGTAAGATAGGTTGAAATACGCTGAGGGCCATAGCCCTTGGTTATATACAGATCAAAGATACTACGCACGACCGCTGATTCCTGCTCATCAACTTCAATCTCGTTGACCTCGAAACCCCTCTTGTTCAAGCGCCCACGTTTTACAAGCCGATATCCAAAGGGAACAGTGCCTCCTCGATAACGACCTTCCTGCACGATCTGCGAAAGCCTTTCTTTAGTGCGAATGGAGGTCTTCTCTGACTCTCCGGAAGCCTGCCAGAAACGGATATAGTTAATAAGCTTATCAACATGATTTTCAAAGCGTTGTTCGCCCTCCTTGACACTCCAAACTTTGATCCCGTGCTTAACGAACCACTCGACGACAAAGGGAGTCTCATCATCAATTCTGCCAAGTCGATCGAACATGAACACCAAAAGTATATCAAAGCTACCCCTAAGAGCTTCCTGCTGGATTTCTTGTATGGCATCACGCCGTTTCGCCGAGACCTTATAGCCAGAAACTCCAAACTCGGACAACTCACGGTAAAGCTCCCAGTCCGGTCTTGCCCTTATGAATCCTCGGCACGCTTGCCTTTGCAGAGGGATGTCGGGCCCACTCACCTCTCTATCTGTTTGTGGTGCATAGTCAACCTGCTTTTTGGTTGACACCCGATAAAGACTGATTACTCTTTTCTTCATGAAGCCACTGCCCTTTCTCTTGTAGAACCAGACCGTGGCAGCATATCGCCTTGCGTAACACGCAGGGTATGCTCAAAAACAAACCTCGAATCTGGATACAGCTCCGGCATTGTTCCGGAAATCAGGTATCATGAAGCTATATATTGCTGATTTTAGCGAAGGAGAAATCGTGAGAGGCAAGGTAACCTTAGCACTAATAACCCTTCCTCTCATGTTGTCTGGATGTGGGCAAATACCCCCTGCGAAAAAGAGCGGTGATGGGTTATCGCAGGAAATCACCGCGACCAGTTCTGTTGCCACCTCAACTTCTAGCCCGTCGAGTGAATATAAGTTCGACCCAGGCTTATGGAGTCAGCAGATTCCTGTCCCAGCCCCAAAAGAACACTTTACTGCCCAGGATTTCACAGGAAACTGGAACCGAACGAACGTGCCGGAAGCCCTTTATGGCTCAATCAAAATCTCAAATCAGAAACCATATTCTTTCAACTTGGATTTCTTTGGAGGATGGGCAGAGCACACGGGGGAATTTTCCGGAACCGCTACTATCATCTCGCCACATCAAGCTTTGCTCCGCGTGTACGGCAGCGATGATATTTTCTCTGTGTCTTTTACGCTGGAGAACCACCAACTGATTGTAGAAGTAAAACCATATGATAGCTCGCTTGCACTGGGCCTGGGTATGAATGTGGGCATAAGTGGTACTTATACGCTGAGACAGCCGACCTATACCAATGCAGGCATTGTAGACAAGGTGTTCAAAACAGCTGATATGAAGAAGAGGGCTCAGGCTTTACTGGGGAACAAAGCCTACGGATATGTCACTGAAACAATGCGGATCGGTTTCGAAGACGATCCAGCAACCATACACTACCCGCTTGATTATTCCGGTTTTGAGAACGGCGCGGGTTTTGGCGCCAAAGTAAAGATTGATAGCGACAAGATCTATGTCTTGCTGATCGACAATATCAATGGCGATGTGTTTTACACCAATGACGTGAACTATCGCCAGAAGATTCCTGCTTTTTTTGAATACGACTCGAAGGTTCGCGCTATGCAGATTGTATACAAGCCAGTTTAGCTAACTATTGCCTATCATTCTTCATCAGAAACGTTGCTTTTCTTGAGAGCGCTGCTTCTGTTTTGACTGCCATCCAGGCGGGGGTAAGCGTTGTAAAATGCGGAAGGTGTCTTGTGGGCATTTCTTTCTTTAAATGACTATCGAGCCCCAGAGAATCCCAGCCTGTTGATCGCTGATATAATTGATGGCAGGATCAGGTAGCTATTTATGCGAGGTATCGATATGGCGCAAACAGCAGAACTTAATATTGAACAAGAACTTGAGCGTCGCGAGGCAGCACAAAGAGATATGCAGATTAAGATTGATCTTGATGAATTATCACAGAGAGAATCGGCTGTTGAGGAGGGACGCTCACGCCTGATCGCCCCCGATGAGTTTTGGGGCACGGTCGAAAAAGCTGGCGTCTAATGGCGCAGGTCAGATATAGCGATTCTGCCAGCATCGATGTTATTGTTGCCCTGAAAACTATCCAGCGTTATTTCATTGAAAAGGAATCTCCTGAACTCGGTGAGAAGCATATCAGTTTGTTCAAAGCTGAATTGAAGGATGCCGAAAGGACCCTCGCCGCTCATCCGGAACTTTACCCAATCCGTAAAGAATACAGCCCCTCGCGTTATGGCAGGATGTATCGGTCGTTTGCTATTCACTGGTTCATCGTTTTCTACACGTACAGCCCTACGGAAGGCGTTATTATCTGGTATATCAGGCCAGCAAAATCAGATTACTCAAATATCATTCTTCTCCCCTGAGCACCACTTGTTTCCACTTGATCATGCGCGTTTTGCATGCCACCCAGACGGGGTTTTGCATGCCATCCAGACGGGGTTTTGACTGCCATCCATACGGGGGTGTGCATGTCATCCAGACGGGGTGAATCATCATGAGTGAAAAAAGAACATTGCAGGCAGTCTCTCCAAAAGTCCGGATACTTTCGTTACTGCCATCCAAGCGGGGCTGAGAGCGATTTTAAGAGGGAATGCGGCGACCGCGCCCTATAGACCACCCCAAAATACTGTAATAGTTTGGGGGTGGTTTACCATTTAGGTGTAGGAGAGCGTCTGGCTGGCAGCCAGAAGGTCAGGGGTTCGAGCCCCCTAAGCTCCACCATGCATCTATCCGAAGGCTCCTCAATCAGGAGCCTTCGTTATTTTTCGTGCATTGCACCATACCCGATTTTCTTATTCATGCTACCTTTTCAAGAACTGACGAAACAATTTCTCCAAAACAGGAGCCGACCTCAGCCCCCCAACTACGTCGTATTTATCCATATCCCGACCACACTCTTAATGCCACCCCAAAAATCATCCCATCATATCACCGCTCAAGAAGTATCCACGCTATTTGTTCTTATCATGGCTAGTTGTGTTGTTTATGGAAAACTTGATACGGCTCTGTAAAGGTTCCTACAAAATGATGAGGGGAACTAGGGTCATAATCAGTACTGCTCGGATCAGTTGCATTTCGAATGTGCCGTTGCAATGATGCCATATCAGGGAAGAAGCTGCAGCATGAGCACTTGTAATACGTGTACACAGGCATACCGGCCATGGGATCTTTCTTAGAGGATCCACCTGACTCCTTGCTTCCACTTGACCCTTGGCTTCCTCTTTGCTTTTTGCGCTGACTGTTTGCGGCTATTTCATTTTGCTTTTCAGCCTCGGCCGCTCGAATGGCAGTCATCCTCTCGGCCAACGCAGCTTTCACTTCTCCATTCTTTACAAGCGCAATTGCATTGTCTGCCGCAACTGCAAGACTTTCATCCCACTTGGTTTTTTGTGCCACCTCGATTGCAGTCACTGCGTCGCCAGCTTTTTTTCGCGCCTCAAGCTCTCCAACCACAATCGCAAGCTTGTCCCCAAGTTCCTTATGCCACTCCTTATTAGTAACCTTATTGAGCTGCTGTGTCGAAACATTAATATCTGACTGGAGTAATTCTTTTTTAGGTACTTTCCTGCTAAAAAGTGAGTTGATCAAAGTTATAGCTTTTACCTGATCGCTATACATATTCTCAGCAGCTTTAATTCTTTGGGTGAGGAGCGCGCCCTTCTCTTTATCGGTAACAAGTGCCGCGCGTTCTTTTGCGCTTTTTATGAGACTATCATCACTCATGTATGCGAGCTCTTTCTCATCTTTTGATGCATACAAGTGACTTATTGCTGCTTCGGCAGATGTGATTTGCTCCAGTTCAAGCTTCCTGTTTTGATCCCTCTTTATCAGAAAAAGGCCCACCCCTGCCACCAGAATTACAGTCATCAACACTGAAATGATGGCTAGACTACGCTTATTACGTGACAGTTTTTGCTGTGCGAGTGCGCTGCCCTGCTCCATCTCAGTCACCTTTCAGGCTAATTACATCCTTGGTTCCCAGCGACTCAGTCTCTGGATTGCCTCCGGTTCATTGACACACTATTCTGGGCAACCGCTACTTTCTTCCCCACCATAATATCATCGAATTTCTTATTTCGTACTTACTCGTTCTCCATTTCGGAAAGCATTCGGAGGTCCGCTGCATAAACGACGGGTACGACAAACTTCAAGATGCCCAGCTGCTTTTGGTTGCTACAAAGCAACTTACAGAATGCCAGGAAGGTCCCGCCTGGCGTACACAACGGTAATGACCGAAACCGTTTTCGACCCTTTGTCCACTTGATACACCGCAAGATAGTTGTCGATCTGCACATATCGAAGCCTCAGCGATCGCCATGGTTCATATCGAATCTGCGCGCATCGCTCAGGAAGACTACTCAGACTTTTAATCGAGTTCTTGATTCGTGATACCTGTGCAGAAGCAGTGCCCGGCTCTAGAAGAGCGGCAGCGATGTAGTCATAGATCTGTTCCAGGTCCTTTTCTGCTCTTGCTGAAAGAACAACCGTCCATTCACTCATAGTCCGTACTTTTCTTCCAGATCACGGAATACTTCCTCAGCTGAACGTACGCGTCCTGCCTCGATATCGGCAAGACCTTCATCGATCTTTGCACGGAGCTCTTCTCTTGTGCTTACCATAAATGAGGGCGTAGCAGATATCTTGAAAGGTATCTCGCGCTCGCGCACAACGGCACGCATGAAGACATTGATCGCCGCTGATAGATTTAGCCCCAGTTCATTGCATACGCTATCAAACTGCGTTTTCAGATTCTCGTCTGTCCGGATATTGATACTGGTCTGCGCCATAATGAATCACCTCGTAATCGATTGACAGATTCATTATAGGCTAATATATACACTGTCAACAAATTTGTTTACAAATTACTTGACTCAAACTAATCAGTGATGAACATCCTGTTTTTCCGTGCTGGTCATTCGAGGTTTTGTACGCCAGTCAATCGACGGAGATTCAAAAACGCAAGAATCAGCAGCAAAGCACCCGGCAGTCTATTCTTTCCCTTCCATCGACTTCATCATACCGGTTTTTCCGCATTTCGGACATCTCACGTGGTATTTCTTGCCAAGGCTGTGGGGCGTGAAAACGATTCTGAAAAAGCCGACCTGAAAATGCGCGCCGCAGTGCGGGCATTCAAAATGACGCCTGGATGACACGACGAAGATTAACCGTACGACTAGCAGTATGATTACAGCGATGATTACCCAAGATATAGGACTGCTAAAGTTCAACGTCAAACCGCCGGTGACCCCCGGTACAAGGACACTGCCGCACCCGGTAAATATAACGCAGATTATAAGTGCAGCGATTATGAGGCCGATCATTTTTTTCATTATGTGTTTCTCTCATCGACCCCCTGAATATCGTTCACATTCTATCAGAATGTCTGGACTCTCAAAAATGAGAGCGCATTAATAGAAGCCGTCTTCCTTTGCCCTGCCAGTCCCTTCCTCCTGTTAAGGCTGCGGGGGCGTGGGTGGCTGCGGGGGGACGGGAGGCGTCGCGGCAGCCAGAAGGTCAGGGGTTCGAGCCCGCTGCGCTCCACCACTCCAATATTTAACACTGATATTTCCTTATTACCTGCTCTTACCGAGGCATGAGAAGCACGATAAGATTGTTGACTGCGATGTGCTCTGAAAGCTGATCCCGGGCTTTGCCAAGACTTTCAAATAAGAGAGGGCTCTGGGGCCAGAGGCCTTGCTTGTTGTCTGTTTGCAGGGAGTATTGAGCAATTACGTAATAGGTATAATTAGACCGCCTTTGACTATCTCTTGCACAACCCTCTCTGCCTCAAAAGAAGGCGGAACTATCCCGGCGCTACAGCCGAGAGTGCTACGGGCACTATACGGCTGAAAATCAGTCTGTCATCTTGATGATAACGTTGAGAGCGTGGTCGGTGTCCCCGGCGACTTCAATTGCGTGCGCGAGCTCATCAAGGGAGAACTCATGCGTAATGATCGACTCGATGTCCCATGTACCGCTTTCCATGATGGTTATGACGTCAGTAACATCTTCGGGGTTATAGCCACCACTGCCGATCAATGCCTGCTGCGCGTAAGTCATGTGCAAGATATCAACCGGACGCATACCAGCCAGAACCGCTACGACAACCATGCGGCACTCAATCTTCCCAAGACTCTGGTAACACTCCAGTACGCTGGGCGCGCCGGCCGCGTCAATCCAGATGTCAATATCAGCCACAGGCCCCGTGAGCGAGGGCGCCTGCCCAAAGTACGCTTGCGCTTTCTGAGCAAAATCTTCAGAGCCCGTGTTGCAGGTCTCAAACCCAAGCGCCTGCGCTTTCTGAAGTCGTAAATCTGAGAGATCGCAGAGCATCACGTTACTCACGCCAAAGAACTTCAGCGCGATTGCCGCCGCAATCCCGATCGTGCCAGCGCCGAACACCACAGCGCTCTCGCCTGTCTGGGGTTGTGAACGTCGTGCAGCGCGACAGCCCACAGTAAACGGTTCGACAAGGCAAGCCTCACGGACGTTGATCTTATCGCTCAAAAGATAGACTTGCTTGCCTGGTTCAGCGTCTGGCACAAGGATATACTCCGAAAACCCGCCAAGCGTGCCGGCACGACCCGGATCTCCTTTTGCCAAGCGCGGATAGGGATAGACAAGGTCTCCGACCCTGATACCGGTAACTTCAGCGCCCACCTGCGCTACCCGCGAAACTGTTTCATGCCCAAACTCACTGCCAACGGTAACGCGATGTCCGGTTGCCGGTCCATGGAAATAAACAGAAACATCGGTACCACAGATACTGGAATAAAGGTTTTTGATGACTACGTCATGCTCGCCTGCCGCAGGCGTAGGCAGCTCAGTGATAACTACGTCCTCTTTACCGTTATAGATCGCCGCTTTCATAGGAGTTGCGGCCTCCTTCCCTTCCGCTTGGTTTTGTTTGACCGTATTATTATGCACCATGAAATGACGATGGTGCGCCACAACCTTAAAAGGCTCTGTACCTGTTTTTTGTCCCGAATAACCCGCGGCAAAAAGTAACTTCGTGCATTTTCTCCAGAATGCTCAATCATCTTGTCCATGCCATACAAGCGGGGTAGAATGTAGCTCGTAGTGTTATTGAGCTTGAAATGAGCGAGAAGTTGCAACGCCATTTGATAGACCACCCCAAAAACTTGCAATAATTTGGGGGTGGTTTACCGTTTAGGTGTAGGAGCGCAAAGCGACGCAATCATTACCCACAGACAAAAGAAAGTTGACAGGCCAACCCCCACCGCTGTATCGTAAGTAGTAAGTAATATGTAGTAAGTAGACAGCAGGAGGACCACTATGAGCGATCTATCATTTACTCAAGAGTATTACCTGTGCGCCGTGAACAGCAAGGGGAATTCTCCCCTCGACGGCGGAGAGTTTTCCGCCTGCCTGGTCATCGGAGACCTGATGGAGATGCTTGGTCAGGGTTTGATCTCCAAAGACGAGAAAAACAGGTTTTCTGCCGCGAGACCTTGGGACGAGTCACTCCCCTACGCAAAACCGCTGTATGACGCGATCGCCTCATCTAAGAAACCACGGACGGCTTCAGACTTTCTCTTCGGGCTGAGTTTCAAGGAGCTGAGTAGCCTTTCGGCATCCATCGGAGCCTCTTTGGCCGCCGCAGGTGCTGCGGATGAAATCAACAATCAGGGCCTTTTCAAGAACAAGACAAAATATGTCCCAAAACCTGAAGCGGTAACGCGCGTGATTGAAAAGGTCCGCGCAGAGTTTCTTGAAGAGGGGCCTCTGACCGACGAAACTGTCTGTTTGGCCGCTTTGCTCGACGCCGGAAACCTCATCCACCATTACTTTAGCAAGGTTGAAGCCCGCTCGGTAAAAAGTCGGCTTAAGGAGATACACGAGAGCGAAACGTATTCTGCAGTCAAAGAAATCCTTGATACCATAGCCGCTCTTATCATTGTTTGCATCGCACATTAACCGGTGATTGAGAAGACGATTACAACAAGACACGCCAAAG
>Ga0123357_10010623_pt1 | contig 11729 bp, 6 predicted proteins | sample TergutEmb28metaG_FD_89873 | JGI IMG/M metagenome (GOLD analysis project Ga0123357, IMG submission 89873) | Embiratermes neotenicus P4 segment gut microbial communities from Petit-Saut dam, French Guiana - Emb289 P4 | ecosystem: Host-associated > Arthropoda: Insects > Digestive system > Gut ...
CCCTCCTCCATGCAATTGTATTGACTTAACCTCCAGACACACCTGATGATGGCCCACACAGAGGGCCAAAACATGTAGTGTTCTAACACACATAAGAGGAAATAAATATAGTTGTGTTGAGATATACATATTGTCACATTATCTTTAATGACAGTCTGTCACGACTGCAAATGATAAGCACCATGATCATAACTCACATTTACAGATATAACCAGCGCAAGAAGTTTACAGGCCTTCCTGTCCACAACCAACCATTAAGGATGAAGGTTCAATGTAGCCTATTGGAAGGTCAGTCTAATTGTATACAAATATTAATAAACAATGTATAAAAATAACAAAATAAAAATATTATCAAGCTGATGACAACAGTTAAAGATACTGTAATATGCCATTCTTTCCCAAAGTGTTCAGTCAATGACTACAGTATCTTTATGATCATCATACAATTAATATATCAGAATACCAATTATGGCAGTTTAAATATGTTAAATGTAAAGTGGACACAAGATAGAATAAAAGAAATTCTATTGGTCTAATTTATACTTTCAGGTATGTATACTGTAATCTTTTCAACAAGACAGCAAAGATTTTATAATACAGTGCAGGAGATAACTCATGTTAACATTTGTAGACCTGCATACTCTTGCATTGACAGTATTCATCCTCCGTATGTGTATTTGAAAGCAGAAAATTACAAATATTTTCCAACCAAAGTGTACCCTGACAAGCAACAGAATTCGCCCAATCCTGATTTAAAAAAACAGAAAAACAATAACAAAAACTTTTTTCAGTATAGAATTTGCAATGATTGAGGTTAACACATGCCACCATGACCTGAGCTCATCATATGCAACGGAAATTCTAAAACAAGATTACTGCAATATTAATATAAATTTACATAATTTTTTATTTAACTGGATTAAAGTTTAATAACATAATAAAAAGGTATCAGTTCACATCCTAAGTGTTGGGATATGAACCCAAAAACCATATCTTCATTGTACAGCCACTGCAATGCCACATAACGAAAAATAAGGCAACGAATAGAAAAAAAAATGTGACTACTCTTAAGTATAATGAGATAAAACTTTAGGTCTATCTTCAAACGTACTGACAGCTTATTGTATTATATGCAGAGAAACATGCATTTTTGTACAGTAACTAAAATATTTTCAATGTGCCAAACTGGCTACAATAAAGGTTTACAGCATACAGAGAGTAAATCATGCTATGCTGGTATGAATCTTGTCTTCAGGACATAACAACGGATGTTGTGAATAATATACAATGAAGAACAGTGTACTAAGTTGTGACTGATTTATATACCGAGCTTTTCCATTAGCAGTGTTCAATCTGCAGGTTCTCTACATTGACAGCTTGTTTTACTCATCACGAAGTGTGCAAATCTCAGTCAATACTTCTCAAACTTGATAATGCGAAGCAGGAAATTAAAAGCTAGCAGAAGTCCAGTAACACATCATTTTAAATTCAAACTAGTGAGCAAACACATGTTTCAGTTTTTAAGTCTGTAAAAGTCATGACATAACTTCACTTACTGTTGCATTTATAAAACATGTTATTTCACACCATATGTAATGATTTAACTTACTGATGACATAAATGTAATCTACATCCATATTCAGACTTGCACAGAATGTTACATAAGCCAAGTTCATTCAACAAGACAGATAGTAATGTGCAATATGACTGCCACATAGAAAGTACACTCTACAACTGAGAACATTAGCTGTGAGTGGGCTTCAGTGTACATCATTCTTACATGGTGACACTAAATGCACCATTTTTTAAATGTGATACTTTAATTTTAAGAGAAAACTGATGACCTTCCACTTTAATTAAACACTGACAGATAATTAACATTTAAAATGGATGAGAAACACTTCAGTGGACCTTTGAAGCCATTGTGCTATCAAAATGGTTAGATTGGAAGTCACTAAATAACCATCATATGTTCAGAGTCAAGTCTTCTGGGATGTTGGCCATGATGGCACAACACCCCACGCAGAACACTTGAGCCTTTGTCAACATCACTATGGGAATCTCAATCTCCCAACCCACCTATGCCTCTCCCCTTCCTGCTTTGTTATGAACACTGCTTAGAAAAGTTTAATTTCATAAATCATATCTTAATATTCATATTGTATGTACACCAAGTACCTAAATTATTACCACTTTTGAAAAAAAAACCTGAAAATTCAAGTGTCTGTAATAAATAGTTCACCTCCCAGCATAGCAAAAAAAAAAAAAAATTTAAATTTTTTAAGCTCATGTATCAAGTTATCAGTTACAGACTCTGGCATATGTGTATGAGCTGTCATGAATACTTATTTCAGGAGATCCATAAGTCAGGTCAATCAGCAAAGCAAATTCAGCTGAGCACAAAATCCTACTAAATTTCCAACGTACCATGTGTGAAAGCATAGCCGCCACTAATCTAACATCTGCACTTCAGCTTAAAAATTCCATCAGATACATAAGGCTACCAACAAACTTCTTGTTGCTCTGGTATTTATGGCTCAATGTCCCTCAGTGTACCTCACTAGATTAATACTGCTTATTAGAACAAGAAAAAGTTCATATGAAGAGACAAACTGCAACAGAAATACTGTGCTTCTGCAACAGAGATATGCTCAGTAAAATATGTACAGCAATAAATTCAGTATCCAACAAATTTATAAAAGTACAGTTACGTTAGTTTTAATCAAATTAAAAATAATTTAAAATCTTCACATGGTGTTCCTCTAGGTCATGGCACCGTATCTTGTTCTCACAGCTGAGTACCAAGTTACAGAGCAAAATACTGCCACCACCTTCATGTATATCATGACAATGGAGGCAGGATATTCCTCTGAAACATCCTAAAGCTGAAATTTACCTACACTGATGACTTCTCTAGCCATAACCACCTGAACAACTGCAGCAGTTAACATTACTGCATCTGACAAACTGCAAAGTGAAGCTGGCATACAGACATTTCACCTTTCTGAAGGGAAAACATCAACTGTCACTGCACTGACTCTTCCAAATGCCGGAAACAGAAATGCTGTGGTATTAACAAGTGAGCCTGACTATAACTGCATGTGCATCTGTTTATGTTAAACAATTATGATTTAAGTTAAATACATGGAATTAAAACACGATAATCCTGTGCCAGATTCTTCTACTTCCTAACTTCTAAAAATGACAGCCATTACATTCTTACTTAGTTTTTACTTGTGAACAATTTATTAAATTCTTTGTTTGCTACTCTCTTCCTGCCACCCACAGCTTCTACAATTTGCTGAACCAGAACCGCTGTATCACTAACAACCACTTAAAACTACACACTCTGGCCTACAGTATGACGGTATGTCTATAGTGATGCTTATGGATATGAGACACATGCAAAAAATTAACTTAATGACCAGATGCACAGGGGTTATTGGAACATTACTGATAAGCTAAAAACTGTGAGAATCAGAAATTTATATTGAAATTAGTAACTAGCAACCTAGAATTTTGAAGTCAAAATCGTCTATAGAGAACCCCTTCAATTAATTTTCACTCCAGTCATAAAATATACCAACAACACATTTCAGTAACATCTAATGTTAAATATCTCATTCATCCAACGAAATACTAAATTATGGGGTTAGACAGGTACCAAACACATTTAAATACAAATTTTGAATACTGACAGCATAGTTACCCTTTTCACTTTATGAAAGTATTCTACATAAAATAAACCATTAGCTACAATAAAAGGTTAAAAATAAGTTTTTGCATGTGTTTACACATCACTCCATGAATACAAAAGTATGTGAGGCAGGAATCCAGACTTTCTTAACCTTCAGTTTAATTTTTTTTCACTACTGTTCCCAATAGGAATGGCCTACACTTCCCATTAGTTTTAATGTCAGGTAAGCACCAAAAATGGATTTAATGTAGAGATGAATAGTGGAAGTTCTCACTGCCAGGAATTACAGCCTAGTTGTCCAACCGTTAGGCAATCATATTAAATTAGAATTCCTTTCAGCCAGCACCTAGGAACCAGACGGGTGTCAGATTACAAAATATTCAGGATTATTAGACACTACCTACACTGTCCGCAGTTCTTAGAGGTAATTTTTTATTACTGTCCTCAGAGAATGTGCACTTGTCAGTTATTTTCATTACATTCCTAAGAAGACTTAGCTTTTCAATTATCACAGGCCCAGTCATAGGTTTCCTTCAGAACGCACTGCTGTAAACCACTGTTGTAATACCTTTCCAATTGCGCTACATTACAGTATTTCAACGTCTGCCACTTGAAAAGGCCCTTCACAGTTTCACATGATTATACAATCATAAGTGGTCCTTCCATTTCTTTATACCATACACAGATCATGATTCCATGCTGTATGAAACTATTACCATACTTAAGAGATTACAAAAGATACAGGAATTTAAATGAAGACTGAAGCACTTTTTACTGCAAAATATTTTCTATTCAGTGGATGTTCTCTATATATATATATATCCTCTTAGGTTCCACTGTTACTCAGCTATTTATTATTATTATGTACATTTTATTCTTAGTATTTAGTGATTTCACCAAACAGGGTCCTAAAAAATTAAACATTAATGTGTGAGTTGAATTATATTCTATATTACTCCACTAGTGAAGTAAATGTACTGCAAATTCCTTTATGTATAATGTGAATGAATGTGTTTATGTAATGTAGAGAATGCAGACTGAGCTTGATGTGTTCAATGTCAGATTTGTGACTGGATGGATTGAATGACAGAATAAAGAATAAATAAAAAATCAAGTCTTCATCAATTTCAAGCCTTCTAATTATTACAAGTTTCTATGGAATCTTTAAAATTATGTGTGATTTCAGGCTTCTGTGATGAAGCAGATGAGAAACATGCTCTTCTGGGTTATTACACAGCGAGTAGTGGCAATTTCTTACCGACGTTTCAGGAAAACCTATTGATCCCATCTTCAAGGATCAAGAGAGGGTGAAGGACAGATAGGTTGTCCCGAAACGTCGTTACGAAATTACCACTACTCGCTGCATAATAACCCAGAATAGTGCTGTTCTCATTTAAAATTATGTGTTTCCTCTTGCAAGCAGTTCTTGGTTTAGTCATTTTTGATCTTTGAAGGGCAATATAATACCTCAATGGGTAAGAACATTCATGTAACTGAAGATAAAGTCATGCAATCAGCGAGCGCACTGGATGTTATAGACAATAGAACTTCGAGTCTGCAGACCTCAGTACTTTCCTCATCTGCTGAACTAGGTGCTGGATTAAAGAAACTGTACTGCACTAAGTTATCCCACCTCACCACAAGCCACACTAATGTGGACAGACTGACCATGTCTAATGGCTAATGTACAATTAAATGCAACGTGATCACAAAGTTACATGAAAATAGTATCCTCCACATTTACAGCTTGGAGCATTAACGAGATGACAAATTTAGCAAGGCTATAAAAAAAGGACGAATATTCCCGCTACACTACTATATGTGGTAAAGACATATAGTTTGTACTCCTGACTGGTACAAATTTGAACATTTCCCTTCAAGTAGTTGAAATGCCATATTGACTAATCATAGAAGGAGATGAGCAGGCCATGCACCGTGATGTCTCTACAACTTCTGTCTTACTTACCCCTAACTCTACAACTAGGGCATCTATAATGCTGCCAATAACAGTGATGAAGTCAAATGTATTCCAAGGGTCCTTGAAGAAATTCTGTAACCAATACACGTATCTTTTGAACTTTACACAGAAACAACAGAACACAGTTTTACAACAATCAGTCCCATTTTGAACTGGGATGGACTTGTCATTCTATTTGTACACTCCCACACACACAAGCTGCAGTGTTACAAAATATACACAAAACAAATTCATCAGTGCTTACTGCATAACACAAGGCTTTTGAAGACAGACCCCACAGAAATGAAAGATCATCTGATGTCTTTATCTGTGAGAGAACGGAATATCTATACAACAAAAGCCTCATTTCGTATTAAAATTTAGTCTGCATCTGCTTCTTAAACATGTCTGAGTATTTGCATGCATGGAAGTCAGTTACCAATAAGATGACAAATCTTAATCCTACAAGTAGCTTATTCAAAGCTAATGTGACAAATGCACAATGAGGATATAATATAAGCAGCTTACATGACAGAATCTTAACATGCATTATCACTCAACCACTGTCAAAACCACCAAGGAGCTGAAAGCTCCAAGCACCAGTCAGATCATATATCAGTTAATTATTTAAGGAAGAATGCCAGGCTAATTACAGGATAAAGTTTAATCAGGAGTAAGGTTTTCATTAACTGAAGAAATGAAATGGAAGATAGATAAAGTGTTTCAGACTGAAAATTTGTTGCATGCACAAACTCATCACGCTGCACAGTACCATGACCACACTCTTTAGTCCCACACAAGGTTACCCAATTGCATTACGAAGTTAGTCAACTGCACATACACACTGAAAAATTTAGTAAGAGTTCAACCACTCATATTAACCAAATGTATGAAAAGAGCATAACTTCCATTCTTATCCAGATCAGTGGCTAATTTGATGATGCTGTCAGTAACTCAAGACTATGCATAGTCAAATGAAAAGATGACAGATGGCAAACTGGGAAATATTTTGTGCCTAACAGGTACTATTCCCACATTTGTCTGAAAGGACTGGGAAATCCAAAGTTCAATATGACCCAGAAGATATATGAACCACATACTTCCCACACACAAACTTACAGCACCATTACCAGCTCAACCACTGTGACAATAACAGCACATGAACATGAAACATAAATTTATGTGAGTAAATGTGAAGAGTACCAATAAATATGAGCACCCTTAACAACACTTGTCAGTTACTAAGATTATATAGCATCAGTGACAGACAAATGGTATACGAGTACAGAGCACTAGGTGAAATGATAATGCTGGGAAAAAGCCAAAGTACTCACAGAAAAACCTGTCCCAGTGCCACTTTGTCCACCACAAATCCAGCATGCACTGGCCTGGGATTAAACCCAAGCCTCCACAGTGACAGGCTGGCAATTCACCTGACCCATGGCATGGGCCAAGTGCTGCTGGCATACTGTTGCCATACACATGAATTGCCAGTCCATGTGCTTACAATAGTAAACAATGTTTATCTGGAGTACAGTGCCGTAGAAATTCTTTGGCTTTAAGAAACACAACTCAATGTCATGAACATTTTACCAATAAATTCTTATGTTAACTTGCATAAGAGTGTTCTGCAAGACTAAACATAAACTGAAAACATCAGAAATGAGATTGACTTATGTAGAAAGACAGTCCAGTAGGCTCTAAGACCAAGGAGCAGTCTTTTTTGAGTACTAACAGTTACTCAACCATATTCCCCACATCTTATTCAACCCAAGTTTCATTACCACAATCACAACACCCCACCTATTTTCCCTATCCAAGCCAAATGAACTTAGTCCAAGCATTCACATCTAATTTCTTTAAGATCAATTTTAATATTATCATCTCTTCTACCTACATGCAGATCTTCAACATGGTTTCCTTCCTTCATGTTTCTCCACTAAAACCCTAAACCCTCCCCCATTCATGCCATATGCCCCATCCAATCTAATCATCCCAGCAGCCTGTACCAGGATAGAAACACCATTCCTGATGCTTACAGGTTCAACCAAAATCCCCATTGATTTCCCTCACTCTTGGCACACATGTAAGAGATGCCACAGAAATGCAGCTACCACTTCACCACATTTGATGTGGGTGCAAATGTAACAACCATAGAACCACTCAATATGTTTTACTAAACTGTACTAAAATGTCAACACCCACCAATTTTTTTTCAAATTTGGAAAATAGTAACAGATACTACATGAAGGCCCTCATGCTTGCTGCACTTATCTAAACTGCACCTCACCAGTATTTATTGAACAACAAAGTGTTCTAAAAAACATGTAGAGAAAATCAAACTGTACAGTGGATTCCCAACAAACTTGCCTAGGAAGTTTTATGATATTTGAGATAATTGAAGAAAACGGATTCTGAAACATCATCTCATAATTTGAGAATGGTTGCACTGTCCCTAACCAATAGTTACACTGACACACAGTTCAATAGGGCATAAAAAGTTAATACAAGTGAGCATATACTAACAACAGGTCAACCGTACCAGTAATCATCTGGTATGTGTACATTTCCTTCTTACCCAACAATATAGGTTCTCACATAACAAAATTGTCCATCTGTCAACAATCCATTGTGGCATTAAGAGAATAGGAACCTTTTGTTTTATTCTTTCTGAAGACCAAAACATGTGGTTAAACATTTTAATGATTAATGACAAGGACAAATGTCTTGGCCACTGGAACAGAAAATTAAAATTGGAAAGAAACCTGATAACTAAAGCTCTCATCAAAATATATTCTGATGCAAAACAAATGAACAAATCCAGCATTAGAAAGTTTACTCAACTAGACATGAGATTATGAATTTGGCTCCTATTGTAGTCAGATACTTCATTATAGTAGCTTTAATACAACCAAACCAAATCAGTGAACTTTTCATTGTACATGTCAAGGAATATAATTCTGAAACTGTAATTACCATACTGCATAAGAATGGAGCCTGCCGAAATGGTGATAAGTATTATCCTGACATCTGGCCTTTCATACAGGTAACCCAGATGATACAGCATGATATCAATAATTCTCAGGTATTTTATAACACAAATGGTTGCAACTGCTATAGTGAATCATCCACTTGGGTCAACCAAAACAGTCGCAGCCATCATGGTCAAATCCTGTGGTAAAAACTACTCTTGTGGGTATTAAATGGAAATCACGTGAGCAATGATTAACTTACACAACCAAAAACGTCACTTTCATAATATATTTCCCCTGAAATTAATGTCATGATATTTCACTTTCTTTAAACAAATTTTGAAATCCACTGCTTCAAGCCCATGAAATATTCTTCTCACAGAAAACACAATTGCAATTCGTTTGCATCACCACAATCCTCGTCTTCACTGATTATGATAATCATGCTACTGAAAGCAAATGGCATCACCACAATCAGCAATGGAGTAATAACTTTCTGTTAAGGTATGTTGTCCAGACGTTTAAAAATGATTTTTCCAGGAAGATAACAGGCAGTAACAACTTCATGGTCATTCCATTCTAACTTAATGTATAACACAGAAACACAGACAGATACCGAGTCATGTTCTTGATATTTGTAAGATAATGTGATAATGATTCCAGTCTCCTAGGATCTTATGCTGCACAATCTGATGAACAGCCACTTATCTGTTGAAGGCATTAAGCACCTTTGAAATTTTGGTTAAATGTTTACCAACTGACACTTCATCACATCCTATGAGACCTGAAATTTCATCATCACTGCTGGCAGAACATCATATCATGTAATAAGACAATGTCACCATTTCCCAAATCTACACAAGTCTCATTAGTATTAATAATCTAATATTAGTGTTAAATGGCATGTGCACAGCTTCTGGGTAAATTATGAATTGCGGTATAAACAACAATGAAGCAGGTGACACAATCATGACAGCATGTCTTGAATATAAAGAATATACAGTCAGTATTTTCATTAAATTACTTCATGTTTCTTGTAACAGTTAACACCATCATCATAAATTACACACAGAGAGAAATGAACTTCTATGGCATGTTTAAACTCAAAGTGAAATTTGGAATTTTTAGTCAGGGGGTTTAAACAAAGAATTATTGCAGTCATAACACCATTTTTGGGCAAGACTTTATATCAAAACCAAAAAGATTCTCAAAATTTTCCAAAAGTGACTTCACATTATGAAGTAAGTAACATCACAAAACAAGACATTTTGATATGATTGTGGAACTGAAGATCTGATGTGAAACTAGTGAAAAACTAGGAATACCAAGGTAACAAACAACATTTTGGGCTATGATGCCGTATAGTTTCGTAGACAGTACAACATATTGCCGGGAACCATCTACCTACTATCTACCAAACTACATGGCACATACTGCAAATGACAGCATTCTTGACATTGTCTTCTGCAAGAACCTCCAATCTCACAATGCAGAGTATGCTGACATTCCCTACGTCAACTGTAATATGGTTTTGTGACAAATACAGTGGAACACTGCTGTTCTCAGATCTTCAGACTGTGCCTGGTCATATGATAGACATAATTCTCACGAACACAGTTTCCAATCCATTCCACCACTTACCCAAAGTTGAATGATGCTCGACCCTAAGCCAGTCTTGTCTAGGTGAGATATAATACATGTTGCAGTGCCACACCACTAAGTATGGGAACTCACTCACTCACCCACATAACCATTCACACACACACATACACGCACACGTACACACACACTCATTCATTCGCTCACTCACTCACTCACTCACTACAAACCTGAATTTTATGAAGAAGACTGATATGCTGAAATAATTAATACTTTTCAATCATTGTGTTTTTGTGCGAAACAATTTTTATGCCATATGATTATAGCTCCCAAAATGCTGCTTGAAAAGCTGAAGACAATCTTCAACGTCAAAAATTACAATCATGTTTATTGTAATGTCAAAAATAATAATCATAATCATGTTTACTGTGATGTCAGTATCATATGTCTTAGCTCAACTGTTCACACTCTGTTACGTTTCAAGTTTCGTCTTCAAGACTGAAACTTACTCTTATGTTTTCAGACTTCAGATCATTTACTACATCATTACTCAGCTGCTGTACAGGCTTTGATTTGGGTTCTTATCTACCCTTGGGTCAAAAGTTATGGTGTTATGTTTGCATTTTAAATTCAATTCCTATGTCCCGTTTATGCTTCCAAATTACTGGTCATAATTTAAGAAGTGTTATGTGTTTCTGTCTTTATACCTTAAATAGGGCTTTTGGTTTCTGTCCTTAAATCCTAAACTCATACCATTTTCTGACTTCTGGTCTTAAGTTAAAGTTAATATTCTCCATTGTTAGTTCTTCTGCTCAAAGGGCTAGGGCCCTCTGGTGTGTTGAGAATTGTACTTTTCATGTACTAAATTCAATTATAAAATTTGTAGTCCTTTATTTGGTTATACACCAAGACTCTTTGGTAAGGACAAGTGTCTGCTGAAACACACCACAAGAATGCATATGCCCTACACAAAGATTTCTACTGCAGTAATATTAAGTGATCCACGAATGTGCTAATAATGTAAAAGTATACATAAGATGAGTATTACACTATGCCAGAGTGCCTTCAAACATATCAGAACATCCACATAAAATTCAAATACAATCATATATATGATTCATACACAATTCCAAGCTTATGTACTTCTCCTCCAATCACTTAAAGATTTTCTGTTCCTGCTCAAAATTAGAAAATTAAACCAAATTCAACAATAACAAATAATAAAAAATAAATGCCTTTTTTTAATAGTGCACAGGCCCTACTGTCTGATTTATTTACGGCTTGCTATTTGCCATCAAGAAAGGAAAATATGTTTCTGAAACTGATCAAGATGTGATTATGTGTGCCCTACTATAGTGGGGGGGGGGGAAAGAAACAAACAACCAAAGAATGACTTTTCTAATAGGCAAAAAAAAAAAAAAAAAAAAACAAAAAAAAAAAAAAAACAAAACCCCAAAAAAAAAAAAAAAAAAAAAAAAAAAAAAAAAACAAAAAAAAAAAAATA
>Ga0123357_10010625_pt1 | contig 11728 bp, 1 predicted proteins | sample TergutEmb28metaG_FD_89873 | JGI IMG/M metagenome (GOLD analysis project Ga0123357, IMG submission 89873) | Embiratermes neotenicus P4 segment gut microbial communities from Petit-Saut dam, French Guiana - Emb289 P4 | ecosystem: Host-associated > Arthropoda: Insects > Digestive system > Gut ...
AGTAGCGAGCATCGAGTAGCGAGTAGCGGGCATGGGGCGCTTCGCGCCCAAGTCCGCGCGCTCCGCGCGCCCGATACCACGCGCGCACAGCGCGCAGACTCGCCGCCGCAGGCGGCCCTGCTTCCTACTCGCTACCCGCTACTCGCTACTATTTCCGCCCGCTACTCGCTACCCGCTACTATTTTCTGCCCTCTGGACTCTGGACTCTGGACTCCGGACTCCGCCGGACTCTGACCTCTGACTTCTGACTTCTGACCTCTGAACAACCTTAACCTATTTTCCACATGACAACCAAACACACCACCACCACCGCCCAATCCAGTAGCGAGCATCGAGTAGCGAGTAGCGGGCATGAAGCCAGCCGCGGCTTCGCCGCTCTCCTCCAATCCCTCCCCGCGCGCGCGGCGCGCAGACTCGCCGCCGCAGGCGGCCCTACTCGCTACCCGCTACTCGCTACTCGCTCCCGCCTTCTGCCCTCTGCCCTCTGTCTTCTGACCTCTGTCCTCTGCCTTCTGTCCTCTGGCATCGCCCGTGCGCAGTCCTCCGCCACTTGGACTTCCCTCGCCACCACCGGCTCCTGGATCACCGGCACCAACTGGGACTCCAACCCCGCCTTCCCCAACGGACAGGACGCCGCCGCCACCTTCAACACCCTCACCGGCGCCCAATCGCGCACCATCACCATGCCCACCGCCGCACAAGGCTTCCCCAACGGCATCACGCTCGGCTCGCTCTCGTTCCTCGGCACCTCGGGCACCACGCTCACCACGCTCAGCGGCGGCTTACTCGTCTTCGACTCGTCCGCCGAGGGCGGCGCGTCGTTGCGCGTCTCCGGCTTCAACCGCACCGTCATCAGCAGCACTATCAGCCTCAACTCCGACCTCACCGTTTCCATCGACAGCCCCGGTGTCACTTTCACCAGCAGCCTCACGCTTTCGGGAAACATTTTCGGCAACGGCAACGACATCACCGTCAGTGCCGCGCCCACCTCCGTCGTGACCATCTCCGGCGCCATCAGCGACGGGAGCGCCCCCGGCACCACGCTCACCAAGAGCGGCGACAGCCAGCTCATCCTCACAAACTCCAACAACACCTTCTCCGGCCTCCTCTCCGTCGGGCAAGGCTCCCTCATCGTCAACCTCAACGCCGTCGCCAACGCGGGACTGGTCCTCGGCGCGCTCTCCGCCGACAATAATTACCTCGGCACGGGCGATATTTTCGTGGCCAACAACGTCACCGCCCTCAACATCAACGCCTCCGGCACCACCGCCGGCAAATACGTCGCGCTCGACGGCTCCTCGCTCATCATCGAAAACGGCGGCAGGGTCAACATCACCGAGTCGAGCACTGGCGCCAACTTCGTCTTTCAGCTCAACTCCGGCACCTTCTCCGGCGGCGACCCCACCAAGGCCTACAACCCCGGCGCCCTCGTCCTCAACGGCGTTGACCTCGCTTACAACGCCAACGGCTCCGGCGGCTCCGAGTTCCTCAACTCCCCCAACATCATCCTCAACACCGACCAGAACGCCATCGCCATGAGCGTCTCGCTTTACGAGACCGGCATGAAGCTCGGCCTGAACACCGTCACCAAAACCGGCAACAACGCCCTCACCTTCACCGACGACAACGCGAACCCCGGCGTCGGCGGCGGCATCTTCCGCGCCGCGCAGCTCGTCGTCGCCTCCGGTCTCGGCATCATCACGCTCAACCAGTCTCAGCTCGACCTCTCCGGCACCGGCCTGATCTTCACCGGCACCAACGCCCTCTTCGTCACCCAGACCATGGGGCTGAACCCCAACGCGACGAACATGGGCCGCGTCAACCTCGGCATGACCAACCAGCTCACCCCCGCCACCGCGCTCACCCTCGGCTCCGCCACCGGCACGGCCAGCGTCATCACCAATATCTTTCTCAACGGCAACGACCAAACCTTTTCCCAAATCAACCTCGGCGCGAACGCCCGCCTCGGCCTCTGGTTCGACCGCGCCCCCGCCACGCCCGTCACCCTCACCCTCAACAACCTCGCGATCACCAATGCCACCACTACCGCCACTTCCTCCGGCATTGATTATCTCTCCATCTACAACTGGCTCGGCAACCCCGCCACGCATCTCGACGACGGCACGCTCGGCGCCAGCAACAACAACGTCAAATACACCGGCAGCGTTGACCTCACGAAAGTCTGGTTCCGCGGCTACGACCCCGGCGCGCAGCTCGACACCAACACCGGCAACCTCGTCCCCGTCGATTTCCTCCACACCACAGATGTCTCCACGCTCTGGGGCGGCAACTGGTTTGATTTCGCCAACTGGACCGTCGACATCCCCAACTCCCCCGGCGCGGTCGTCACCTTCGCGCCCGCCACCGCGAACGCCACCAGTGTTTCCCTGCAAGGCTAGGCCGTCACCATTGGCCAGCTCATCACCAACCGCACCTGGCCCAATAACACCGCCGGCACCATCAACACCGGCACCATCATTTTTGACAGCGGCTACACGCAAGACGGCGTCAAAGTCACCAGCACCATCACCGGCGCGGGCGGCATAACATTCGCCGGTTCGGCTCCAATCTACCTGGCAAACGACCTCTTCATCAACGCCACGGGACGCGCGGGCAGCACGGGCAACAACGCCAACAATACAAACGCGGTCTACATCGCAGGCCAGATTTTTGGCGACCACACCATCACCGTCGCCGGTTCCGGTTTGATATTTAGCGCCGCCACGTCCAGCCCTGGCTTCACCGGCAACATCGACGTCTTCAGCAACCTGCGCCTCTATCACACCACCGGCGCCACCACCCTCAACTTCTTCACGGGCGGCACGCTCACCATGGAGCAAGGCGCGACCCTGACAACTTACGGCGACAGCGTCAGCTATCCGGTTGCCTTCGGCAGCGAGTTCGTCATCGCCGGCAACTACACGCAGAATTATGTCATGGTCACATGGGCGGGCGACGTGGCGCTCACCACCAGCCCCACCATCACCATGAACAGCAACGGCTATGCCTTGAGCGGCACCAACATGACCGGCTTCGGGCTGAATACCAACCTCACCGGCCCCGGCGCGCTCACCCTCCTCGGCAACGGCGGCATCCTCTTGAGCGGCTCCAACACCTTCTCCGGCGGCCTCACCAAGGCCGGCACCGGCACCCTCTACACCGAGCTTCACAGCGACCTCGTCACCGGACGCTACTCCGCCGGCAACAACTACCTCGGCACCGGCGACATCACCCTCGGCGCCGCCAGCGTCGGCCTCGCCGTCTACAACATGGGCTACAATTCCTACATCGACGGCCTCTTCACCAGCACCTTCGCCACCGGCGTCCTCCAGTTCATCGGCACCGGCTCGACGATTATCTCCGGCACGATCGTCCTCGGCGCCAGCACCGGCACCGTTGTTTTCAACGGCGGCGACGCGCTCATCACCTCCGACGCGACTTGGCGCAACGCCACCCCTACAGGTGCCTCGGCGATTGTTTTCAACAACAACCTCGAAATCGACACCCCCTTTATCGGCGCCACCTCCACCAACGTCGTCCACCTCTATTCCCAGCCCCTCCTCGGCGTTGACAGCCACCTGACCTCCACCATGGCCGGCGGCATCACCAACATCGGCACCCTCACCAAGGTCGCCGGCTACACAGGCAACCTCTGGATAGACTCCCCCATCAACCTCAACACCCTGAGCGTCCAGGCCGGCACCGTCATCCTCAACGGCGACGGCCTCATCCGCTCCCGTCTGGGAATCACCGGCTCGTTCGCCGCGCTCACCATGGGCGGCGGCGTCCTCCAGGCCAACGGCATCTCGTCAACCGGCATCTCCACCTCCAACACCTTCTCCACCCTCTCCGTCACCGGCAACGCCGGCTTCTTCCTGCAAGGCGGCGCCTCGCTCGTCTTCGCCACCGGCTCCGGCATCGGCACATGGGCCTTCAACCCCGCCAGCACCACCTACCAGCTCAGCCTCGCCAACGACTCCGGCATCTGGTCCACCGCCGAGAACCCGACCGCCTACGACACCTATGTGTTGTTCACCAGCACCATGGGCTTCGCCACGCCCGCCAGCCCGACCCCCGCCAACGACTCCTCGCAGCGCCTCGGCCTCGTCGCTTTCACCGGCTACGAAGCCGGCGCCGCGCTCGTGCCCATCACCCTCGACGGCGCCACCTACTGGTTCCTCGCCCCCACCGGCGACCCCCTCAGCGAATGGCTTGGCGCGGGCAACGGCGACTACGGTGACACCGACCGCCTCTGGAGCAGCGGCTCCAACTGGACCAACAACCACGCCCCGAATCAAGCCGGCCTCAAAGTCGCCATCCGCGACGCCGACAGCATGCTCGACGCCAGCACATCTCCCAACACCGGCCTCATCATCCTCGATCAGGACGCCACCATCGGCTCGCTCCTCCTCGAAAGCTCCGGCGCGCAAACCTTCACCCTCACCGGCACCGACCTCGGCCGCACCCTCACCTTCGACAACGCCATCAACGGCGCCAACTCCCTCATCTCCAATATTGGCAACCACAACGTCACCATCGACCCCAATCTCTACCTCGCCAGCAACCTCGAAGTCTACAACGTTGCCACGGGCACCTTCGCCATCAACAGCGACATCTCCGGCCCCGGCGGCATCATCACCACCAGCACCGGCATCCTCTACCTCGGCACGGACAACGCCGACGGCGTCAACCGCTCCACCTACACCGGCGGCTTCCAACTCATCGGCAGCACCGCCACCGCCGCCGCCTATACCACCACCGGCGCCCGCCGCATAATCATCACCGCCACCGCCGGCACCCTCTTCGGCACCGGCTCTTTCAACACCGACACAGGCTTGGCCGCGGACAGCCTCCAGTCGCTCACCATCGGCACGGGCGGCAGCAACGCCTGGTATTTTGTGCAGCCCGCGCTCCCCGACACCGATTACGTCATCGACGCCTCCGTGCGCATCGCCGGCAGCCTCTTTGTCGCCAAAGCCACCGGCAGCAACACCCTCACATGGGTCGGACTGACCTTCCGCAGCACCCAGCCGGGCTATGTCGCCAGCGGCACATGGATCTTGCAGGGCAACACCGGCAACAGCGGCTACAACACGCTCACGTTCGACCAAGACCTCCAAGGCCCGGCTGACGCGGGTCTCATTCTCACCTACGGCTACTCGCGCTTCAATTTCCTCGGCAACAATACCTTTGGCGGTGGCCTCACCGTGAACCCGACCAACACCGGCCTTTATATCGGCGTCGGCAGCGATACTGCCTTCGGCACCGGCATCCTCGCCCTCAACAATCCCACTACCACCACTTACTCCCTCGCTTTCGTTGCGATGGACGGCACGACAGACATCACCGGCGCCACCGCCACGCTCACGCGCGTCATCCCCAATCAGATTCTTTTCAACAACGCCAGCACCTATTTCCAAGGCAACTTCCTGCTCGACTACACAGGCAACAGCGAACTGCGCTCCTCCATCCAAGGCATAAGCGTGCTCACCGGCAGCACCGTGACCATCCCCGCCACCCACGTCCTCACCGGCACGGGCGGACTGGTCGTCGGACGCAGCACCTCTTACGCCGGCACCCTCCAACTCCTCGGCGCCAACACCTACACCGGCAACACATGGATATCGAATTACACCAACCTGGCCATCGGCAACGACTACGCCCTCGGCACCACCGGCACCCTCATCTTCAATTACACCGCCAACACCGTCGGCGCCCTCATCGCCTACGGCGGCGACATCACCATCCGCAACGACCTCGCCTTCACCGCCAACGCCACCTGCGTCAAACTCACCGGCATCGACGGCGTCCTCACCCTCGATCCCCTCAGCGGCGCCGCGATGCCCTACAACACTAACTTCTACGTCACCGGCACCGCCATCTTCGGCGAAAACCTCGCCCTCACCGGCCCCGGCGCCCTCATCAAGCAAAGCGCCGGCCTCCTCGAAATCGACTCCGGCAACTCCACCTACGCCGGCAACACCACCATCAACAACGGCATCCTGCGCGTCAACGCCACCGGCAACATCACCCTCGGCTACCAAGCCGACGGCGAAAACTACCTTGGCTACGGCAACATTTCCTTCGCCACCTCCGGCAGCGCATTGCTCGAACTCGTCGCCGCCGACAGCGGCACCGTCAACCTCGGCCTCGCCAGCATCTCCCTCACCAACGGCAACAGCGCCGCCGGCTCCTCCAACATCAATATCACCACCACCCCCGACGACGTCACCGGCAACATCACCGTCCTTCTCAACGCCGCCGCCGACCAATCCATCAACAACAACGGCAGCACCAACGCCGGCGCTTACGGATTCCTCCGCACCCCCGGCGACCTCGTCAAAGTCGGCCCCAACACCCTCACATGGACCGGCGGCCAGATTATCACCAACAACTTCGACATCCGCGAAGGCACCTTCGACCTCGGCACCACCAGCCTCGTCCGCACGCCCGCCACCGTCACCGCCAACACCAGCAGCTTCCCCAACTTCACCCTCGAAAACGCCACCATCGTCGTCGGCGGCAGCCAATCCTTCCTCTCCACCAACCTCAACATCGCCGGCTCCGGCACCATCCTCTTCAACCCCGCCGCCGTCGGCACCTCCGTCATCACCTTCAAAGGCATCGGCGACTGGAACGGCTCCCTCGACATCCTCAACTGGAACGGCTACAACGCCACCACCATCGTTAACGGCAACGGCTCCACCCAAGTCCGCTTCACCGACAACGTCGCCCTCCTCAAAGGCGACGACTTCATGACCGCCATGCTCGCCACCATCCGGTTCACCGACATCAACCCCGACATCGTCTACGCCACCGGCGCCCGACTCCAGCTCAACGGCTCCCTCTTCTACGAACTGCTCCCCAACGGCTCCAGCGAAGTCTGGCAGGGCAACGGCTCCACCTCGGATTGGAACGTCGGCCTCAACTGGAAAAACAACACCATCTTCCCCAACGGCGTCGGCGCCAGCGCCCTCTTCACCAACGTGCGCGGAAACCTCAACACCGGCGTCGGCAACTCGACGATCAACCTCCCCATCAATATCACCCTCGGCATCATGGATTTCTCCGCCGACCCCGGAGCCACCTACAACTTCACCGGCTATGGCTTCATCTTCGCCATGCCCCCCTCCGACGACCCCAGCCTGCCCGACCCCGCCGCCAGCATCACCGTCGAGAACGGCAACAACGTCAACATCGCCAACTCCGGCGGCGTCCGGCTCGACAGCGAAGTGGTCGCCAACACCGCCGGTTCCGGCACCCTCACCATCAGCGTCCCCGTCACCGGCGCCGGCGGCATCATCAAAACCGGCACCGGCCTGCTCGTGATAACCAACGGCAACAACAACAGCACCTTCTCCGGCGGCGCCTCCCTGCTGCAAGGCACGCTGCAAGTCGGCCCCGGCGACGTCCTCGGCACCGGCACCCTCTCCCTCCGCGGCGGCACCCTCGCCACCACGCCCGCCCTCGCCCTGGCGGGAGGCTCGACCCTCGCCAACCCCCTCCTCATCAACACCAGCGTCGACGACGACCCCACCGGCGTCGCCACAGGCGCCGTGACCATCGCCAGCGACTTCCTCCTCACCGGCCCCGGCGTCATCGCCAACACCAGCACGCTCAACATCACCGGCACGACCACCTTCTCCGGCGTGCTCTCCGGCACCGGCGACCTCACCAAAACCGGCCCCGGCCTGATGAACCTCGACGCCACCAACGACTACACCGGCGCGACCACCATCGACACCGGCACCGTCAATCTCAACGCCATCAACGCCATCGGCTCCAGCACTGCCGTGACCGTGAATGCCGGCGCCGTGCTCGCCAACTCCGACACCATCCAAACCCTCAACCACCTCAGCGGCGCAGGCCAAGTCATCGCCGGCTCCGACCTCGACCCCGACACCGGCCTCATCATCGCCGCGAACCCGACCGTGAGCACCACCTTCTCCGGCAGCATCACCGGCGACGGCGCGCTGGCGAAAACCGGCACGGGCACATTCGTCCTCACCGGCAACAACACCTACACCGGCAGCACCGACATCCGCGAAGGCACCCTGCAAATCGGCAACGGCTCCACCACCGGCAGCATCGCCGCCATCTCTGGAGGGATGACCTCCGTGTCGTCCCCCATCCACTCCTCCGCCGCCGCCACCCTCGCCTTCAACCACTCCGACACCGTGAACTTCGCCGGTGCCCTCACCGGCGGCGGCAACCTCGCCCAAATCGGCTCCGGCGCGCTGAACATCAGCAGCGCCAACGACTACACCGGCACGACCAACCTCGTCGCCGGCAGCATCGCCCTGACCGGCACCATCTCCCAAACCGCCGAAGTCAACATCGCCGCCGCGACGACCCTCGCCGCCACCGGCGCCGCCGTGCTCGCCGCGACAGGCAGCATCAACAACAAAGGCACGCTGACCCTCGCCAACACCGCCACCGCCACGGCGGGCGGCGATGTCAACAACACCGCCGCGACCATCACCCTCGCCGACAACGCCGCGCTCGACGCCGTGGGCACCATCGTCAACAACGGCGGCGCCATCGCCCTCACCGGCTCCGCCGCGCTCAACGGCGGTGGCGCGATCACTAACATCTTCGGCTCGATCACCCTCGGCGGCGACGCCACCGCCACGGCGGTTGGCGGCATCGCTTCCACCTTTGGCGCCGTCACCCTGGCCGACTCCTCCGCGCTCACCGTGGGCGGTGTCATTGACAACGTTTACAGTTCCACGCTCTCCATCAGCGGCAGCGCCCGCGCCATCTCCAGCATGGACTACATTCAAGACAATTCCTCCAAGCTCGCCCTCTCGCTCGCCGGCGCGCCCGACCGCCCCACCGCCGACGCCTTCATCACCGCCGCCACCGCCACCATCGGCGGCGCCGCCACGCTCACCGGCTTCACCGCCATTGATGCCGCCACCGCCAGCGCCTACACCAACGCCGCCGATGTCCTCGCCGCCAGCCGCGTGCTCATCGACACCACCGGCGGCATCACTGGCAACTTCGCCACTGGCAATGTCGCCGGCTTCACCGGCGCCGGCTACCCCGATTACATCACCACCGGCATCTACAAAACGCAGGACGGCCTCCAAATCGTCGCCGGCGCCGGCCTCTCGTGGCTCGCCGATTCCGCGCACGGCACCGGCGACTTCACCATCGCCCCCGGCAGCACTTTCGACGTGAACATCGCCCTCACCAACACCTACGGCCTCGGCGGCGGCGCCACCAGTTACACCACCAGTTGGGACGGCAAGACCCTCACCAAACTCGGCGACGGCACCCTCATCCTCTCCGAGCGCAACACCTACACCGGCAACACCTACGTCGAAGCGGGCCGCCTTTCCCTCAACGGCTACATCGCCTCGCCCGAAACCATCGTCCGCTCCGGCGCGACGCTCGGCGGCACCGGCACCGCCGGAGGCAACGTCACCATCCAGTCCGGCGGCATCCTCTCCCCCGGCAACAGCCCCGGCTTCTTCAACGTCGCCGGCGACCTCCACCTCGACACCACCTCCACCCTCAACTACATCCTCGGCGCCATCACCAATCCCGGCGGCGTCAGCCACACGCAAAATTCCACCGCGAACAACCTCACCGTGGTCGAAGGCGACCTCTACCTCGACGGCACCAGCTACCTGAACATCGCCTTCACCACGCTCGCCCGCGGCGAATACGACATCATCAGCTACCTCAACGGCTCCCTCATCCAGATCAACAGCGGCACCATCGCCTTCGGTGACAACATCACCGTCCGCGGCGCCCCCATCTCCCCCGGCCAGCTCGACAAACTCACCATCGACCTCGCCCACGACGACCACTACGTGACCCTCCTCTCCGACATCGCCGGCGCCTACACCCGCTGGGACGGCGGTGAACTTGGCAACTGGAACAACAACAGCGTCGAAGGCTTGAGCGGCACTTGGTTCGCGCAAGACCAGTATCCCGACACCAGTCCATGGACCAGTGACGAGCTGGCGCCCAGCGGCACGCAAAACGGCAACTGGGCCGACGGCTCCTTCGCCATCTTCGGCGGCACCGGCGCGGTTGGCGTCACCGTCTCCACCACCGTCACCGTCGATAACAGCGGCGGCGACATCCACTTCTCCGGCGCGCAATTCCAGCGCGACGGCTACCTGCTCACCGGCGGCACGCTGACCACCAGCGGCCCCGATTACGCCGCGCTCACGGTTGACAACGGCGCCCGCGGTTTCGTGACCGCGACCATCGCCACCGAAATCACCGGCACGAACGACATCGTGAAAGGCGGCGGCGGCCTCCTCGTCCTCGCCGGCGCGAACACCTACACGGGCACGACCGTCATCCTCGAAGGCGGCCTCCTCGCCCGCGCCCCCGTGACTCCCGAACTCGCCCTCGGCCAGGACACCGCCGTCCTCTTCGGCGGCACCTTCGCCGGCGTGAGCGGCATGAGCGGCACCCTGATGTTCGACACCGACGCGACCCTCACCAAACGCCAGCTCATCGCCGGCGATTACGACGCCACCCTGGCGCAACTCAACCCCGGCGCCACGCTCACCGTCACGACGCCCGCCTACGCTGGAAACGGCGGCGCCGTTTACATGGGCGCGAGCAGCACCTACACCCTCGACGGCAACATCACCTTCGCCAACAACACCGCGAACACCGCCAACGGCGGCGCCATCCACGCCGCTGGGAACGCCGAGATTCTTCTCGGCTCCGGCACGATCACCTTCACCAACAACCACGCAGACGCCGCCGGCGGCGCCATCTACTCCACCGGCTCCGTTTTCATCACCGGCAGCCACGGCGTCCTCGCCTTCCTCGACAACGTCGCCGCAGGCGACACCTACGGCGGCGCCATCTACTCCACGTCCGGCATCACCCTCGGCGGCGCCTACGGCCCCGCTGGCATCCTCGTTGATTCCAACACCAGCTTCGGCGTCGACATCGCCAGAGGCGGCGGCGCCTTCTTCGCCAACAACGGCAACATCCTCATCTCCGCCACCACCGCGGGCGCCCTCGCCTTCACCAACAATTACTCCGCCAACGCCAATGGCGGCGCCGTTGATACCGCCGGCGGCGCCATCATCATCACCGGCCAATACGACGGCGGCATCCTCCTCGGCTCCAACACCGCCGGCGTCAGTGGCGGCGCCCTCTGGGGCGATACCGGCATCACCATAAGCGCCACCGCCGCCTCCTTCACCGCCACCAACAACGCCGCTGTCGGCGGCGCCTACCCCAACGGCGGCGCCCTCGCCTCCCCCAACAACATCACCCTCTCCGGCAGCTACGGCCCCGGCGGCATCCTCTTCGCTTCCAACACCGCCGGCAGCAACTACGGCGGCGGCGCCATCTACAACGACGCCTACGGCATCGTCATCTCCGCCACCACCACCGGCTCCCTCGTCCTCACCAACAACGTATCAGGCAAAGCCGGCGGCGCCATTTACGCCAACAGCATCGTCGCCGCCACCGGCACAGTCGCCATCGACGGCGACTACGCCGGCGGCATCCTCTTCGCCTCCAACACCGCCCTCAACGGCTCCGGCGGCGCCATCGCCGCCGCCTCCTCCGTCCTCATCAACGCCACCAGCACCGGCGCCCTCGCCTTCAACGACAACAGCGCCACCACCAACGGCGGCGCCATCAACTCCGGCGGCACCGTCGCCATCACCGGCAGCTACGGTGACATCCTCTTCGCCTCCAACTCCGCCGGCGCCAACGGCGGCGCCATCTACGCCGCCAA
>Ga0123357_10010626_pt1 | contig 11728 bp, 6 predicted proteins | sample TergutEmb28metaG_FD_89873 | JGI IMG/M metagenome (GOLD analysis project Ga0123357, IMG submission 89873) | Embiratermes neotenicus P4 segment gut microbial communities from Petit-Saut dam, French Guiana - Emb289 P4 | ecosystem: Host-associated > Arthropoda: Insects > Digestive system > Gut ...
GGTCGTACGGCTTTTGTCGGACCTGCGGCGTACATACAGTACGCCTCGGTCCTGCGATGCGGCGTGCGCCCTTCTCGCTGCGGTCTCGGCCGTCTGCAGAAATCGCGTCATGAATGATCCGGGCTAGCGGTGCTTTATTGAATGCGTCTTGCATGTAATTGTACTCTCATGGAGAGTACATCCTAGCCGTGATGCAACACAGGCGCGGGCGCCCTCTCATTCGGAGCGCAGGCCATCGGACGGCCGGAGGCGCGCGGCATAGAGCGCCGGGAAGATCGTCGCCGTCAGGCAGATGAGGATCGCGATGGCACCCGTGACGAGGAACTCCTGCGGGCGGATGTTCACGGGTAGTTTCGATATGAAGTAAACCTTCGGATCGAGCGGGAAACCATAGGCCGCGAGCGCTTTGCATCCGCCCCAGCCAAGGAGCAGGCCGAGCGCCGTGCCAACGACACCAATGATTCCTCCCTGGTAGACGAAGATGCGCAGAATGGCGTCGTCGCTCGCGCCGAGTGCTTTGAGAAGCGCGATCTCCTTCTTCTTGTCGAGCACCACCACGATGAGCGTTGCGACGACCGTGAACGCCGCCACGACGATGATGAGTGCGAGCACGATGCTCATCGCAATCTGTTGAATGAGGAGCGCGGTGAAGAGGCCGTGATTGAGCTCGCGCCAATCCATCGTGTGGTAGACGCCGTTGGCGAGGCGCTTGTCGACTTCTTTCGCGATGGATGCCGCGCGCTCGACCGCCTTGTCGGAGACCTTCGCCTCGACACCGGTGACGCTGTCGCCTTGTTCGTAGAAGGCCTGCGCTTCGTAGAGATCCGTGTAAGCGAGCTTCGAATCGTATTGATCGAAGCCTGCCTCGAAGATCGCGATGACGCGAAACTGCTTGGCGATCGACGGGCGCGCACCGCTTGCGCCGAAGCTCATGCCGATCTGTGGAGATGTAATCTGCAAGCAATCACCGAGACCAACCGCGAGGCGCTTGGCGAGCGTGCGACCAATGACGACGCCCGGAAGCGATTTGACGAGTTCGGGATTTTTGCACGGATCGGAATCGAGACCCGCTGGAAGCACGTCGTCCTCTGGCAGCGTGCTCGCAAAACCTCCTGCGGGAGTCACGGCGCCGGCAGGCAAGAGCGCAGCATGCTCCGCGGGCGCACCCGCAGCGAGGATGGCGTCGATGGCATCGGGCGCTTTCGTGCTCGCGTCGGCCGACTCGGCGCTCGCGACGTCCTCCGCAGCTCCCGTTGCGATGAGGGTGCCGAGATCACTCGTTCCCGCGTCCATCCCGGCGTACGGCCGCTCCTTGTCCTCGGCAATCCGTTGCTCGATCGCCTTGAGCAGACCGAGCGTGCCACCATCTTGTGAGATAGGCGCATCGTCGTCGGAGGTCCCTCCGCTCGCACCGCCCCCGTCGGTTGCACCTTCATCGTTGCCGTTGAGATCAGGAAGAAGGTTGTCGCCGCGCGGCGACTCGGGCGGCGCCGCACCAGGCTTGCGCATCCCATCGAGCGAGCCTTCGACGATGTGCCTCGGTAAATCGAGCACCTTTGGCATCATCACCGGATCAACGCCCTTGAGAAGCACGCCGGTGGCCGTACGATCGCCGTGCGTGACCATCATGGGGTTGATGACGAACGGCTCCACGGCGACGACGCCCGGAAGCGATTCGACCTTCTTCATCACGTCGCGGTAGTCGCGGAAGTGAACCGCGTATTTGAGCACGATGACGTGCGCGTTGACACCGAGCACTTTCTCGCGGAACTGATCCTGGAAGCCACCAGTCACGCTCATCACAATCGCGAGCGCTGCAACGCCAAGCGCGACGCCGAAGATCGCGATGAGCGTGATCACCGATACGAACGCACGCTGTTTCGACCCGAGGTAGCGGAGTGCAATCTTGACGGGGTAACCCATGGGGTCGTGGCGGAGCTCCTAGCACGGGATCAGGAAAGGCGGCGCGCAACGGTCAAGGTTGCCCTATAGTGCTGTCCCCGTTAGTTTTGGCGAGGCGAACACGTGCCATGCGTGCTTCACTTCTTCCAAAAAAGTGAAGGTCTTCTCAGTCTTCGCGCAACAACTTTCCCGACCATGCCGAATCGAACCGGTACAACCGCGGTGAGACTGCCGTGTCCGACTCGATGAATCCTAAAACAACGCCCCTCCCAAGCGCCGGAAGCCCAGCGGGCGCCGGCGGCGCATCTTCTTCCCAGCCAGGCGTCGAAGCCTTGGTCGGTCGCACGCTGGACAACCGTTACTTCGTCGAGGCGGTGCTCGGCGAAGGAGGCATGGGAGTCGTCTATCGCGGTCGCCACAAACTGATCGACAAACGCGTGGCCATCAAGGTTCTGCGCGGAGACTTCGCGGCGAGCAGCGAGATGACCGAACGCTTCCTGAACGAAGCAAGGGCGGCATCGAGCATTGGCAATGCGCACATCGTCGACATCTCCGACTACGGGCGCACGGAAGAGGGAGCCGCGTACTTCGTCATGGAGTACCTCGACGGCGCAAGCTTGGCCTCCCAGACGGAGAACGGCAAGGTCGTGCCGGTGCCAAGGCTCATTTACATCGCCAAGCAGATCGCTCGAGGCCTGGCCGCGGCACACGAAGCGGGCATCGTGCATCGCGATCTCAAACCCGACAACGTGATGCTCATCCAGCGCGGCGAAGATCGCGACTTCGTGAAGATCCTGGATTTCGGCATCGCGAAGATCAACGGCGAAGCCGGTCGTCTCACGCGCGTGGGCAGCATCTTCGGGACGCCACACTACATGTCGCCGGAGCAAGCGGCTGGACTGCCCGTCGATCACCGCACCGACATCTATGCGCTCGGAATCATCCTCTACGAGATGGCCTCAGGAAAAGTTCCGTTCCACGCGGACAACTTCATGGGGATCCTCACGCAGCACATGTATCGGGTCCCCTCGCCACTCCGAAACGTCGTGCCGCTTCCGCAGGAGATCCCACCGGGGCTCGAGGCCATCGTCCTCAAGTGCCTCTCGAAGAAACCCGACCTCCGTTACCAATCGATGGACGAACTCGCCGCCGACCTCGAGAAGGCCGAACGCGGCATGGTTCCGAACGCCGTCACGGAGATGATGAGCAGGTCGGGGAACTTCAATGTTCCGGCAGACTATTTCCGCCAGATGAACCGCGCGAGCGGCTCTTCAACGACGCCGCCTCCGCGCAGAAAGAACATTGTGCTCTGGGTCGCGGCGATAGGCGTCATTGGTCTCGGGCTCGTCGTCGCAGCCGCCGTCTTCATCGCGCCTTCCTTCATCAAATTGAAGCATCCGATCGAGAACGCAGCGAACGCCGGCACGGTGAACACGGCGGCATCGGCATCGGCGAGTGGTGTCGTACCGCCGGTCGAGGCCCCGCCGCCCGTCGCAAAGAAAGTGGCTGCGAAGCGCGTCACCATCGTGCCAACGCCGGCCGATGCAACGGTGACGGTCGATGACAAGAACCTCGGCACAGGCGAAAAGACTATCGAGATTCCCCCGAGCGGAACGCTGACCGTCAGAGTCGAGCGCGCAGGCTACACATCACGTACGGTGATCGTGGACGGAAACAACAGCACGGTTGCGATCCAGCTCGATCGCGAAGTCGCGGCGCCCGTAACAAGGCCAGGAAGGCCACCCCCGCCAAGGGTCAATGCCGCCAACGGAACAGCGCCAGCAAGATCCGCGACACCCGACGCCGGCGCGGCACCTCCAGTCAACAAGCAGACCCGCGCATCGTGTCCTGAAGAGTGGGATCCATTCATGGAGACCTGCACGAAGCACCGCTGACCGCTTTCGATTTGACGCGATCTCATCGTTGGGGCCTGCGGTGCGGTCCTCAAAGCCTTCAAGGCTGTTCCGGTCCGCTCCTCGGCCCCGCCTCGATCTCGCGTCAACTTGAAAGCGGTCTAGCCTGAATGCCGCTCACTTAAGCCTCAAACTTCAGGGCAAGCTACAAGATGGAGTAGATGCGTGCTCGCTGGTCCCCAATATGGAGCATGTCGATCGCGCTAAATGAGCGGCATTGGGTCTAGCCTCGATTCGCTCGCGACGGCTGGTAACCATGCTCTAAGAATGAGTGCATGATGCACACGTGCAATTCGTTCACGGCGACGAACCGTCACGCTCAGGGCTTGTAGCGCGCGCCATTGAATGTATAGCGCAAGCTTTTGATCCTGCCCCACGGAAGGAGCAGGGGCTCGATCGCGCCTCCGGGTTTGTCTTCGAGCCACGGATAATTCTTCTCCGTCCAACCCGTTGCCACGCCCGGCCGCACATCGATATCGAAACCCTTCCCACTCTTCGCAGGAACGAATTGAACGGAACCCTGAACGCGTTTTGTCCCTGCCTCGCGTCCGGTCTCGATGGCGAAGATGCGCCGGATGCCTCCGCCTTTCACTTGGTAGACGAAGAGGCCTTCGACATCGACGCGCTCGCCAGAGTCGGTCGTCGCATGGTGCACTCCGCGCACGATGATGTCGGCCTTTCCGTCACCGGTGACATCGCGCGCAGTCATCTCCGAGATGTCTTTGTCGGTGTCGAACTGCGACAGTGACGCGAACGCGTAAGCGTTGCCTCCCTTGAAACCGGGGCCGAAGACGACGATGTCGCGCCCAACGAGCATGAGCCGTTCCGGACGCGCATCGCCGTCCACGTTGACCTCGTAGTCGAACCGCGGCTTCGCGGCCGCGGGCACGCCGTGATCGCGGTAGTACGCGTCGATCGCGGACTTGCTGACGCTCGATCCTTTTTGTGGTGTCGGTACATCGCGCGCAGCGCGCGGCTCGCTTGGCGGCGCAGAGACGCTGCCGGCTTGCAGCACCTCGTCGGTCTTGACGAACTTCCCCTTCTCGTACCGGAACGTGCGCGACTTGACGGTGCCCCACGGCAAGACGATGGCGCCGTTGCCCTCGGCCACGAGCTCTCGGAAGTTCGACGAGTCCCAACCTACCGAGGGCTCAACGCTCACCTCGATGCCTTTGTCTGAGATGTGCACGGCGTTCGACACGTGCTTTTTGCCGTCGACCGACGCAACGGCAATCTCTTGCGAGAAGATCGTGACGGGTTCGTCGCCGTTCGTGAGAGACCAAATTTCGAGGTTCTCATGGCGGGCACCGTTCACCGCGAAGCGACGCCGGACGACGAGATCGTCTTTGCTTCTGCCTTCGAAGCGTCGCGTGTCGAGCGACGTGATCTCGCCGTTGACCTCGCGCCAGAAGAACTGCTTGCCGCGGCGATAACCAGGCCCGCAAATCGTGAAGAAGTTGCCGAAGACGCTAATTCTCTCTTTGCGCTCATCGCCCACGACATCCGCGAAGACGTCGATCTTCGGTGGTTGCCCGGCGAGGCGTTTCGGACCAAGCAGTCCATCGACCACCGCTTGCTCGGGCGCGGTGGGCATGGCGGGCAGATCGAGCGGTTTTTCGGCGCTGCCCGGACCCGTGGCAAGGACACCGCGCACGCTGCTGCCGTCTCCATCCACGTAGCGGAAGGTCGCGCGCAGACCCACGCGCGTCGTGCGCGCTTCGGCAAATGCGGACCAGGGAACGAGAGCCTCGAAGGTGTAGCCGCCTTTCATGTCGGCCTCCGCGACCTCTGCGCCGACAACCACCTGGCCCCTCGCAGGGCCCGCCGTCCACTTGACGATGCCGGCCCTCTCGCCGGGTTTTCCAGGCCAAAACCCGATCTCGTAAGCGGCGAGCGCACCGCGACCCGATGGAAACGCAATCGCCATCACGACGTGATCGTCCGCATCACCGAACGACGCGTTGCGTGCGAGCCTCGGATCGATCACCTCGCCGCCCACGTAAAGCTTGCTGTCGTCGTACTGCACGGCAACGCTGAAAGCGACGCCGGGCGTCGTGCCGGAGATCGTCTCCGCCGCCGACAACGGGTTTGGCCATTCCTTGAGAACGCCATCGAGCTTCACGGGGTTCTTGCTCACCACCGGCGTGGCGGAAAGCGGCCCCGTCATCGCGATCTCGTCACCGGTCGCGCCGTCGGCCTCACGGTTTCCGGCGCCGCCGAGCGCCGCAAGCCCGCCTTGCGCCGAGGCGATCTCACCGATCGACTCGCGCTTGTCGTCGTGCCCGTCGACGCGAGCAGGAGACTTCACCTCACCACCATCTCGGCCGCAGCCACACGCAACGAGGCCGAGGAGGATCCCAAATGTGTACTTTGCACGCACCTTGCGTTGAAGCATCTTCAGCACCTCGATCATCGGAACGATCGACGCCGACAGCGCGACGAGCACGAGCCACTCCACACCCGAGAGCGCGAAGGTCTTGAACACGTCGCGCAAGCTCGGGACGAGCACCGCGACGAGATGAATCGCGGCGCTCGCGAGGATGGAGAGCAAGAGCATCGTCGGCAGGATCGGGCGCAGCGAGAACATCGACGCCGTAAACGAACGACAATTCATCGCGTGAAACAGCGGTGAGAGCGCGAGCAACGAGAACGCGATGGCGCGTCCATAATAGATGGGCGGCACACCGGGCTGCCCCCAAGGCCAGTAGTAACAGCCGATGGCCAGGGCCCCCATCAGGACGCCGACCGTCGCGATGCCGAAGTAGTCGCGCGCGGCGAGCAGGCTGGACGTGGATTTGCGCGGTGGCTCGAGCATCTGGGCCTTGTCAGGCGGATCGATGCCGAGAGCGAGCGCAGGCAACCCGTTCGTCACGAGGTTGATCCAAAGGATCATCAGCGGACGAAGGCTCGGCAGCGACGGCATCACGCTCGCAACGAAGACCGTGACGAGCAACCCCGCGTTCGATGACAAGAGAAAGAAGATGAACTTCTGAATGTTGCGCCAGATCGCGCGCCCTTCGCGCACCGCATCGACGATCGTGGCGAAGTTGTCGTCGGCGAGCACCATGTCGGCAGCCTCGCGCGCGACGTCGGTGCCCTGCTTGCCCATCGCGATACCGATATGAGCCTCGCGCAACGCCGGTGCGTCGTTGACGCCGTCGCCGGTCATGGCAACGACGTGGCCGCGCGCTTTCAGGGCTCTGACGATGCGGAGTTTCTGCACGGCGGTCACGCGCGCAAAGACGCGTACGTGATCCACGCAATGCGCGAGCGCCTCGTCCGAGAGCTTCTCGAGATCGGCGCCCGTGAGTGCGATCGCGTCGTCTTCCCAGAGACCGAGCTCCTGCGCGATGGCAACCGCGGTGAGCTTGTGATCGCCGGTGATCATGACGGCGCGCACGCCCGCTTCATGGCACACCGCGACGGCTTCTTTTACGCCAGCGCGCGGTGGATCAATCATCCCAACGAGGCCGATGAAGGTAAGGCGCTCTTCGATGTCGAGGCTCGGGCGACCATCGGTCCTGCTCGAGACGGGACCTTCGTCGCCGCGCGAGGCCTTCGTTGAAAGCTCGCGCCGGCAGACGGCGAGCACGCGCAGCGAGGCGCGACTCATTCGCTCCGCTTCGCCGAGGATCACTTTCTTGTGCGCGTCATCGAGTGGGGCGATGCCGCCCGTCATGCGCTGCGCGACGCATCGAGGGATGAGCACGTCGGCGCTGCCCTTCGTGTGCGCGATCTCGCACCCACTCTCGTCGAGCGTCACCACGGTCATGCGCTTGCGATCGCTGTCGAAGGGGATCTCTTTGACGACGTGATGGCACGACGTGACCGACGCCTTCTGGACACCACACTTCGCAGCGAGCGTCAGCAGCGCGCCCTCGGTCGGATCTCCAACCACGCGCCAGACGCCATGATCCGACTCGAGCTCGGCGGTGTTCGCGAGTGCGATCGTAGCGAGCAGATCCGAGAGGGCACCATCGTTGGCGACGTCCGCCGGAGCACCTTCGAGATCGACGATCCCTCCTTTGGGATCGTAACCGGTGCCCGTGACTTTGAAGGACGCGCCGCCCGCGAAGATCTCGCGCACCGTCATCTCGTTTTGCGTGAGCGTGCCCGTCTTGTCCGAGCAGATGACGGTGGCCGACCCGAGCGTCTCGACCGCGGCAAGCTTGCGAACGATGGCGCCCTTCTTTGCCATGCGCTGCATGCCGAGAGCGAGCGTGATCGTGGTGATGGCGGGCAGGCCCTCGGGGATCGCGGCAACCGCGAGGCTCACGGCCTCGAGCAAAAGAATGTGCCACGTGTCTTCGCCGCGAATGAGACCCCAGATGAAGATGACGGCGCTGATGGCGAGACACGCCCAGAGTACGCGTTTGCCGAAGTGATCGAGTTTTTCCTCGAGGGGCGTTTTCGTCTTCTTTTGCGTGCTCAAGAGCGCACTGAGCTTGCCGAGCTCGCTGTCTTTGCCCGTTGCAACGACGAGCGCGCGGCCCCTGCCACGGATGACGGACGTGCCCGTGAAGAGCATCGTTTGCCGATCACCAATGGGTGCGTCGTCGGGCAGATTCGCGCGTGCGTCCTTGGCAACGGGCATGGACTCGCCCGTCAATGCCGCCTCCTCGGTCGCAAAGTTGACGGTCTGCAAGAGCCGCGCGTCCGCAGGCACGGCATCGCCGGCTTCGACCTCGAGCACATCGCCAGGCACGACGGTGGCGGCGTCGATGATCTTGACTTGATCACCACGGCGCACGCGCGCCGTCGGCGTTTGCAATTTCTTGAGCGTGTCGAGCGCCGCTTCGGCTTTGTACTCTTGGTAGTAACCAAGAACCGCATTCAGAACGACGATGAGCGCGATCGCAATCGCGTCGCCGTAGCGCATCAGAAAGGTCGAACCCGGATGTTTGGTCGCGCCGCTGAAGGTTGCGATGACCGCAGCGCCGATGAGCGTGAGCACGATGGGGTTCGCGAACTGCGCGAAGAAGCGCTTGAGAGCGCTCTCGGGCGGCGCAGTGGGGAGCTCGTTCGGACCGTACTTCGCGAGGCGCGAAGCTGCGTCCTCGTCGGTCAAGCCCCGGGCAGCGTCGGCATCGAAGCGCGCAACGAGCGCTTCACAAGCCCCCACATGCCACACGTCGACCTTCGCGACATCGCCGACAGACGTTTCCCCAGGAGGCGTCGCCAGCACGGGTTGCATGTGTGTTCCTTAGAGCATGTTTACCAGCCGTCGCGAGCGAATCGAGGCTAGGGCGGAGCGCGAGGAGCCCGCGTAAGCGTACTTGAAGTACGTGCGCAGGCACCGCAGCGCCCAACCGACGTATCGATTCGCGCCGCAGGCTGGTAAACATGCTCTTAGCGACCGGCCTTGCGTTGCTGCTCACGTGCTTGCTCCGCCTCGAGCTCCTCGAGCGCGGCGGCGAGTTCGTCTTGCTCGGTGCGCAGCGTCGGCGGTGCCTCCGCTGACGCTGCCTCCACCCGCGTCGGCACTTCGGCCGCCGGCGCGGGCGCCTCTTCTGGCGGGAGCATGCCCATCTTTCGTTTGAGGGCTACGAGGTCTTCGTCAGCACCGGCCGTGCGTTCGAGGTGCTGAAAGCGGCTCGCAAGAGTGTCGCCCGTGTACTCTTCCTGAATTTCGCCTGCGGCCTCGGCCTCGGCTTCGAGCTGATCGATCTTGCCCTCCATGCGATCGAAGGTTTCGAACGCGCTCTGATCGCGAAGGCCATGCATTGTTTCTTGAATGGACTTCTGCGCCTCAGCACGCTTCTTCCGGGCGACGAGAATGTTCTTCTTGCGTTTGGCCTCTTCGATCTTGTCGTTCAGCATCCGAAGAGCCTTCTTCAGCTGATCGACGGACGTCTTTTGCTTCGTCCACTGCTCGTTGAAGGTCTGGGCGAGCTGGTCGTGCTCCTTTTTGCGCGCCAGCGCTTCCTTCGCGAGCTCCTCGTTGCCGGCGCGCACCGCCATCATGGCGCGCCGCTCCCATTCGCCCGCTTGCGCCATCTCCTGCTCGTATTGCTTGGCGAGGCGCTTCTCGTCGGCGATGGACGAAGCGACTTGTTTTTTCGCCTCGACGAGCTGCGTGTTCATGTCGAGAACGACCTGATTCAGCATCTTCTCCGGATCTTCGGATTTGCTGATCAGATCATTGAGGTTCGACTTTATGAGCTGGGCGAGGCGGCTGAAGATCCCCATGGGTCAGGCATTCCTTTGCGAAGAGTGCGCGGCGCGGAGGCTTTCTTTGGATAGCTCGGCGAGCTTTGGGACCTGCGCGGCAAGGGTCACGTCGATCTCGTCGAGCGCCGCGGCGAGCTCGTTGAAATCGAGGTTCTCGAGTTCGAGCGCGCTGACGAGAACGATCTCACCATCCTCCAAACCGAAACTCGTATGCACGAGCGATTTGGCATTGATGACGAGCAGCTTTTCGTAAAGCGCACCGTTGACCGCCGCGTCTCCAACGACACTGCCGATGTGAACTCGGAAAAGGACGATGGGCGGATCGACCCGCATGGCAATGGGCGGCATTTTCTCGCCGCCACGGATGAGAAACGTTCCGGGCTGATCGTCAACGGCCGAGTACCGCCGGTTCATTTTTTCGAGGTAGGCCTCGACATCGTAAACGGTGCGCATGGACTTTTTCGCTCGCTCGGACTCTCGGGACCGTGCGCGAAGGACGCACTCGCCCGGCGGACCCGCGTAGAAGTTCGCCTTTAGCTTAGTCAGGGCTGTCGCTCGTCGCTACGTCTTCGTGCTAACGGTACCTGGGATGGCGTCGACGTCTGCCCTCGCGCCTGGATCCGTCGTGGGGGGAATTTATAAGATTCGCCGGTTGATCGGCCAGGGAGGGATGGGCGGGGTGTATGCCGCGGAGCGACCCGACGGCGAAGAAGTTGCCATCAAGGTTCTGCACGAGCGCGCCGCAAAAGACCCCGGTTTGGTCGCGCGTTTCAACCGTGAGGCGAGCATCGCCAAAGAGATTCGGTCGCCGTTCGTGGCCGCCGTCCTCGGCGCCGGCAAAGACAACGACGGACACTTGTGGATCGCGTTCGAGCGGCTGATCGGCGAAGGGCTCGACGAGCGCCTCCGGCGCGAGCAATACCTCTCGTTCGCCGAGGTCGCGCCTATCATCGAGGACGCACTCCAGGGGCTCCAAGCCGCCCACGCCGCGCGCGTCGTCCACAGGGACATCAAGCCTGCAAACCTCTATATCGAGAGGCGCGAGCTGTCTCCGCAGGAAATCGCAGCGGGTGAGCACGATGAGCGCACCCGCATCCTCGATTTTGGCGTGTCCAAAATGAAGGCGGCCACGCCGCGGCGCAACGAGCCGTCGCTCACGGCATTCGACGCCACTCTCGGCAGCTTCGCGTACATGGCACCCGAGCAAGTGCGAGGCTCGGCGCGCGTCGACGGGCGCGCGGATCTGTATGCCCTCGGTGCCGTCGCATTCCGCGCTCTCGCGGGGCGGCTGCCTTTCGATGGCGCGAACGCGCTCACCCTCATCGCTCTCAAGCTCGATCGGGATCCGCCCACACTCGCGCAAGCAACAGGGGAGATATGGCCCGCGGCGATCGAGCGGTTTCTGTCCAAAATCATGGCGCGCGACCGAGACAAGAGATTCGCTTCGGCGAGCGAGGCGCTCGAAGAGTGGCGCAACGTGTGCGGCGTGATGGGGGACTCACCGCATCATCGGCACAGCTCCGCGCCACCCGGTCCTCCAGCACCCGACGACGTCACAGAAGCGGTGTCAGGTACGCATTCCGACGAGTAGACCGATTTCGATTTGACGGGCAGGCACGGGGGCCTGCCCCTACAGCCCACAACGCATCGTAGGGGCGGCCCCCCGTGGCCGCCCTCCTCCTCGCCATTCCGACGAGTAGACCGATTTCGATTTGACGGGCAGGCACGGGGCCTGCCCCTAC
>Ga0123357_10010627_pt1 | contig 11727 bp, 20 predicted proteins | sample TergutEmb28metaG_FD_89873 | JGI IMG/M metagenome (GOLD analysis project Ga0123357, IMG submission 89873) | Embiratermes neotenicus P4 segment gut microbial communities from Petit-Saut dam, French Guiana - Emb289 P4 | ecosystem: Host-associated > Arthropoda: Insects > Digestive system > Gut ...
AGTGCTTTCGCTCACGCCGGCCCGACGGTCGATGGTGGGGTGGTCGGAGGCTCGCCAGCCCCGCCCGACGGCGGCTTGCCACGGGGGGGGGCAGCGAGGCTAACCGGGAGGGGGTAGGCCGGTGCCGGCTAGTCGCTGGCAGCCTCGAGGCTAGTCACGGTCGGAGCCTCGAGGCTAACCGGCTGATCACGCTACAGCGGGTCGAGCGACGCGAGTAGCGCCAGTACGCCGCCGATCACCAGCGGTACGCCGAATACGATCACCATGCTGATCATGAGTGCGTATACCCGTCGCGCTCGATGCCCATCCACATGTCGCACCAGCGAATCATTACGCAATCCATCATCGTATTAAGCCGGGCCCGACGGCGGAATTGGAGATAACACGTCGAGCCATCTGAGCTGCGGTCATACAGCCTCTTTAGTGCCGCGCGTTGCGCTTTCGTCAACATTTGTCTTGTTCCTTGGCGGTTAAACACACCCCGCCCATAGCGCCGTCCCGCGCCAGTGTCAATACATAATGCTTGACAGTCCGGACGCACGACGCTAGATCCGTTGCGTTAACACCCGCCAAGGACAACGAACCATGACACAGCACGACATAATGGCGCGCTATCGCAAGGCGCGCGAAATCGCGGCTCGCATCGAGGTATACAAGCAGCGGCGCATTGACCAGCTGGCCATTGAAAGCGGCGTAGGTCGATGCGGATGCAGGCTTCATAACTGCTTCGTGGACTACGATCGCGGCCGGCCGTGGCGAGAAATCGACTATCGCAAGGCCCGGCTTATGCGCCGCGTGTGGAACGATTTCCGGCACACCCGCTTGTGTGATCAGCTCTACACCCGCCTTGCAGAACAATGGCACCTCGAGCAGCGCAACACCAGGGAGCGCGCGCGATGAGCGCGCGTCACCTGGCATTTGCCAACTCGACCATCTCCGACGAGATGGCCGATGCAATCCTATCCATCATTGATCTCCGCGGTTACGAGCTGCGGAAGAAACGCGCGCCCCGCGCCAAGGCTAACGGCATTCCGGCCGGCCTTGCCTACGCACAAGCGCTTGCATCGGCACAGAGCGCGGCAACGTCAGTACTCGGCCGCAACTGGCATTTGCGATCGGACGAAACGCAGTGGATTGAGCTGGAGCGCGGCCTACGATCGTACCGATTCACACGCAAGGACGGTAGCGCTTCGATCGCGATCAAAAACCGGCCGGCATTGCGCGCGCCAGCTCCGCGCTACTGGCCAGGTGGAGAGTTGCCGGCCGGTGTGAACGTCATCCCTAGCAATCCGTAGATTGTCCAACATTCCGGCTTGACAGTGGGCGCTGCGGCGCCCATTGTTTTGTCCGTCACTAACCGCCAAGGAAACTCACGCTATGTCTCAAAAACTCGCCGACGCGCTCGTGTTCGCCGCGATTGTCGCAATCGTCGCGGCCGGCCTTTTCGCCGCGACCGACTACACCGCCGCCTTCTATCACCTGGCCGGATAAGGGGCGGCGCAATGACGCAATCACAAGCCTACGCGCGCATCCCGGCCGATGCGCAATGGTCCTGCTGTTTCGGCTATCCCGGAGATGCGCCTTTCGATGAAATCTACCACGCAGCCGACGGCCGACGGTGGATGATCAGCAAGCGCTGGCCGGACGCTTGGAGCGTGACCGAGCTGGCGCCCTTGGAGCGCGCGTGATGGCACTGCAATACACCGTCACGGTCACGGACTGGACACAGCCTCGAGGCTATCGAGGCTCGGGGCGCGGGTGGCGCGTGTCCTGCTTTGCACTCGCCAACGACGACTGGAACTCGGTCGGCCGGCGCGTGTCGGAGACGTTTCACAGATCAGAGGGCGCCGCGCGGAAGTATGCGGCCGAACTAGCGCGCCAGTACGGCGCCGAACTGCTTTAGGAGGCAACCTAATGGCCGAGATGGAATATCCTGAGAAGTTCCGCGATTGGTTCAAGGCCAATTTGGCGGAGTATGCGGGGGACATTGCGCGCCACGGCGCCGACAGCGGCTTTCCCCACTTGACCTACACGAACGAATGCGCCGCCATCTTCGACGTGTACGCAGACGAGATATGGGAAATGGCCGTGGACGACGCCGACAGCATGGGGTGCAAGAATGTGGCCGAGATGCTGGCCGGTTTCGGCCGCGCCGACATGCTGGGCGATTGGGCCCAGTTCCGCAATTTGATGCTCTGGTACGCCGCCGAGACCGTGGCGCGGGAGATGGAGAACGAATAACGCGCGCTTGCGCGTCTCTAACAACGCTGTCACGATGGGAGCTGGTGCAGGGCTCGCGTTACCAGCGCGCGCCCTGCGAATCCCGGTCAGTACACGGCTGCCGAGATCCAGAAGAAAACCTCAGCTCCCGGCGCGGACCATAGCGCCACCAGCCGAGCCACTTCAACCGCCCAGCCGTGTTCACCCCGGACACCACCGGGGAAAGCGTGATGCGGCGGGTCCGATCGGTTCCGGTCACTCCGGCGACTTCCCCTCGCACCGAACCAAATGGGCCTAGCGCGCGGTCTGTGCGCGGCGTGTAAGGCGGGCACTCACCCGAGACGGGGCTCCGACCGCTCGACTGGCCGTGCGCGGCCTGAGAGACAACCACGGCGAAAATGCCGGGAACTAGCGTACGGGCCGCAGCGACTTCTGCGGGGCAGGCGACCGGCCCACGATACGGGCACCGTGGCTGTACCGAGGCGCACCCCGAGGCTCCGCCGCCCTGGAACTTGCAGGGCAGGGAAGCGGAGGCGGAGGATTTTCTGATCCTGTCAAGCATTACGCATTGACAGTGGCGCGATGCAACAGCATTGTTATAGGTGCAACCCGCCAAGGAAAGGAAAGCTCCCATGACTGCTCCCACAAAATCGCTCACTCTGAGCACCGGCCTTTACAAGTACCCGGTCGCCAAAGTGTCGAACGAGTACGGCGTAACGAAACTGACGATCGACAACCAGGACACGACGCAGACCGTGACCATGACGGACGAGAAAGCCGGGCGGCTCGGCGACCTGCTCAATTACATGGCAGGCCAGGGCGTCAACCTCGAGGATAGCTCGCGGATCTGGGCTGTGATTGACGAGGCGCACCAGGCTTTGCGCAAGGTGGATGCGTCGGACACGACCGAGCGGCAGACCGATGCGACGCTCGACGCGGTCTCCCGCGCGATCTGCGCAATTGAGGCACTGGCGCGCGAGGCGTTCCACGATCTGCCGGAGTTCGCGGCCTTCAAGAAGGACATGAGCCGATGATGAGCGTGCGATTTCGCGAGGTCGTCAACGGCGGCGACGTGGCTCTGACGATAATGCGGAGCGACGACGGCGAGCGCGTCATCTTCGTTCTGCGGCCCGAGCCGTACACAGGAAGCCTGCAGGTAAGCTGGACGATGCAAGCAAGAACGGCGGCAGAACTGGCCCGCGTGACTGCGGAAGCGGCAGAGCCACAAGAGAAGGGAACGCCGGAATGAGCATGCAGCTCAACGGGCTCTGGCGTTTCTTCGTATTGTTCCGCGATCAACCGGCCGGCGATCACTACGCATGGGGCACGCGCGAGGAAGCGCGCGAATATGGCATGCAGCAGTCGTGGGAATACGAGGCGGTAGAGGGCGAAGCCGAGATCACGCGCCACGGCGAGGCGGCGCCGGAACTCGCCGAACTGCTAGGAGAGCGCGAGGAATGAGCGAAATACCATTTGTTCCGCCGTCCAAGCCTATGATGCGGCCGGATCAGGCGCGCGACCTGGCACGCAGTTACAAGGCGCTCGCGGAGCAGCTTGCGGAAGCCGGCGACAATGCTGAGTCACGACGGCTGGAGCGCGACGCGCAATGGTGGCTCACGTACTCGATTGCGCTGGCTCAAACCACGGGCGAGAGCGAATGAAAGACGCCGCCAGGCGCGTTTGCCAAAAAGAATTTCCGGGTTCGTAATTTAGTCGAGAGAACGTGGTTTGACCGTGCGAGGGCGCCGCTACAAAGTAGCGGCGTTCCGCGTTAGTGCATCCGCGCCACGAACGAGCCGATCAGAGCGCCGACCGCGCTTGCAAAGACAAACCAGGGCGCGAGGCGCCAGAGCCGCAGCGCGTCGGCCCGGTACTTCAGCGCTTCATAGGTGAGCATGACCGCCTCGGCCCGGTCGCGGTCGATGCGGCCGATCTGCTCGCGAAGGTCGAGCTGCAGCGGTACGTCGTCCAGATCGTCACTCATGGCGCACCTTTAGCCTATCCTCGCATTCCTTCGTCCACGGCTCGCCGCTACGGATACAGACCGCGGCAAATGCTACCGCCTCTTGCAAGCGCGAGACTTCCGCCGCTAGTACCTTCAGCGCCGCTGCGTGTGCGCCGATATAGTGACTGCCTTCAATACGAGCGAACACGAGCGCTTCGTCTACGGTCATGGCTTGTCCTTGAGGGCGCGGATCGCGGCGGCATACTCGTGGCTGTAGTTGCCTTCATGGTCCTCACACGCCTGCGCAGCTTCCTCCAGCGCCTCGGCGCGGACGTGCTTAACGTATTCGCGGCATTGGTTCGTTATGGCTTCCCACTGCACCTTCCGCAGCGCCATGATCTCGTCGCGGGCGCGCTGGACCAACGTCATAGCAATGGAAGCAGTGTCGATTGGAAACGCGGTATTGAGCGGGACGTTTTCGCGCCACGCATCGAGTTCCGCCACGATGTCCGTCAACTCGCTCATTACCGCCCTCGAATCACTTCCTCGCTCACCCCGGTTATTTTCGCGAGCCGCTTTGCCGCGCCGGGATGCGGCCGGCCCTTGCCGTCAAGCCAGTTATACCATGTCTGGCGCGAGACGCCGACCGTCTCCGCCTGGTCCGTGACGCTCGCGCCGGGCACTTTCACCAGGATCTCGGACATCGAAACTTTCGGCCGCAGCGAACGGGCGAGCTTCAGCGCCAGCTTGTGCGCGCGGTTGTCAACATCGCGTGTGGCCGTCACGAGCTGATCCGCCAGCGCGACCGCACGCAGAAGTTTCGTAGTTTGTCGCATTTTCCACCGTCCGAATGTCAACAATAGCATTTGACGGGATAGTGTCAACGCGGCAGTATTGACGACGTGACCCGCCAAGGAAGCTCCCATGCCCCCGTTCCAAGGCTTGCCGCGCGTCGGCGTTCCGCTGCGCTTGCAATCGCTCCCGCAACAAATCCCCGCGAAGGATGCTCCCATGAACCAGCTTGTACAGGCTGAACCCGAGTCATTGCTAAAGGCTATCGCTCAGGCCGCGCAACGGCAGGACGTTGATGCTTTGAAGATCGGCGCGCTGCTCAGGATGCACGGCGAAATGACCTACAACGCCGCGATGGCGGAAGTGCAGGCCGAGATCGAGCCGATCGCCCGCGATGCGACAAATTCATTCATCGGCAACCGCTACGCGACCCTGTCGAAGATCATCAGTTCGATCCAGCCGATTTACACCAAATACGGCTTCAATGTCCGCTTCCGCTCGGGGACGCCGGTCGGGCCGGGCTGGGTCAAGATTATCTGCGTCGTCTCCCGCGGGGTTCACTCGGAGACGCTGGAACTCGACTCCCCGATCGACAATGCCGGCTCCGGCGGCAAGACGAACAAGACGCCCGTGCAGGCGATCGGCTCGACGGTGAGCTACCTGCGGCGCTATCTCGTGTGCATGGCCTTCAATATCGTGCTGGCCGACGACGACGACGGCGAGGGCCAGCGAGGCGCTACGCGCGGGGCGTCGCATTTCCCGCACCCGACCGTGACGCCGCCCGAACCGCCGCCCCCGGACGCGCCACGCAAGACCATCGCGGAATGGCTCGACGATTTTGCGGTCGAGATTGCTGAATGCGAGTGGGTCGAGGAACTGGACAGTCTCATGCGCCGGGATGACATCAGGAGGGCGGCAGGCTACTTCAAGAACGGCGCCCTGGAGCGGTTTAACCAGCTCACCCAGGCGGCCTACGACCGCGTGAGAAAGCAAGAGACGGAACTACAGGGAGACGCGGAGTGAGTGACACGTCGCTACGCGCCGAGCAACTGAACCAGTTGCTGCACCAGATCAAGGCGGGCCAGCGGACCATCCGCATCGAATACGGCCTGTTGCGCGAAGTGCTCCTGCATCGCGTGGCCGACCTCGAGGCGCGGTTCGACGCGCGGCTCGACGAGCATGCGTTCCGTACCGACGAAAGCCGGGCCCGCGCCGGCCGCGGGATCGAAGAACGCCTCGAGCGGATCGAGAGGTTGCTGCAGGATTTGCGGTCGTGACAACGAACGAACTGACGCTCGCGAAGGCTTTTCGCGATGCCGGCATTAACCAGGAAAGCGCAGAGCACCTGGCCGAGACGATTTTCGGCGCCATCCGGGAGAACGTCGCAACAAAGGCTGACCTGGAACGGCTCGAACAAGCGACCCGCGCTGACCTGCAGCAAACGGCTCACTTGCTGAATGAGGAAATACAGCGGTTCAGGATCGACGTGGAACGGTCGATCCATCTGCTCACGATGCGCGGCCTGGCGGCTGCCGTATCGCTGTTCTTCGCGCTCCTGACCGCGTTGCACTACTGGCCGCCGCACTGATGGGCGCCCGTCATCGGCGGAAGGATAGTAACACGACAGGGATAACGACGGTGGTGTTATACACACCGAGCGCAACCAGACGCATCGGATCTGGAATTTCGAGTGCGTACAGAGTTAGCCCGACCGCTCCCGCGACCGCGAGCAGCAGAATTGCCCGCACCGCCAGCACCGCCGAAAGCACGTTCAAGGCGCCGATCGCGCCGGACAGCATCGCCGCCTGACGGCGCAGATCCGTACTGATCTCAGGCGGCGCCGTCTGGATCGGCGTCGTCGTCGTCATCATCGGCAAGGGCGGCGGCGGCGGCGGCAGATCGTCCACCCGCTTTTCCGCGACGAGCTGCATGGGGCGCCGGCCGCTGGAACGCGGTACTGTATTTTCTAACGGCTGATCCACGACCGTCCTCTCCTCCGACATCTTCTCGCCTCAGCACCATGAATGTTTTCTGAATCTGAGCCACCGCAGACATCATTGCGATTCGTTCACGAACTGTCACTCCGGTAGTGCTTGCTAAAGCGTCCTCTATACGCTCGCGCAAGGTGGCATCAGTCGCGCGTTTAGCACTCAATTCCGCCTCAATACGTTCGCGGAGTGTAGTGTCAGTCTCGTCCTCCAAAACGTCGAGGCATTTTCCCAATTGACGATATAAGCGCGAATTAATTTGCAGATGGTCGTGCGGCTCGGGTTTTGTTGCCATTTCTATCGCCTCTTTGGTATAGCTGCGCAGCGGACAGGCGTTGGAGCGCCCGTCCGCCACTTCGGACACGCAACCTTGCTCGGAGGTCGCAATGCCGCGATTTCAGGATATCACGGGCCGGAGGTTTGGCCGACTGGCCGTGCTGGCGCTGCACCGAAAGGGGGAGCGAAGCGGCGGCTGGTCGCCGCAATGGCTTTGCCAATGTGATTGCGGCAACAAACCTGTCGTCACGAGCCATTCTTTGCGCCACGGCACACAGTCCTGTGGCTGCCTTACATTGGAAAAGGCCAGACTGCACAATCGTTACAGAGAGCTTACTGGACAGCGATTTGGCCGACTCATCGCGCTCAGTGTCAGCTCGCACGCGGCACGCAGGGGCCATAAGGAAACGACTTGGCTGTGCCGGTGCGATTGCGGGAAGGAGACCGCCGTCGCAGCCAAGAGCCTGCGGAACGGCTCTACGAAATCCTGTGGCTGCATCCGGCGCGAGGCGATTACAACCCACGGCCTGTACCGTGATCCGCTGTACACAGTATGGCAAACCATGCTGGAGCGATGTCGCAACCCCAACCGCAAGGGCTACGAGAACTACGGCGGTCGCGGCATCCGCGTTTGCGAGCGGTGGCAAAAATCATTCGCGGACTTCCTCGCCGACATGGGACCGCGACCCGACAGCTATACGATCGAGCGCATCGACAACGACGGGAACTACGAGCCGGCGAACTGCAAGTGGGCGACGCGCAAGGAGCAGATCGCCAATCAGCGCCGACGTTCCCGCTAACCGACTCATGGCGTTGCTCCCGGATCGGTGTGCGGCTGCACCGCGGCGGCGGTGCCAGGTGCGACGTACTGCCCGAGGCGGCCGGTTACAGGCGTGCGTCCGGCGACCGCGTTGGCCGCGGCGCGGCCTGGAAGCACGAGCGCCTGCTGGGCCGGCTGGACGATGTTCTGGTGCGGCGCCCGCCCCGACGGTTCACGCAGCGGCCAGCGATGGTGCAGCTCTGCATTGAGGGTGTCCGGCGTAAACCAACCCTCCGGTGTGTTTGTCGAACCGTCGCGAGCGATGGCGAATTTTTCCCACGCCCCGCGTGCCCGGCCCCACGCCGCCCGGTCGCCACCAAGCGCATTATCGTAGAGCGTAAAGCGCAAGCGATCGAGTTCGCGTCGCAGCGCTCGGTTCGCATCGTTGCTTGGGTCGATCGCCCGAACGCGAGCGGCCAGGTTCGACGTGACCGCGCGGAGCTGGGCTGCGTCCAGCCTGCCAGCGCTCACGCGCAGCGGGTTGAGAAACGTGTCCCGCACGATCGAGGCATATGTCGGCGCCGCTCCGCCCGCCGAGCGCAGGTTCATCATCGAGGTCGCGATCTGCCCGGTAACGGGAGCGACCGCAGCCGTGCCCGGCCGCATGTCGAACGTCATGCCGGTCGTCGCGCTGTCGATCGCGGTCCCGACCTGACGCTCCACGTCGGCCATGCCGGCGCGGTTGGCGACAGGCGGCACCCGCCCGCCGATCGGGCGCAGGATGTAGTTATACCAAACCCGGTTGAAATCAGGGATCGAGGCTGAGCGGGCCGCATTGGCGAGATCGCGGACCACCGGGATGCGGCTCTCGGTAGTGCGGGCGAGCGATGACAGATTCGGAAACCCGGCCGCACGCGCTGCAGCGCCGGGAACGCCGAGAACGGCACTCGTGACAGCGCCTGTCGCCGCCTGCTCGCCCCTGTGCTCGCCCGGCATGACGGCGCCCGCGATCCCGCCCTGCACGGCGCGGGCCCCGAGGCGGTAGAGCGCGTGCGCGAGCGGGCCGCCATAACGGAGCGCGGCGGCCCCGGCCTCGATCGGACGCAGCACTTCCCACGCGGGATTGAACACGTTGCCGGCGAACCGGCCGACACGGCCCGGCACGGTTTGCGACTGTGCCAGGCCATACTTGTCGCGAAGGTCGATCCCAACGCCTGCCAGCGGGTCGAGTTCGCCTGTCTCGAACCCGCCGGCAAAGTCGTTGAGCGCGCCCGGCACGCCCCTCTCGTACCAGGCGCCTTGATCGAGAATCGGCGGTGCGGCGGGGTTGCCGCCGGGCGGCGGGGTGGAATACTGCGCGGCGCCTGGCACGCCGGTATCACCCGCAGCGGCTGCCGGCGCATTGTCCGGGGGGGGCGTGGAGTATTTGCGATTGGCCCAGGGAGGCGCGTCGCTCGCCATTTTACTGCCCCGTTACCGGCGGCGCGGTCGTTGACCAGTTCATCGGGTCGTGGAAATCGCCGCCCAGGTAGTAGTGTGTCTTACCGCCCCAATCCTCCTTGTAGCCGACATCGGGCAACGGAGGCGGCATCGCGCCCGTGTTGATGTTCATGTTCGACATGGCAAAGAGCTGCGCATAGACACCCTGGTTATACATGTCGGGGTTGTCCTCGCCGGGGAATGCGTGGTGCCAGCCGGAGATGACCGGGTCTATCGCGCTCACCGCAGTTTTCAGATCCTCCGCCAGTCCCTGCCTGATCATCTGCGGCGTGGCTCCCATGCGGAGCGTGTCGATCATGTGCGAGGTCAGGGTAACGGTCGCCACTCCCATGTTGACCGCGCCCTGCGCCTCGGTTGCGAAATTGCGCCAGTCGGTGATGAACTTGGTATAGCGCGGGTCGCCGATCTGCTGGCCCTCGAACCAGGCGATCAACTGGTTCGCCGACGCGACGTTGGTGTTGGGGAGGCTGTTCGCATCGTCGGCGAGCGCCTGCGCGGTCGAGAGCAGCCGGGTCGTGCGCTGCAGGGTGCGCCCCACCGGCTTGTCGGGATTGAAGCTCGTGCGAAACTCCTGCTTTGACGCATACTGCTGCAGACGCCAGCCGGGGTTCACCTTCTGCGCGAGGTTCTGCAGCGTCACGCTGTAATTGGCGAGGCGTGAGGCGAAGCCGGAGGGGTTGACGATCGCGGTCTGGTTGGCAGCGATGCGCTTGACGTAATCGGCCATCTCCGGGTCGATGGCATGGATCTGCTCAAGGAGCGCCGGGCCCCGGTTGTCGCCCTCGGCGAGCTTCTGGATCTCGCCCCATTTCTGCAAGGCGATGTGTCCCGCATAGGGCAGCGCGTCCTTCGGCAACAGCTTGGCGATCTGATCGGGATCGCCGCCGTTGAGCAACTGGCTCGCCGCAACCTGGATGTCGGAGCGCGGCCCCGCGGCGGCGGCGGCAGGCTGCGCGGGCGATTGCGGAACCGCGGGCGCGGGCGGTTTGGTCGAGCCCGGCAGCGGTTGCGGCTGGCCTGGCGCAGGCGTAGGAGGCGTTGACGGGTCGCTGGAAGGGGTTGCTGGCGGTGTTACTGGCGCGGTGGTCGCGGGTGTTGTGGTCGGTTCTGCTGGGGTGGTTGGCGCTGGTGATGCTGGCGATGATGGTTGTTCTGTCTCTGGTGGCGTTGCCGGTGTTTGCGTTTGTGGTGCTGCCGGCGTGGTGCCTGCTGCGGGTGTGGCGGGGCCGGGGCCGGCAGGGGCCGGAACCGTCGGGGTCGGTACCGTCGGAACGGCCGGCGTAGGCGGCGCATCCGGCAAGGGCGTGTCGGCTGGCACTTCGGGGATCTCCGAGGCCGGCACGCCCGCGTCGATCATCGCCTGGCGCTGCTGACGCGCCTGGGCGAGCTTGGCGTTGTTCTCGCTGATCTTCTGCCGCGCTTCCGCATCCGACTGCGCCGAGCGGTGCTGGGCCAGTTGGAAGTTCGCGAGTTCGATGTTCATCCGCGCGACGGCCATCTGCTCGTCAAACAGCGCCTTCTCCTGGGCGAGCTGCGTTTTGTTGAGATCGGTCCCCATCGCGTCGCGCTTCTGCATGAGCGCCTGCACCCCGGCGGGGCCGCCGTTGTTCCAGGCGTCGCGCAAAACCGGGTCGTCGAACTGGGTGGCGAGGCCCGCGATCGCGTTCTCCATTCCCTGCGGGTCGTTGGCGTAGGCCGCCATCGCCGAGCCGACCGCCTGGTTCTCGAGCGTCATCCGCGCGTTCGATTCCTTGAGCGCGGTCTGCCACTTGGTCTGCTGGATCTTCTGATCGAGGATCTGCCGCTTGTTGCGGGCCTGGAGGAACGCGCCCGCCGCCTGCACCATCATCCACGCCGGGATGCGCGAGTGGCCTGATAGTAAGCCTAACAGCGGCAGAATGCTCTGCATCAAAAACGGCATGTCGTTGCCGGTGGGCATCTCGCCGGGGCCCGCGCCGTAGCCGCCTTCGGGGATTCGCCCCCATTGCTGCGGCGGGCGCCCCTGGAGGCCGGGGCTTTCGGAGGCGGGGATGTAGCGCTGCGGCGTGCCGCCGCCTTGTGCGTACGCCTGGCTCACGCGGGTTGCGTAGGCGTTGGTCGGGTCGTTGGTGGCGCCGTTGTATTCCTGCAGCGCGGCGGTGAGGTTGCCGCCGTTCCGGTTCATAATATCGCGCAGGTAGTGCGCGGCGCCGAAGATCGAACTGACGGGATCGCCGACGTTGACGCCGTACTTCTCGGCGGTCGAG
>Ga0123357_10010628_pt1 | contig 11727 bp, 8 predicted proteins | sample TergutEmb28metaG_FD_89873 | JGI IMG/M metagenome (GOLD analysis project Ga0123357, IMG submission 89873) | Embiratermes neotenicus P4 segment gut microbial communities from Petit-Saut dam, French Guiana - Emb289 P4 | ecosystem: Host-associated > Arthropoda: Insects > Digestive system > Gut ...
ACGGTGCAGTTGGGAATTACTATTATGTGTTGGAGTGTTGTCTCTTCCCTTTTAGTTTATGAAGTAGTGGCTTCCATGACTTGCTGAGATTGAAGCCCCCATCTCTGTTCATGTTGTTAGGATATTTTACCTCTTAAATTTTAAACAATCCCATCTGTTTTATGTAATTCAATTGTTAGACATGTTATGTTTCTGCTATTTGTAAGCACAGTTGGGATCCCAACAGGTACGCAGCATTCACTGACTTGATTCCAAAGAAGGCCTTATAATGACCCTATAAAGGGTCAAAACATGTAGTCCCCATACAATAAATGTGTTTGATGTATACTGTTTTTTATCTTTTAATATTTAAACTCTTAACAAATCGGGATGACTTCAATAAAAATAATTGATATTTATTGCTTCGTACTTGCCTTGCAGTGATACCATGAGTAGCATTTCCTGCCATGTGAACTTTCAAACTTATACCCCTGTAAAAATTATGACTGATCCACATACATGTGTGTGTGTGTATGTGTATGTGTGTGTGCGGCGGCGTGCGCATGTCTGCACACATGCACACACATGTAAAGGAACTAGTAAAGGTAAAGGTACGTTACAGTTCATCCTAGAAGAGGGCATGAAAGCCCATAGGGGAAGAGAGGTATAGCTCTACTCTTTCTTAACCTCAGCACTAGATGGAGGTTTCCACCCCCATCAAGCATTGAAATTTGCTCCTGGTGAATGAACTCAAGGTAACCACTGAACAGGACGCTGTTGCTGGGTGGGTCCCACAGCCATTGCTCCTGCCAGGATTGGAATGCTGGATTGTCCAGTCCATAGTCCAGTAACTAAAGTCACTGAGCTCTCTCTCACACATGTGCACACATACACAAACACACACACACTGCAAACATATGCACACAGATCACAGAATACTGTAACATGGTCTGTCTCTGTTATGACCAAACCAAGCACAGTATGTCCTGCAGACGAAGGCTTTCTATGTTTGTCACATTGGTCCTGAATATAATGCATATCGATACACATGTTTCAGAATATTAACACTTGCTATACTGTGATGTCATACTTTATGAAACAGTTCTACTGCTGTAAGAGTTAGGAGGGAGCTGAACACTACTGTGCCACTGTGTTCTTACGTTACTGATATAATCACAGCCACTGCCAGAGGTGTGTGTTTGTGTTTGTGTGTTTGTGTGTTTGTGTGTGTGTGTGTGTGTGTCTAAAGACATTGTTCTGATGTACAGTTCTTGTTACATCAATGCATATGGAAATATTCAAAGATACTTTTTTACTTTTCCATGATCCACAGCACTGTTGTGACATTGGACAAACCCTAAGTGGCTGATAGGTCCTTGTATCCACCCCACATACAGCAGTCTGCAGTATTAGCTGCATGTACCTGCACTCACATGTGCACAATTACACATACATCGCACTGCTGTTGTGGCAGGAAGTGCTCGCTGCATACAGCACTGCACATCACTTGCTCACAACATATTCTAACAACTGTGAATGCAATGCCAGTTTTTATGTTGTCATTAGTTTGAACTTGAACAGTACAGTTGCTGACAAAAATAATGTAAACCAAACATGAAACTAACTTCATTGGGTGAAGTTATAAAATATAAAATTCATAATTTTCCCACAGTATCATTTGTCCATAATTGCAAAAAAATTCTGCATCTTTACAAATCCTGGGCACCAAGTCACCCAGTGGCACCTAACAACATCTGTGGGCCCTCAGTATGGACCTTGCTGCACGACACCCTTCTGGCACCTGCACTTCTGAGGTGGTATCTAGATTTTTTGAAAGTTTTTGTACTCCTGTCAGTCTAATTTAAGCATGAGGCTTACCAGGCAACACTGGCAGTGCTGTTGTACCGCGATCAGAAGAACGTACTGTGAATGTGAGCCACGTGACAGCAGGCATGGGAAAGGTTAATGTACTAGAGCTGTGTGGATCGTGACAGTTCGACAGACTGGTACAAATGTGGAGGAAAAACTGGAATTAGTTCTGTGATGAGCAGCAACTATACAACTGCATCACCTTCAAATAGTACACTCGTTTAATTCACTGGTCCAACTGACTGGCAGTTTTCACCGAAACCACTTACAAAGCTAAAAACTGATGCCTATGCATGCACTGATATCTATTTTAATGCCTCAAGCCTATTTAGTGATGCTACCAGCTGGTAAGATTACATAACATCAGTGATAAATGAGTTTATGAGAATGGAACATTGGTGGCCTGATAGTGATAGGAGTCAGTTGTACTACTGAGACAAAAACATGATCAAGAGCCCCTCAGTACACCATAAATCCCACACACAAGCCTGAGATAGAACCCAGACCTCTTCACTGAAACACTGGTGACCAACTGCCTGCAACATGGCATGGCCTGCACTGCTATCACTTGTCATTCAGAAACTTCAACAAGCTCTAAAACCCAAGTATTCTCTCTTCTCAGAGCACCATACCAGTTCCAGAACTGTTCTGCTATCACTATGGCTATTTGCAACCAATGTACAAGTCACAGCACAATTATTCACACTATCCATGTTGTAAATAGCAACTTGATCATACAACTGTCATTTCCACTTCCACAGAAACACATAAACACTTGTGTCAGGTCACTGCTACCCTTGTCCATCTGATCTCCCATACTGCCACAAAAGCTAACCAATCTTGCTCCCCTAACTGCTGCTGGCCCCTAACAGCCTAACTTCCATATCTGTCACTGTCACTCTTCAAGTTGTTCGAACACTCCACCTTTCATAAACTGTAGGTCTCTTATGGCAAAAACCTACTACCTCTCCATCTAATTCATCCCTTGCTGACTACCCCCAGGAAATAATTATTCAACATATACACAATTACCATCAATATCTAAGGGGCATCTCCATTATCAACCTGTGGAAGAGCTACGCCTTGGTGACAAGGGCTCCACTTAATTTGCACCAATAACAAACTTAAAATTCCACATTTTGATGATAAGAATAAGACATGCTGCTGGGCCAATCAGCTCAATGAAGAGGGAAATATGTAAAGAATAAATTAAGCACAACAGTTCTAATTTTTCGTTATTTCTGACTGCAGATAAATCTGACACAGTATCAATCTAATAAATATCCAAAATTTAGATACCGCTCACTACCAAATATAATTAGCTGATTCGTAGAAAAATTTACATGAACTCCGACCCTCTGGACGAGAACACCATCTTTTTTATTCATGGTCATACTTCAGCTAACAGAAGATGGACAGACATACCTGTCAAAACAACTGGATTCCATTCCCACTTTACATGTTTAATTCTATTAGTTTTCTTACGGTCTTGATCCATTTTTTCAAGACGCTGAGCTGTAGTGGAACGCTGTCGATGAATACCAAAATCTATATCTGAAATAAGAACACCGTAATTTAACTTAATATCCCCTAATATAACATCAGTATGCACTGTCAATGTCATCTTAAAATCCTTACCACTGTGGATATCAAATGACTGTCCCATGACATCCACTTCATCGTCTTCATCGTCACTCTCATCTACTCCTGGATAACAATCGAACTTTGTCACATTGGATAGCCTGCGTGGTATATCTTCACCTATCATTACCATTTCGCACATCCCTAGAAGTAAAATCGTAGCAATCATTAGCAAAACCTCTGACAGTTACGATGCATCTTTCCAGTCAAAACGCCGGGTCGATCATTTCAGTATAAGATTCAAATATATGAAGCACCTGTATCGTCCGAAGATATAAAAGAGTTTCGAATGTGTGAGAGCAGCCAGTGCTTGTTATCGTAGAAAGCCATTCTACTTCGTTTAGACACCCTACATTATCGTACCTAACCTCTCATACACGCAACATCAACGTGTTATATCGAATAATGTGAGTACATCGATCATGGACAGCTATCGATCACGAAACAAAAAAGTTCATGGAATTTATAGATTACTCTGATCCATGATATAGATAACGGTTGGCTTTGTACAACTACTTGTGACATCTGGTAATCAGAGTGTGTACTTGTACAGTACCTGTAATAGACCACAAAACTGCTCTGATCCATGGCTGCTATTCTCCCAACCTATACTAGTTGATCTGTGCTCCCAGCTGAAACGGAGTATGTCTGCCAGTATTAATGTGTGAGCGTGATTGTTGGTAGGTTAGGAAGGTTGAGTTCTGATTTCTGCGTTAATGATTTGCTGTTAGTTGAATTTTCAACAGTACGGAATCTAGGACAAATGTCTCAGAACGTGTTTATACGTTTAGCGAGTCAAAGGATTGATAATACAATCGTATCCACTTCAGAAATTCCTAAGCTCTTTACTCCAGGTGAAATAATAACATGCCAGTCCGGTTTCATGAGGTGAGTTGAAGGCTGATATTATTTTTATGCTGTATTTTACGACTTTTTCATTATCTCAGGCTGTATAGCGTTGACGGTAGGCTGGTGAATGACTTGAGAAACGAAGTGGTTGTGGTATTAGCGTTGTACTACACTGATACCTTCGTGGAGGTGCTGAGGAAGACTATGAAGAACAGTGGCCTGGGTAGTCGGTGTCCTGGCCGAGGTTGGAACTGGGTACTATGCGAGTACCTGTAAGTCCAGAGCTATATTGTTATGCCATCCTGCTCGTTGAAGGCCGAAATTCTACGTTGTAATTTTGTATTAAACTGTAAACATAATCGTGCTTGTGGTTTGTCATGTTAGTAGTGATTGTACTCCAGTGAAAGTAAGTACTCCTTTTGAAATGTGTTCTGAAGAATCTGGTAAACCAAGAACATTCAGTCAAGGTAGGTGGATGCAGGTGGGATGAAAATAATTTCTAACTAGTATCAGATATATAAAGTGCTGAGAATAATAGTCTAGTAAATGTGAACTGACCTCAGAATTGACGGAAATTGTGTAACTAACGAAGTGAATAATTTGTGGTCTATTCATTCAGTAACGGTGATTAAATATGCAATGTTACCATAAATAGACCACATATGTATATTATAAAAATTTTGGCAAAGTCTGTGAACCCAATACACTGTATCAGAGTTCTTATAAAAGGCCTGATGATGGCTCAGAATAGATCCAAAACATGTTGCCTGTAAAACAAACTTTGTGTTGTGTGTGACTGAACTTTAAAATATATATTTGTGATACAAGTGTTCCCCCTGCTTACAAAATCTCATGTACTGATGTCTTGAAGGAGAAGGCAGTGAGGATGTGGATTGGGCAGGAATACATATCAAGTACCTGTAAATAAACTTAAGTTTTTTCTCATGTTTCATGATGGTTTCATTCATTGTGGTGTCTGTTTGTCATTAACCCTCTAAAAGCCCAGTAGTAGCTCATGTCCCTCCATGTTTAACATTTAAAACCTCCATGTTCTGTCCACAGAGTGCATTTATGTGTTTGATATGGATCTCAGAACAAACAGCGATTATTTCCCTATACAGATTATCTGATTGGTCTTTGTAACTGAGACAGTGTGTTTGCTGTGCATGACAAACTGAAACTTGAAACTTTATTCAGGTTACCCTTAGCCTTACAGGGTTGAAATGGTCAAGTAAGTTTTGGCTGAATCCTTATTATAATGAACATAAAAAAGTATCTAAGCTAATTGTGACTTATGATACAACACATCATGTGATACAACACATCATATGATACAACACATATGATACAACACATCATGTGATACAACACATCATATGATACAACACATCATGTGATACAACACATCATATGATATAACACATCATATGATACAACACATCATGTGATACAATGCATCGTATGATACAACACATCATATGATACAACACATCATGTGATACAACACATCATATGATACAACACATCATGTGATACAACACATCATATGATACAACACATCATGTGATACAACACATCATATGATATAACACATCATATGATACAACACATCATGTGATACAACGCATCGTATGATACAACACATCATATGATACAACACATCATGTGATACAACACATCTCTCTGCACTGGCACTCTTGAAACCTTGCATTGGGTTGTATGGCCCTGGTACACATGCACAACATGGATTTAAATAGTTTAAGTAATGCAGTTTGTTGTATATATATATATATATATATATATATATATCAAATTTATTTTTATTTTTAGGGGACATGGAACTTACATGGAAGAGGATGCTCTGACTGCCTCAGTAGCAGGTGTAGTTGAACAGGTTAATAAATTAATTTCAGTGCGACCCATAAAGAACCGCTACAATGGTGAGGTTGGTGATGTGATTGTGGGTAGAATCACAGAAGTTCAGCAGAAACGATGGAAAGTTGATACAAATTCGAGACTGGATTCTGTTTTACTCTTATCCTCAGTCAACTTACCAGGAGGAGAGTTGGTAAATAACATACATGTATGACTTGAAGCGTGTCAGTAAACCCAGAACGTCCTGCTTAAAGTGAACCAAACAATAGAGTGTATAGTTTGTGGCTGCGATTTGTGGCCCAGCAGCTGGTGAAATGAAAGGGCAACAGCTACGGTGGTTGATCCTACACTGTACACAAACTTTCTGTATGGTATAGGACTTTTTTTTATCATAGGACTGCCCACTGTAGAGCAGATGACATCATTGCTGCAAAGTAACTGATGAAGCTGCCTCTTCTGCAGTGGTCAGTCCTGCTCAGTCCTGCATTAAAATATTGCTTGTAATACATGAGTGAGATATATTAGGAAATCCTGCATTGCAGTGTCTTTTTGGTGTATTCCATTGTATTTTGTTCCTATTTTTATTCATTATTTTTTGGTCGTGTGTAGCGAAAAAGATCTTTGGAGGACGAGCACATGATGAGGAAGTATCTACAAGAAGGTGACCTGATCAGTGCTGAGGTGCAGAAGGTATATGAGGACGGTTCATTGTCACTGTATACAAGAAGCTTGAAGTATGGGAAGGTAACGTTGTACTGCTGTCAGTGGTTAAATCTCCTGAAGACGTTACGATTGGTTAGTCTATCCATTTTCATGTTCTGTTCTTTTTTGCACCTTTTCACTCTCTTAATCCCCTTATCACTGTGCATTTACTTTGCACAATTAGAAAAGTTATGACATCTTAGACTTACTTAAGAATTTGTGAGCTTTTATTTGGCTTCACATATCATAGTATTAAATAAAGATTACATGAAGATATTTTCTCAGCATTTTAAAACAAGGATACTAGCTTTCATTGTCCTCAGATTACAGAACTCTAAAGGTGAACAAGTTTAATACATAGCATTCCAGTTTTCAGATTTCATCACAGATTTTTTAAATTATGATACAGACCATCATCTGAAGGAAAACGTCACATTTTCTGAAGGGTGTGTGAGGTAACTGCAGTCAGGATAGTGTAGTTAGTGTAGTAACTGCGGTATAGCTCCATAATGCATGGTTAAATTCCTAGTGGGAGCACAAAATGTTTCTTTTCTGTGAAATGTCCAGACCAGTGCTGGTGCCCACATAGCCTCTTCTGCAGGGTACTGGGGCTCCTCTCTAGAGGTAAAACAGCCAGGGCATGAAGCTAAACACTCTTGTTTATGTAGTTTAGAATGATGGAGCTGTTCCCTTAGTCTGTATATAGGCCTTCATGGCAAGGACAGGCACAGTTCACCTTTTATATATGATATGATTTTTATATATATTTCTTGAAGGATATATGTTGATTGGTCACTTGTCACATTTGGTAGGACCTTCCTCACTGGAGATGGAATGTTTGTCACTGGTCTGAGCACCAAATGGTCGTGAATCAGTATGGCACTACAGGTATTGTCAGTAGTGGTAACATTATGCTAACCGAAGTTGCATACCTCTAAAATACTGGTAAAGGAGAAATATTGTACTCTGCCTTAGGGCAGGATGGTGACTGAACAATGTGGAGTGTATACTGACGGTCGGTCGGTCACATTGGAAATGTAATAGAGTTTAGATGTGTGTGATTAATTTCAGCACTAAAACTCTTAATGTGAAATGTCTGTTTGGTTCTAAGATCTTAGGAAGTAGCAGTAATAAGAGCATGAAATAACCATGATTTCCATTAAAAAAAATTAAAGTTTATTTTTAGTAAAAACCAAACACTTTTTGGAAGCATAAACTACATTAAATGACTCAAGGATGAATCTGATTCCTTAATGTAGGATCTGAACAACAGCAGAAGAGTGGGGGAAGTGGACTTTCCTGCTGCATGGGCCCATCTTGATTTGTCAGAATCAGTCACAAAATGTTGAAACAGTGGTGTTAAGATGGTTTCATGATGGAGAGTTCAAGTCCATAACATTGCAGTTCATAACATTGACTCTGCACTGTAAATTGGTTCAGTTGTTCCACTGCTGGAGTGACTTGCAGAAGTGAGCCATGCACCAGAGTTGGTGGATATGCTTTGGTACACAGATGGGTTTAGTTAATGAGTATCAATTAAGGTAAAATTGTCACTGTGCTTTATTACACATTACGCAATAGAAGGCATGTTGATGGGGGAGGTATAACTCCCTATATTCTTAACCTTGGCACTAGGTAAGGTGAGTGAATTCTGTACTGCAGCCATTTTACCCACATGGAAGGAGCCACAAATACCCATTGAACAAGGGGGTAGCTGGGCTTCAGTTGCTCTGGGCGCTTTAGTGAGGAGAAATAGACTTGTCTCTGTCGGACAGACTCAAATTACTCAGTTGCTTAGTCACTGTACTAGTGTGAGTTGGTCTGGCTCCCACATGTCTCTATATATCTTTAATTAATTTCTTTGGTATTGTCAACTAATTTTTTTTTTTAGCTGTGTCAGGGTGTTTTGGTAAAAGTATTTCCCTCTTTGGTGAAACGTCGCAAAACTCACTTCCACAACCTACCATGCGGTGCAAGCATCATTCTGGGTAATAATGGGTTTATATGGATATCCGCAACTGTCAATGATGGGGAGCAGAATGGTTTAGGAGGTTTCACAGAGAATCTGAAAGAGGTAAGACACACTGGGTCATTGCCTTAGTCTGTACTGTCCTTGAAACACGCATGTCATTCCGTGTAATCATAAATGATGATATGACCAACAAATTAACAGAAATTATAGGTCACAGCTGTATTTTTTTTACTATCCAACATGTTCTGATCTGATTTCCATTTTCAGGGAGATCAGCAAGATTTAAGTGGAAGGTACAGAGTTTCGTGTGTGTGTGCGTGCGCGCGCGCAAGTAAAATATACAGTAATGTAATACATAATAAAAAAGCTGAAATATAAAATTTTAAATAGTGGGCCTACCATTAAAATCACAGTTTATGATGTATCAGTGGCAAATGAATGAATGAGTGTGAGGCATTGGTTGAATGATACTGACAGAGGAAAAGTGATGTTCTTGGAGCAAAACCTGTCCCAGTGTTACTTTCTCCATCACATATTCCACTTTCACTGGCTTGAGATTGAAGTTGGGCCTCCATGATGAGAGGCCAGTGACTAACTGCCAAGCCATGGCATGACCTGACTGTTTGTAATATTGAGCACTGTAGAGGTACTGGACACAAAACAAGTGTTGTAATGCAGTCTAATCACCAATGCAGCAAAATTCCATTTATCTAACTTGCATGGGACCAGACACTGGCCAAATTATCGAATATATTGGATTACCAGACGGTGCCTAAAGTGACCTCACTTCTTACAGGTGCTTTTTGTTACTTCTCTTGTACGTGGGTTGTACAAGTACATAGAGGAGTGTTCCATACGAATATTTCCTTCATCTGTTGGTTGAGGGTCATCAGCATCCCCTTCTTTCTTTTCTGAGACTTCGTAGCTGATTAGTTGACGGAGTAGGGGACAAGTGGCCAGGAATAACAAAACATTTAATGTTCAGACACTCTTGGAGGGCCTCTTGAACATGCCCCTGAGATATTCCTGTTTCACTGATGAATGTTCTTACCTGAAAAAGCAAAACTTATGATCGTGGGGTTACTCTCACCAAGTGCTGGATTGACAGGATTTCTGAATTATTGGACATCAGAGATTAAAGGAATGCTGCTGTACTTTGTGTACTTGGGATGTGATATTGGAGAAAATTAGTGCCTTATCCTTTTGCTGTAATAAGCAAATATATCTACCATACATTTTATTTTCATCAAGTGAAACAAGCAGATTAACCCCACATATTCAGAAAAACTTAAAATTTTAGTGAAGAAGTTGCAAACATCCCCATGACTTGACAGTTGATAGGTTCTGCCATCTGTGAGAAATTGTGAAACTACTGACGTAAGATATAAAAGAGAGAAAGAAGATTTTGAAGAACTTCTTAAATATGTTTTGTAATTTCAGTGGCAGTTTTTGCAATAAAGTACTAAACGTCTGATAGACATATTTGGAACCTGTTACATACCATTTATAAAATAATTTTTCTTGCCATTACTTCATCATTAAATATATTTCATCCCTCTTATCTCTACAAAATAAACACCTGGAAATATTTCTGCAGAAAACATTGCTACTTGCACAAGCAGAAAGGTTGATTTTCTGTTGTCTGGTAAATTTGCAGTAGTTTCATAATCAGCCTGAAATGTTGTTATGTAGCACAAGATTTATGGACATGCAAAAGTGTGTATGGTGTCTGGTGTATTATTGCTTGCACTTGACAATGTACTGTTTGTTGGATTGCTTGCTTGTCAGGTTGTTCCAATTGCTGACCGAAAAGTAATTGCACGCTTACGAAATTGTATCCTTGCTCTTGCAAACTGTAAGATGATGCTGTATGACACAAGCATCCTGTATGCATTTGACGAGTCGATGAAATATAAGGTAAGTTACTAATTGCCATCATTGTAATGCTACAACTCGAAATTTATCATCACTTTGCACAAATTTACAGACTGAGCTGTGAGGGCTATTTTGGGCAATTTCATTCCAGGAGTCAGAACTGCTGCAACCAGAGCCAATGCTGGATGTTTGTGTTTTGACACAGCAGAGACTGCACATGCTGGAGGATGAGTGATTGGTAGAATAGTGACCAATTCAGGACAGGTGAAGGACTGCCCTCACACATCTGCTGACCAGCATCAAGAGATTTCAGCTCTGTGCCCAGTGACATGCATTGAAAAACCAGAATTACCTTGGTTTGTTGTCTTAATTTTTTTATGAATGTGATGCCTACCAACTGCAACACTCTTGTGTGGATCATATGATAATTCTTCAACCTGAATCTGATCAGAAAGAATTGTAAATTTTGTTTTTATAAGACTTTTTCAAGAAGAGTGTAATAAGTAGAAAATACATTAAATGCTCATAACCTAAGTTAATTATTACTATGGCAAAGTGGGTGATAGTGTTTAAACATTGTGTAAATGTGTTTGTATGGAAGAAAAATTGTAAATGTTTAAATATGTAAAACTGTTAAGACACTCTTGACACCTGACAAACGACAGATTTGCTATCTTCTCAGAGAGGATGTTCCAAGACCACAGCTTCAGTAACTGAATTCACCAACTAATTCAGGCTAATACAGTTTAGTCTTTATGAAACTTTGCGCTTGTCTTATGTTTATGGTCAAAGAAAACACCAGTCAAATTAGGAGGTGGAATTACTTTATTGTTGAGAGCATTAGATCATATAGGTGCTGCTTTTTTCTCAGAATAAGGGGCATTGTCTCCTCCCGTTTGGATTTCCCAGTTGATGTTTCAGCATGTAATATATTATTTCAAACACAAATGATACATTGTACACAA
>Ga0123357_10010629_pt1 | contig 11726 bp, 4 predicted proteins | sample TergutEmb28metaG_FD_89873 | JGI IMG/M metagenome (GOLD analysis project Ga0123357, IMG submission 89873) | Embiratermes neotenicus P4 segment gut microbial communities from Petit-Saut dam, French Guiana - Emb289 P4 | ecosystem: Host-associated > Arthropoda: Insects > Digestive system > Gut ...
GACTTCTAACCTTAATCTTTGATTGGCTGTTAATGACGTTATGCCTTACTTCCTTATATGGTCACAACGTTTCCATTTGGCTATTAATTGCGTCTTCTTGACCATCACTTTTGAAACGAGACTTCTCAGAAACGTGTCACAAGATGACAGTATTCCCTTCACAGCGCCTGTCAACCATTACTCTAATTTAGTGTGACACCATTTCCTTCACACATCTTATTACAATCTTTCAACTCTGTGCACTAAAGCTTAAGACTGACTGCTGCAGTATGGGTGACAATGGTTAGTACTAAAAGAAGGCATCAATATGCTCTCTCTCTCTCTCTTTGTCACACTCAGCTCTTTCACCCACACCTTATTACAGCCCCTCATTATTGACTGATCGCAACGAAACTTACACATTCGTGGCGCCTGCATGTTAAGTGCGAGGTATGAAGTTAGGAACCAATGGAAGCCGAGATACAGGCGAAAAGGTGTTTTATTCTGTAAGTAAAGTGCTTTTATTTATTTACCGATCAGAACCAAAGTTACACCGTTTGTAGTACAATTGTTGAGATTGCGACGTATGAAATCTCGGACAAATCCTTACAGTGGAAGCCGAGATGCAGCCGAAAAGTTTTTTGTTCTCCAAGTAAAGTGCCTTTAATTATTGACCGATTGCAACCAAGCTTACATCGTTTGTAGCACGAGCGTGAGAAGTACGAGGTATGAATTTGAGAGAAGTTCCTCCAATGGAAGCTGAGATACAGCTGAAATGTTATTTGTTTTGCTAGTAAAGTGTCCTTAATTACTGACTGATCGCCACCAATCTTAACAAAGTTTGCAGCGCATGCGTCGTTAGTGCGAATTGTGAAGTTTCAGGATAATCTCTCCAATGGAAGACAAGATGCAGTCGACAAGGTGCGTTGCTCCTCAAGTTAGTTCCCTTAATTATAGACCGATCGCAACCAAACTTCCACATTCTTTAGCGCATGGGTGGAGAGTGCGAGGTATAAATTTTCAGGACGATCTTCTCAGTCAATTCCCAGATACTGCCAGGAGGGTATTTTGTGCTCCAAGTATAATTTTGTTTACTAACGAACAAGAACGTGACTATAAAATCTGCTATCATCGTTCGGAATGATGCGTCACAGAGGAACTTTTCGTAGGAATCTTATGTTACTTTGTGCATAATTACTCTGACTTTGCACGTTACTTCTGGTATCACAAAACATTCGCATATCAAGAGTCTTACTTAGCAAACTAATAGGTTCTACCCCCTAACAATGGAGAAATATATGTCACATGCCGGATCGCTACTTAGCAGGTTGTTAGCATTGTAATTTGTTACAGTGCCTCGATGGGTATTTATGGCATGGAGACAAATTTAAATCACAGAATTATTACAAATAAAATGTTATAGATTGAATAAACCCTTGCTACATTGTGATATCGGTGGTTCTCACGGTTATGTATGTGAAGATACAGTCTTCGGTGTTATGCCGCTATGTAGCTTTGTAGAACGTACCGTCGTTTGGGAAGAACATTATCCTTCCATCTCAGGGCTGAAGAGTGCAGAAAAACAGGAAGTTTATCAAAAAATTTAGCACCAGTCTATCAAATTCGTATAACAGAAGCCAATAAGATGCACTGTTTCTCAAATTTATTTTGATATACAACTCTATATGTTTCGGACAGACTTACTGTCATCAGGAGTTTTGATACTGTATTCACAGTATGACAAATACCAGTTGCTGTGAATACAAAATCAAAACTCCTGATGATGGACAGTAAGTCTGTCCGAAACATGTAGAGTTGTATATCAAAGTAAAGTTGAGAGATATTACAACTTGTTGGCTTCTATTATACGAATATATCACGATGCACAGTCCTCAGAATGTCAAAATCATTCTACTAAACTTTACAGCGTAATATGCTGTTGCGTGGTCTGTTTCGTGTACGGTGCGTACGGTCCACACTCTGGACGTCCTAGAGCCTACCTGCCAACACTGTCACCGTACAGCCAGCCAAAGGGTAATGTTCGGAATCACTTCAATTTGCTTTAGATTAATGAAGAGCAAAACGCAGCCGATATACTTTTGCAATGCGACCTGATATCTAACTGCAGAAGCATGAAACAAAAGATGTATTATTCGACGAATAATTTTCTTATCTGCATTTATTCAAATATATTAGTTAGAAATACTTCGTATTATTGACAGTACTACGTGCTTTTCTTTACGACATAAGCATGAGGTCCACCTCTCATAGAAGTATATATCGCGCTGCTTGGCAAATGAAAGACAAATAATTTAAATTATGTGTCCTATCAAAGTACATTGTTCATTACATCAACTAAATGCATAGTTTATTCTATAGAGGACGCCCCGTTGTGTTTAAATTTACAAGGTAAACAAATTGTTAATAGTTGCCGTCAAACACAACAATAGTACATTAGTTTTATTTTATTCATTATGGTGGCTATTTGTTTCGGTCATTCTTGACCATCTTCAGGCCAATTTATAGAAATTTAAGGTACAATCAGTGCATATGTATGTATTGTGGGATCATGAATGATATGTAAGGAACAAATACAGGTAGTATTTATAATGGGTCCTGCAAATGTCTTTGTTTCTCTTGATTTGGCCTTCTTGTCCATAATGTTGCTCATCACACGTTTAGTTCATAACGTTTATATTGTAACGTTCATTTGAATATTACTCTCCCTTTGTATACTATAAAATATAATATTTGTGGATCATCTGCCATTTTACTCTTAGTGCGGTAATCAGCTTCTTCACTGCATCTCGCTGTGCACGTGTCTTGCTGTGCCTCAGTCACTCAATTCAAGGCCGTCTGTCATTGTTATTCTACGCCTCATTACGCAATTGATCTCTTATTAGACACGTCCAGAGTTCCCCATTCTCATACACAGTGGAAACATACAGCGTCTTATCTCACGGACATAGGTTAATATACACACTCGGCTAGCGACAAATTTCCCCACACGCAACGATAGGCACGTTAGAAATCTTGCTACATTCAGCACTGCATTCATTATTCTACTAGTGATTTATCAGAATCGGGCTAGATATTAGGAATACTACGCGTTTCTGAGAAAATGAAATAGACTTCGAAACATGTGAGCGGAGTTGTTCGATTCCCGGCATAGACAAGACCTCTTTTTCTTCACTGATATGTCGAGGCCGGATTCGGGGCCCGCCCAACCTCCTAATCAATGGACAGGGTGCTCTTTCCCTGCGGATAAAGCGTGGGGTGAGGGGCGTGAAATGTACCACTCACCTCCTAGTTTCGAGGTTAATAAGTGGAGCTGTACCTCCACTCCTACATATGCCTTCGTGGTGTTCTCAGGGGCACCTCTACCTTTGCGTTTTATATGGACAAGGTGCTGAGAAGAATATTTGGACTTAAGAGGAAGTGATTGGAGACTGGAGAAACTATAGTGAGGAACTTTATTATTGTTAGCCATCAAAATAGATTATTAGGCTGATCGAATCAAGCAGAATGATTCTTAATGATTAGGAATAAGCTTAATAAAACAAGAGAATTTTGGGGATAATATTAAAGTAGATCAATTTGAAAAGAGTTTTCTTGGCGGTAGTAACAAAAATCAGTGTACATTTTGCCCTACAGCAAGTCTATCTAATCGCAAAAAAAAAAAAAAAAAAAAAAAAAGGAGGAAAAAAGAGGAGAAAAAATTTAAAAAAACAAGAAGGAAAAAAAAAAAAAAAAAATCCAGCTTTTTTAAAAAAAAAAAAAAAAAAAAAAAAAAAAAAAAAAAGGGTTGGAAAGTAGCGAAGAAAATGTTGAAACGTACGAAAGTGTAATTTATCATCGACAGTTCCGGCTTTGCGGAAAAACAAACAAGAGATTTCATCTGTAGTAGAAAACAACCGCACTACGAACTAAAAAATAAGAATTGTGACTGAAGCAATGTTGATCGAACACTTCTGGTAGTATTGAAGGCGTCAGAGTAATGTGATTTCCCGATCAGCAATTCCATTTTAAACGTACAGGCAAGAAGAAATGGTCAGCAACTGGGGCGCAAGAATTATACTTGTAACAGCGGCTTGTTTGATTGTTTCAGAAACTGGGATAACATTGTTTATGTGAAGTTCGTGGAGAGGCCATGTTAGGAGATTAAAAACAAGAGAAAGTGTTTGGGTAGAATGTAAAAATGTTGCTGCGAAGAAGACATTTAACTGGCTCCTTTATAAAGCAGCGCCCAGTGCGTCGTTTAAATCTGAGTTTGAAGTGTATTAGGGGAGAGAATTAAGAACATGTGTACCTCTTTATTGTATGTAGGAACACGACTGTAACGGACTAACTTTTCGTAGAAAGATCGCATAATACGCGTTTATTAAAAACCGCAAAGAAGTCTGTCGTTGATTGTGCGTTTAGAAACAAGGTATTGATGTTTACATATAGGCTTTAACGATACATAAGTGTAAGGGGCAGTTAAGGAGAAAAAAAAGTAGGATTTTTTATATACATATTTACTTTTAAAATTTTTATTTTATTTATTTTTCTGTGTTGTTTCGTACATATGTTAAATATAAACTATATTCATTTGTACCTTTATATATTACTATTTCTTACGTGCTAGGTTTTATATTCATGCATATTATGAACTACGGTTATATCCACCAGAACTGCCCAGCGCCTTGACGCCTCGTTACAACCGAGTTCGACAGTACCTTGCCATGGCAGTATGAACTTAAGCATGAAGACACAAGATGGAATATTCTTATATGCTGAGTGGAGGAAAATACTGGTGATTGACTGGGACCGATAAAACCGCCAGGAAAAATTTAATCCATTTTCAATTTAAAATGCTTATTTGTTTCCAAGAACTTAATGAATTGCGGGTCATAAAAATATAAAAACCCTCAAAATCTATAGAGAGCGTCAAAATGTATTTTTAGTAACAACACAGAACATTCTTTACACACCGAAGCAGTGGAGTATGAAAGTAATCAACGAATTTGGGCAACATAATCCCGTTGTGCTAGTTAATCATTAGCCATCTGTTCTGTTGTGTTTGTGTGGATTAGACTGCTAATGAAAGTAATCAAGCTCACTAAATGGAAGATCTTAATTGGGCTGAGAGTGATTTCTGCCAAATCAGAAGACTGGGGAAGACCACTCGTCAGCCTTATGGTCTCATCCCGGTTCGTCGGAACCAGTAACGAATCTTCGAACCAATAATATTAAAATGAGTGATCATGAAAGGTCGAAATTCCAACATTGAAGTTCACGAACTGTGAGATGCACGATGTCCATCTCTTGCAATCCAGAACTTACGTGACTGTTTTGAAAGATGAAAATCTTACGTTTGAAGAACAGTGTTTTAGAAGTACACTCACTGAAAATTCCCTTAGTTGATTGACCTCTTCAGATACACGCGCAGTCCGTTTTCTTTACAGACAAGCAGGCAGGCAGACAGACACACAAATGGATATACACAATATATTGTTCAATGGGAACGGGGCAAAAGGGGCCCGGCTCCCATTCTGTAGAAGGCTGGGTGTGCTTCATAGCCAGTTTTGACCCTTTGGAGAGGTGAAAAAAATCTACCCACCTCCCCACCCCACAGGGAATCGAATCGTACTGTTTACATACACTTGCAATCAATTTTATTCCCTTAGAAAAGCGCATAACAAATACGTTGACAGAATTATTTGTTGCTGCTACAAACTTTCCTTCACTTATCCAGCTTTTCTCCGACCAAAGAACTTACATCGTTATACCTTCTGGTTTCTTCTCTATCTTGATCGCTAGATCTGCGTGGAATAATAATACAGCAAACAGTATGGCATTTAAATTAACCTATGAACTTAATTTACGGCTGGTAAATATTCAGAATAAGAGATGGCGCACGTGTGTTTTTGTACCCTTTAAAATAGTGTTTCCACTTCCTGTAGAGTGGCGTTTCATCGTGCTTGCAGGCCAGCGGCGTATTCGAATTTCAGTATCATAGAAATTGCTTGATTATTTTGGAGGATGATACACACAGGTTTACAATTATTCATTCTTTTTACGTGATATGTGCTAGTAACGCTAAAAATTCTGTCCTGCTGTCTGTTGACAGAAGTAATTACATCTTCCTATCTGAGACGTCATGAATGTAATCACTGATCACGTTAGTGGTGGAAAATGTGACGTGTCTAATGGCTGAAAGGGCCGTTGCCAAATAACGTAGTCGCTTCCACTAAACAAAGAAGCAAGTTCATGCTATTCATGCATCATGCAGCAACCCAGAGCATGCAACACCTCGTCATCGTCGTTCTTCTGTGGTGGTGGTGGTGGTGGTATTATTATTATTATCATCATCATTATCAGCAGCACTATCACATGAGGGCCGGGGTAGCGTAGTCATTATAGCGACTCGCCACGGGCTGGACAGTCTGGAAATCGAATCCCGGTGAAGGCGAGAATTTCCGCACCCGTCCAGACCAAACTTGGGGCCCACCGAACCTCATGTAGAATGGGTACCGAGTCTTCCCCGGGGGTAAAGAGGGAGAAGCTTGGCGTTGACCACCCACCCCTCTCTAGCGCCGAGGTTAAAGAAAGAGTAGCGCTGTAGCTGTACTCCTTCTCTGGACCTTCATGGCCTGGCCTATGGTGAACTTTACCCCTAACTAACCTTTATTTATTGTCACGTGTCTTTATTCAGGGCATTTGCAATTATGTGTTTGATATAATACTGCAGATATTTTGCAATTACGATTTATGGTACGTATTATATTATTTCCAGTGTTGCATGTTTTGTACTGTTGCATCAGTACTTTCCGCCGTATGTGTGCAGTACCCAATATGACTGTTGTCTGTAGTTTTTTTTTTACTTTGTGCTTTCTCGGTGTGTTGCTCAGGTATTTTCTGAATGATTTTGAGATGGTTACAGTAGCCCCAATTAGTACTGGTGTCCTTTTTTTCATTCTACTCTCGCTTGTTTCTATTGTAAGATCTGTACATTTTAACATCTTCTAGTCTTCTTTTTTGATCACATTTCTAGAGCATTATTATTATTATTATTATTATTATTATTATTATTATTTAAAATTCCCTGGGCATTTTGTTGTGGTGCTTTCGGAGCACAGGCGACTCCCCATATTGATCACCGAATGCAATAGCGGCACAATCCAAAAATTGCCCATTTAGAGTTAATACGACTGAACTCAAAAATATAACTGTATCCGAAAATAACGGCATCTAGTAGGACATGTTTCGACTAACAAATGTGGAGGTATTGTCGGGTATAGTTATATTTTTAGTTCAATCGTACTATTAGCTCCAAATAGGCAATTTTTGGATTGTGTCACTATTGCATTCAGTGAGCAATATTATGGCTTAGCTGGCCTGAGAATATGTGGTTTTTTAAGAGAGAGAGAGAGAGAGAGAGAGTGTGTGTGTGTGTGTGTGTGTGTGTGTGTGTGTGTCTTATTTGATGAACTGTCGGTAGCTGGGTGAAAGTTTCGGAGATACATTTTTGTGAGGATGGAGCCGTCGTAAAGAACTCCTTTTAACTCTTTTGTTTTTCACTGTAATTCACGAAATTTCACACCTGGCCTGCCTGTCGCTTTCAACCGTGATGACTCACATGTCGGAGACATGGCAAGTAGCAGCCAATTTGACTACATACTCTCGGACATCCGACAAGAGGTGTACCTCCAAATTGGTGGTTGGGTGAGGGTAACAACAGTCTCAATCGGTGAATGTTGCACAGATCATCGGACTGGTGGGCGGTTTGGTGGTTTAAGGGAGGGATCCAGTGAATACGATACCGAAACTTCGGTCAATTCGGTGAGTGTCTGAAGGCATATTAGTTTCGTAAGGACTTCGCTGCGTGGATTAAGTTTTCTAGGCCTGTGATTTCCTTAGAATGAATTGTACGATGTGCAAAATGACAATTTATCTCTACATTGTAATTCATAACGCTATGTGGCGAATTCTTTATATAGGCATTTACCAGCCTTGTTTGAAGTTCGGTGAACTTCATGGATGTACATATTTATAAGAGAGTGTTTTGTTGACTGAACGCATACATCATGACCGTTGTTCATACTTGCACAGCGTTGTAGAAACAGGACGAAACGCTGGTCTTCCTTCTTAGAGGGAAACGCGAAAGAGAATAATGCAGGTCATACTGTAGAACAAGAATTTCCTCAGAAAGTGGAATGTGCTCAGATAGAGAAAGGCTTAGGATACAAAAGGCTAACACTTATGCGGTCAAGTGGAGTACGTTGTACTGACAATATTATGTACAACAGTAAAAATGTTTTGTAGTTGTGCATTTTCCCTTAAACCGTACGTAAACAATTAATTTGTATATTTTTTTCTGTTACACATCCTTGGAATGTTACTTGCTATTATAACTACATTTATAGCTTACGGTAAATAGTTACGTCTTTAATAATCTTTGTAAACGTGTAGACCGTAATAGGACCTGTGATTGTAATATTTGAATATTAGTAATAAAAATAATCGGAAACGTTAACGTCAAAATTGACTAACGAAAGTTAGTGCACTGCGAGAAGGAAATACTGAGTTATTCTCTTAGGCATTTCAGGTTTCAAATATCAAGTTGCCTTTGTTGTTTACCATTTACTCCAGTAACACCTAATGGTGGTAGCGCTTCGAAATATCAAAAGTATCGTTTTATGCACTAAACGGTGTTTATTTGCTTTGCGACCAAACGCGATATTCCCTAGTGGACTTTGTGCATTACGACTGCCCTATAGTCTCCTAGCAATTTCCAAACGGGGGAAAAAATATTTAATATTACATAAGAAGAGATTCTGCCCTTCATAATTTTTTATCAGGAGTTTAGGTTTCGGTGAGCGGGAACACGAATATAATTATTAACCCGACTGAAATTTGAACCCCGCGTATATCTCTATGTTTTCAGCCTCATTTGGATTAAGTAAAATAAAATATATTTCAACACAAACAAACGTTTTATTGACATAATATTTACGTTTTTATTGTAGGAGTAACTGCATTAGTAAATGTGTTTCCTGTATGTGGGTTGATTTAATAGGTATAAGACAATTTAGGTCCCTCTGTTCTAGAAGAAAGCTGAATAGTTCAAAATTAGTGATTGCATATGTGAGAACTAGCCAGTGTGAAAAGGGAAGGAGTTGAAATTCCCCCCCCCCCCTTATTTTAATTCTGAGGTCCTTTTTAAAAATGTGAATAATGATAAGTTATTAAATGTTTATAAAATACTTTGTGGAAGTGACGGATAATAATGGAAATATTTTTAATTGTGGTGTTCTCAAAATACGTTTTGTGTGACGTTTTGAAGTCAGGAACGTTCTTTATTTCTAAAAATGAGTACGTTTGGTTTGGTAGCTTATTGAGATATCATTGTAACTCAGTGCTAGTATAATAAATGCAGCTCTTATCTGTTTTCAAATGAGCGCCAATTTTAGTCATTTAAGTAAGAATGGTGCCGGTCCCAGTGGCCGCGCGGCCTAAGGCGTAGGTCTGCGGCCGCTCGCCTGCTGAGATTTTAGGTTCGAATCCCACCGGGGGCATGTATGTTTGTCCGTTGCGGGTGTTGTGTGTTGACAATTAGAAGTCTCTGCAACGAGCTAATCACTCGTCCAAAGGAGTCCTACCCACTGTGGTCCGTTGTTGTGTGCGATTTATAAACCTCGTGCATGAGGAGGCCCTGACCCACTGCGAGCTGTTGCGCCAAAAGAAAGAAAAAAAAAAGTAAAAACGGTCGTGTTTAGCCTCTCCAACTTCGTTAATTCTTTTGCAATCTTCGACACAGTTATGGATGCAGTCCGCGACAGTACAAACATTGCCCATTGCTACATTAAAGTTACTGCTGCATCATTTCTGGATAAACGGTAGGCGCTTCATGTCTGTAATTTACGTGTATTTAGTTCCTCCGTATATTCGGGTAAACAGGCCGTGTTAAGGCTGTGCCTCTTTTGGGAAAAGGTGACTCCTGGGATTTCGCGACCAGAGAGAGGCTGCATTCCCCCATGCATTAACTATTACACTGTCCGTCCATCCTTGCAAATAGAGTACTGCTTCGTAAATCTGAGAAATTAGTCGCCATGTATTTCTGGCAACATTAATATCACGATTAGGCGTGCAGTTCAGTACTGACATACAAGAAAAGCTGCACTATCATATTACATGGCACTGTGTGCTGTTGTGTTACATCGAATAACCACCATCTTTGTCAGTCCACCAATAAGTATAGGTAATGTTATTATCTGTTCATTGAACTGCATTGTTTGAAGATCCTTTCTACTTCTTCGTATTATTTGTTCGAAACTATCACAGAATGTCTCAGAACTTCCAAGTTTGATGTATGTGTACAAGATAGGATAGTGTGATGTATACACTGTGGAGGAAGGGGTATTGTAGGTGTGGCCGCTTTTAGGTTGGAGCTTCATGGGACCCCTATCCGTCTTCGGCAACCAAAATTGTAAATTTTGAGAGATTTGACGTCATCACTCTGATGCTGATGAAGTGTCAAGTGTTCCGTCGGATGAACGATTGCCCAATTTCCATTTCTTAAGAGAATCTCATATCATCCTCCCATAACATCCCGTCTCTACATATCTGTTATTTGTGGACCGGGTAGCTCAGTCGGTATAGCGACTGACTACGGGCTCGACGGTTCGGGATCGAATCCCCGTGGAGGCGAGAATTTCCGCCCGTCCAGACCGGACCTGGGACCCACCCAGCCTCCTGTAAAATGGGTACCGGGTCTTTCCCCGGGGTAAAGTGCGGCCGGGGCGTGCTGCTGACCACTCACCCGCTTCTAGTGCCGCGGTCATGGAAGAGTAGAGCTGTATCTGTACCCACCCTCTGGGCTACACCGGGCCTGTAACGGGATCACTTTACCTTTACCTTTACATATCTGTTATTTACTTCCTAAAGTCCATCACTTCGTTTCTATATCGCGGTCTCCGTTCAATGGAATCGTGATCTGAGTGCCGGAAAATAACAATCAGTAAGATAACGCACCTATCCACTTTTCTCGTGGAATGTGACCGGTTGACACACTTTCAGTGGCGCGAACATTTCCTTTGTGAATCGCGTGAAGTATCTTGGTGTGGGCTTCGACAGAAAGATCTCGTGCATGCTTGATATAGAAATGACAATGTATTAGTCTACTCTCGTTTGAAAAGTGGGCGTATAAATGCTGATATTAAATTAGCCCACAAACAAGCACTACAATGACTTATTGCTGCCCCTCTCGGGAACTTGCTGCAATGCATTGTTTCCCACGCGGCTGGCATCTTCCAAGGCCCGCGTCGCTTCGCGATTTGCATGTGAGTTTCAAAATACCGCACGTTTTCTGCATCTAGATCAGTGGCTGTCAACCGGTGTGCCACGTGTTCCTTATTCACAAGCATACCTGCACCGGCCCCACACTCATGGAGCGCATTGTAGCCCTGTTAAGGTGTTGTGTGCCTTTATATAAAATTAGAAAATACGTCATTTTCTCAAGTTTCGTAAAATGATTTTTGTAGTAAAAGTTCATCGTTGTCTCACATTACGGTATTTTTTTTACAATAAATAGCCGTATTTAAAATAGATGCATGCTTATAATAAATTGTAGTTCTCTGTTCTAATTTGAATAAAGCAAAAGCAATCCCATTACAGGCCTGGACAGGCCCAGAGGGTTCCAGGAGGTTGAGGCTCCAAGATCTCAAGACACTCGGCACACGAAAGTCGTAAGGTTGTCAGCCCTA
>Ga0123357_10010631_pt1 | contig 11725 bp, 8 predicted proteins | sample TergutEmb28metaG_FD_89873 | JGI IMG/M metagenome (GOLD analysis project Ga0123357, IMG submission 89873) | Embiratermes neotenicus P4 segment gut microbial communities from Petit-Saut dam, French Guiana - Emb289 P4 | ecosystem: Host-associated > Arthropoda: Insects > Digestive system > Gut ...
CCCCGCCCCCATCATTCCCTAACCCCCCCCAAGTGCTTAAGTCCCCCAGGCGAAAAAAAATTCCCCTTTTCTCCCCCCCCCCCCCAATTCCTTGTACTCGTTACGTGATTTGTCTCCTTTCCTTCCATTCCTGTTGCTCACTAAATGTCATTTGATCCAGCCTGACAGATGCCAGTAACAGGACCTGACATGAAGATGTGAACATGTCCATACAACTTGCACGGCAGGGGGATCGTGCACATCTGTATCGTGCAAAATGATGTATCAGGTATAGAAGATATTTGTCATCGCCTGAGAGTGAGTATTGATTAGCACTCTGGTTAGTGAGCAGTCACACCACCGTAGTTTGCTCACATGATTTCTGTAAGGAGTGAGATTCGTGCCATTCGGTGCTCTGAAGGGTAGGCGGGTACTGTGCTATACTGTACTGTGCTGTACTGTACTGTACTGTACTGTACTGTACTGTACTGTACTGTACCGTACTGTACTGTGCTGTGCTGTGCTGTGCTGTACTGTACTGTACTGTACTGTACTGTACTGTACCGTACTGTGCTGTACTGTACCGTACTGTGCTGTACTGTACTGTACTGTACTGTACTGTACTGTACCGTACTGTACTCTACTGTACTGTGCTGTACTGTACTGTACTGTGCTGTATTGTACCGTACTGCATTGTACCGTACTGTATTGTGCTGTACTGTACTGTACCGTACTGTACTGTACTGTACTATACTGTACTGTACTGTACTGTACCATACCGTAGTGTACTGTACTGTACTGTACTGTACTGTACTCTACTGTACTTTATTGTACTGTACTGTACCGTACCGTAGTGTAGTGTACTCTACTGTACTGTACTGTACTGTACTCCATTGTACTGTAGTGTACTGTAATCTACTCTACTCTACTGTACCGTACCGTCCCGTAATGTACTTTAGTGTACCGTACTCTGCTGTACTGTACTGTACCGTACCGAACCGTACTTTACTATACTTTACTGTGCTGTATTGAAGGGCGTAAATGAATTTTCTCCCGTCTTTTCTACACCCTTTTTCAATGTGAAATGCCGTACAAAAGTGTATCTTGTGACTGTGAATTTCATGAAAATCGGCTCATTTTTAGCTACTATCTTTTAATTAGGAATACAAAGTAATTGGTTTTCGCATTTGTTGTCCGATCGTTGTAAAATTCGTACATGAGATCCCCTGATAGGGCTGTCGAACGGTTGTGAGTTAGGGAAATCGGTGCTGAAAAGGACGCGCTGTTCTTGTGGGCTGAGTAAAATCACGCTTACCTTGTACTGTGAAAACTTACGACATTTTAACAATAAAGTACACATTTATAAAGTTTGTGTACAGCGTTAGACAGCAAGCCAATTTTAACCTTGTTTACACAAAACAGTTTCTTTTGTTGGGGAAACAAAGCTGGCAGACAAGAAACCTTATTACGTGTCTGTCTGCGGCTCTGTTATATCCGCAGTTCGAGTTTCGATGTATGACGTCATTTGAAGCAGCCGCATTGTCTTATTTCTCATTCCGTAAGGTCAGTTACACGAAACATGGCGGCCGCGCAAAATAAAACCATCAAAATAGCTGCAACAGAGGACAAAATGTACTGTCAAGGGAACTTCAAAGATAAATAAAGATATCACTAGAATATTATCGCAGTAACACGGTAACATTACTGAAAATCACTTGTGCTGCCATATGTTCGGTACGGAAGCGAAGTTGACGTAACTTGGGCGGGCGTGTTAATGGACAGACTGTCACCCGCAGAATTCCAGCGTTCATGATTAATTTGGCCAGATAAAACCGTGAGGAATATTGGAAACGGCTTTCATTGTAAACCGCGTATTTCTTTCCAAGAACTTTGAAACTGTAGGCAGGGAATTTATAAAAAAAAACACTGGGCTGCAGGAGACAATCCAGGGCAAATCAGCCTGAGCGTGAGAATGTACCAACTAATACTGCGTTTAGGGAGGAGTCTATAGGTTGTCGGGCTTAAGTTAATCGCAGGTGCCAATTTACCTTTCTGTGTGTTGCTGGTAATGTTGTGAGAAACATCATTAGTGTTGTACTGCAGTGGGCGGTGTCTGGCGGGGCGTTCGGAGGGAAAGCTGACAGTTGCACTTGCTGGTGTCGTCTGTCTGCCGTTATGTAAAAACTAAAGAAGCACTGAAAGCTTTCTATGAAATTCTGTGTTGCCATGTTCTATTAAAATGTTTCAAGACGGTGTCCGTTTTTGTTCAAAACCTGACGGCAGTAAGAGTCACCTTGCATTCGTTGCTCGCAGCATCTCGATCGTAACTTGCCAGATGTTGCAAGGAAACTGGTAGAGACAAACTGAACACGGGTCCGAATTGTAGCAAGCAGCTGAGCACGCTTCTCAGTGTCAGCAGGCTACACGATTTCCAGCCGTCTTAACGGGTGTCAGGGTAATTAAACCGAAGGAATCCACATTCCATGGCTGTGCATTTGTCTGCATGCCACGTAGAGTTGTTCGTGTTCCAGCTGAGCGAGCCTTGCACGCCTTGCACGCCTGCACGAGTTCTTGTGCTGCTTCTCCTGTTGCATGCCGCCACAACGGGAACTGGCATGCATTCCTGATGAAAACAGGAGCCCTGTTTCTGGCTGCTGCTACTGACAACTTTCCTCGGGAGCTGTTTGTTTGTTCATCGAACTAAGGTCTTGTCGTTTTTCTGTCGGTGTTCATTGCAAGTAATTAGAGGAGCCTCCGCAGCTGCGACAGCATTTTTTTAAGAAATCGGTGAGCTTAGAGACAGGGTAAATCCAACTGGCAACTTTCGTTTATCCAGCCAGTCAATACTGTATAGGGAAATAATCGCTGTTTGCTCTGCGATCCACACAAAACATAAATTAAATACACTGTGCGGGCAGAACGCAGAAAGTTTTGAACGTTAAACGCGGTGTAGCTAATAGGAACCACTTTGCTGGAAGGGTTAGAGCCGGATGTTGTTGCCCGCTGTTGACAATGGGCCACTGTTGCACCAGGAAAGTCGCTGCAACCTCGACCCAAATCGATACGGAACTCCCCACTAATCCTACACGTTCTGTAGACCGCGTCCTTAGGGAACATGGCTTGTGTCACGCTTTGTCAAGGAGATAATGTTACTGCTTTATTGGGATCCACACAAAGAAAGATTGATTTAATGCTTCTGGCATCGATACAACATATGGACATGCGCTAAAACCGTAGGGTCGTGATTACGGTGCGTCGGGGTAACAGCCGCACAGACCCTAATTGCACTAGTCAATTGCTAGAACGTGGATCTTGACACAGTGGCAGTGGGTTCCTACCTGAAATTGTACGTACGTAGATTTGTGTAATTTTATTAACAGGCTGGTTAGAATGCCGTTAATTAGCAATATGGATGTAACATATATTGAACAAAGGCGTGAATTACTTAATTACCAGAGTGGTGCGCCTGGTCGCCGGGGCTGCACACGCACTGTACCGGCGACTCCGCCCAGGCATGTCGATGTGATATCAACTCTGCCGTCAAAGTCCCCATGTTTCGTAAGCGGAACACAATACGAAACGAAAAGGTGCAGCCCAAAAACTTAGGGGATATTTCGGAAATGATTGAACGTTTTTACATTTGCCAACAAAGTGCAGAGTACAGTGTGTGCAGCGAGGCAAGTGCTTTGAATGTATGTTTTATTATAAGGCATGTTTAACGACGCCGTTAGTATCATCGAATTGTAGGTAGAAGGCTAATGGATACTTTATGTGCCACCAGGTTGAACACTCGAGTCACTGCAAGCAAAATGACTTAGGAGTTGCTTCGAGTCGGTCGTATGGAACGGTGTACCTGCAGATGGCGGTTACTTTGAAAGGAATTAACGAAGTAGATGCAACAATTCAATTACGAAAACTCTTTTCATAAACTCATCTCGTTATTTAATAGCCACACCACGCATCTCTGAAAATAGACGTTTATAATTTATATGCAGATTGATCCCAAATGTGATGTACAGTTTTTGTATCTCGCAACTGTAACCCAGATTGGACAAGTTGCAGCGTTTGAAGTCCGTACTGGTACACTGTATTTAGTATTTAGTCGAAGTTTGGCACCCGCGGTCATTATCGAATTATGTGGGGGGGGGGGGTGTTTACGTCATCTTCACGCGCTTCTCCACGGCCTCTCTAACTACGACTACATATAACCTTTGAATTGATCCGCAATTTTACGGCATTTTGTGGTCCTACAGGATCCTGCAAAATCACAGCCCCACTGAATATTTATGCCGCCAACTTTGTCTCAAAAGACGGCTTGATGGACTTTATCGGTAAAATACGACGCTGCAGTGCCAACCGACGTTTAGGAACGTCTTGATTGATTCCTGATTTAAGTACGACATCCCTCGGTAATCGCCGCCATTTGGCGCCTTATCCCTTTTCAGAATACTCTTGTGCCGGTATACGGTGGATTCCTCCCGATGTTATGCCCTCTTCGTCGTAGTGATGAGGCTTGCGTGGTCAGGAGATCCAGAGAACTATGCTGGCGGTGCCGGACAGGTAAAACGTGGTGATGATTCAGATGAAACAGAACACCCTGCTCCACCAGGTTGGGGACTGGGCGGGAGACCCTAACCTCACAAGACGTCTCAGAAACCTCGGAAGGGTCTGATAAAGAGATCTGCCTTAAGGGAAAGGACATCGAGAAGAATAGAGGCGCCTCATGAGGAGGCCAGGGCCCAAAAGGGGCTGTAGTGCCGTACATGAACTGACGGACGGACGGACGTTCGGAGAGATGGATGGATGGATGGATGGATGGATGGTATGCGATAGATTAATTAGCTACTTACGCTGCTGATGTTCATTAGGCCTTACACGTTCTTCCTGGAACTTGTTGTAACCTTTGATCTTCCTATTTCTTGCATCTAGATGCAGCTCACGTGTCCAGCTGTGTGACAGTGACGGGACAGTAGGACCACTTGGCCGACAGCCGACAGCTCGCTGTAACGTGAGCAATATTCTGACATCTACAGTGTCCGTCATAGTTTGTCACTGCGTCTGTCATCGCTTGTTCCGCGCCACGCAGTCCTCTGGGAGTCTGCCGGTTTGCCGGTTGCCCTTCATAGCACAGTGGTACAGATGTTCCCTCATGAGAACAGCTGTGCCCTTGGTTATCGTTTCGTCTCTTGTGCTGTCGCTTGTTGATTGTGGGAGTGGCCTCCAGTAGGGTGAATTGCACCGCCACCACTCGTGTCTAGTTTTGACTTGAGCCGAGCACTGTCTGTTTTCACCAGTGTAAGCAGTAAACATCGTCCTTGCAGATCAGTTTTCGGCCACTTTCCTTTGGCGCAGCTCTGCCTGCGAGTGCACATAAAAGAGACGGGAGCAGCATTAATTGGAGTTTCCGTTTGCCAGAATTGTACAGAGAGTATATTGCACATAAAACGTTGACAGTGCCAGCTTCTGGCTTACGGCACTTTGACTACGAAACAGAGCTGTGAACAGTGAACAGTGCCGTGCAGCCTTCGCAACGCCGCGGGCACCTGCCAACCCGCTTACAGCCCAGTGGTTGCTTAGCGTTAAAGAGTTTTGCGTTTATTGCTCAGGTTCTGTGCAGGAACTGTTAGACACACCGACGGTGAACTCTGTTCTTTCCTGCCTTGGTTTTAGATACCGGCACAAACAGCCAGTGTGACTACGTATGTGCTCGGAACTCCCCAATATCGGACATAACATTTTTTCGAATGAAGGTTCCCAGGCATGGCTAGTTTGCCTGTCTGAAAAGTGTTATATTAAGGCGAAGAGTTTGGGGCTTTGGTGGAATGGTACTGACAGCGTAGTTCGAAGTACCGATGGTACTGACACCGTAGTTCGAGGTACTGATGGTACTGACGGCGTATTCCGAAATACTGATGGTACTGACAGCGTAGTCCGAAGTACTGATGGTACTGACAGCGTAGTCCGAAGTACTGATGGTACTGACAGCGTACGTCCGAAGTACTGGGAGAGAAGCCTGTTACAGTGCCATTGTGCCCACCACAAATTTCGCGTGGACTGGCCTGTGATCGAAGTGGGGCCGCGTGGTGACAGGCCGGCGCCTGACTGCCTGAGCCGTCGCTTTGAAGACTAAGATGTGTCTATATTACGTACGAAAATTGCCGTCGGCCGTGACAAAGAGCAGAGATTGCTTGTTTTAGAAACACCGATCAATAAATGCCGTACAGGGAAATTGTTTTTTTTTTGTAAGTATTGTACGGACTGTGTAAATAAAACGTATGTGTGTGTGTGTGGGGGGGGGGTGAAGATTTTTTGTTGTTGAGCTTAGTGTCCGTTATAGCATCGACTGTGCTTAAGGGGTTAATTTTTTATAAAAGTGACGCCTTATTCGCATGTGTTTTGTTCTCTCTGTTAGACTGCTGACTTTGGTTGAAGTAAAATTTATCGCCGCAAACTCTCACACTTGTCTGCCAGTGGGAAATTGTCTGCTGTTTTGATACCTAAACTGACTGGAGCTTCCGTGTTGATGAAAGTAAATTTCTGACTCAGTTGCTGCAATGTCAGAGTTGTGGTTCGTGTACTTTCTGTTGTGTCGTGTTCTTAGTGGCAATGGAATTATGAAACGCGCGCATGAGTATGACATGAAATACGTACGTGATTTAATTTATTATACCACGCAGAAAACAACGAAAACATAACTACCGCCCTTCCACCAAGTTCATTAACGTTTTAAAACCCTGGGATTACTTTTTATACCAGCAGTTTTAACGCTGAAGGACTCCACGTTCTGCCCACACAGCTGTATTTATGTGTTTTGTGTGGATCTGAGAACAGACAGCGATTATTTCACTGTACAGCATTAACTGACTGGGTTGTATAACCGAGACGGAGAGTGTTTACTGCGTGGTACGGACTGAATATTAAAATAATTCAGGTCAATCGTGCTGTCGTCAGGCAGGGCCGCTCAAGATGACACAATTCATTATGCAGTACACAGACTAAGCCCCGGTCAGGAGCCGGACTGACTTGCCTTCAGTCGCACCGTGTCTTTTGCTTGGTGATGGCTGTTCTTCGACCACTACTCGTTGAAAAGTCCCACGTAACAGTTCATAGTATCCATGCCGCTTTTTTCGTGTATCTCAATTGACGTTAGCCTTTTCGGGTAACAGAATTTCCTGACACCCTCTTTTGGTGATTTTGGAGTCTCTGGAAGTGTGTTTTGTGTGAATATGCCCAGACAGGGGCTGTTTCACTAGTTACTGATTTATAAATTATTAGGGCCAGGTTACTGGTGATAAGGGATGATTTATTGTGTTTAGTATAGAGCAGCCTGAGTCTATTGTTAGCCTTGCACAATATCCTGTTGATATTGGAGGCTGTAGGTAAGCCTCGAGTGCAGGACGACCGCAAGGCGTTTGATCTGATTTGCCCAGCTAACATTGCGGTGTTTGTATGAAGTGGTTATGTGAAGGCTAACATGGCGGTAGTGGTTCCACCGTTGGGGAACAGTGGCGTGAGCGAGCAAGTATCGACGTTCAGTTCCCCAGTTTTTAGGCCCGTTCACAAAATTGCGAAAAGTAACTTTTCGCTTCGTAATGTCCGTCAGTCCTTCCGTCTGTCCAGCTGCATGGAACAACTCGGCTCCCACTGGACGGATTTTCATGGAATTTGATACTTGAGCATTTTTCGAAAATCTTTCTAGAATATTCAAGTTTCATTAAAATCGGACAAGAATAATGGATACTGTATGTGAGGACCGATATGATTTTTTGATCATATCTCGCTCAGTTCTTCAGAAAATAAAAAATATTTCGGACAAAACTTGTAGATAAAATCGAAATGCACATTTTATGTTCAATATTGTTTTTTCCCCGGAAAATCATGCCAGTTAACAGGTAATGGGGAAAATTATTGTACATTGGGTCAGGTCACAGTTGACAGTATGGCGCATCCGCACTGCATGCTGGATACCTAAGGCTACAAATACACACTCAGGTTGTGTAATACTGCTGTTTCCACTGCAACAATGGTTGCACGAACACGCCCCAATGTTACGTTATACGTGCATAACCTCTCTTGTTGGGCCATTGTTTGTTATTTTGTGTCGTTTTGTAATTTTCTTGCAGCCATTAGTTCTCTAAATTACCTCGCCTTTGGCGCCCAATGTCCACCCAAATGATGTGCCTGTACACCCAGTCCGTACCGCGCAGTAAACACTCCGTCTCGGTTATAGAAACCAGTCGGTTAATATTTTATGGGAAATAATCGCTGTCTGTTCTGAGATCCACACAAAACACATAAATACACTGTGTTGGCAGAGCGTAGAGTTTGTGAATGTTAAAATGGCGGTACGTACTCGTATAGTGACCACTGGGCTTTAAGGAGTTAATCCAATAATACGCGCTACATGTGGCATTTTTTGAGAAAGGACGTGAGAAGTGATCACACGTGATGTCTTTCTTTTGTGCTTCCTGTTTGTAAGGCTGTAAACTACAACACGTAGTTCAGTCAGAAGCAGTTTGTTGGTTGCGGTGACTGTGCGACGGACCGTCGCAACAGAATGGCTCTTGGCCGCGCTGCGCGCTGCGTCGCAAGTTGTGTGTGGTAAAGAGGTCTTTCAAGAGACAGTATATGAAAACTTTCCCCGATATTGTTTTGCAACAGATCCAGTTTACGAAAACCATTTATTTTTTTTACGACAAATAAAGGAGCACACAGGAGGGGAAGATAGAAATTATAGACGAAAATTTAGTTAAGGCAAAATGTGGGGAGGAAGCTTAAGAAGGAAGAATTTGTACCGCTTAGCACGATAAATGTATTTCACTGTCACAGATAAAGAGAAGCGTTCTAAATTAGGGGAGACAAAAACGTCATAAACATTGTTTATTACTTAATTTACACCTTCGGCGTCTACATTAACTCATTGACGTCAACCTTGAAATGGGGGCAACATGTTCTTTCGAAACGTCTGTCTGATTCTACAACTACGTGCTGCCGAAACGTGATTCTACAACACTACATGCTGCAGAAACGTCTGATTCTACAACACTGCATGCTGCCGAAACGTCTGATTCTACAACACTACATGCTGCCGAAACGTCTGATTCTACAACACTACACGCTGACGCGTCTGATTCTACAACACTACATGCTGCCGAAACATCTGATTCTACAACACTACATGCTGCAGAAACGTCTGATTCTACAACACTGCGTGCTGCCGGAACGTCTGATTCTACAACACTACATGCTGCCGAAACGTCTGATTCTACAACACTACACGCTGACGAAGCGTCTGATTCTACAACACTACATGCTGCCGAAACGTCTGATTCTACAACACTACATGATGCCGAAACGTCTGATTCTACAACACTACACGCTGAAGAAACGTCTGTCTGATACTACTACACCACACGCTGCCGAAACGTCTGATTCTACACCACTACATGCTGCCGACACGTCTGTCTGATTCTACAACACTACATGCTGCCGAAACGTCGGCCAGTGTACTACACTGCACGGTGCCGAACCGCAGAATGCATTCTTTACATGACTTTTTGGTCGTTATTCGTATGGCTTTAACACGGTAATGTTACTCGGGCGCTGTTGTGTTCGGTATACGAGAGAGTAGTTTTAAAACGGAGTCGATTTGCACAGCATGTTGATGAAGTGCACAGCTAGCATAAGGTACACGCAGAATTGCACCTGTCCTGGACACTGAGCGTCGTCACACATAGCCCGTATGAACCATGTAACATAATACCCCAGAACACTGATGCACTTGTCCAAACGCGGTACGAGCTTAAAAAATCCGTCGCCGTGAAAAAGGTGCTCTTGTATGCAGGAACATTCACGAATAGCCATTTACACTTCCTCATTATTGTAGAATCGGCCACGAGCCCCGTGTGGCTTCAGCGACCCGAACAGGTGATGGATGTCATGAAGTGCGATCCTTCAGCACAAGAGTTGTGCTCGTCTGCGTGCAAACCATCCACGGTATTGGTTGGGCCGCTGAAGCAACTTTTAGTGGTCGCCAAATGCATAATGGTAAGGAAGTGGAAATGGCCGTTAGTGAGTGGTTGCGAATGAAAGAATATGAATCCAACCGCAACGGAATTTTTGAACCTGTGCAGAGTTGGGCCAAATGCTGTAATGTGCTCTGGAATTGTGCTGAACATTAGGACCTGTCGGTGGAGTAAATGAGCTACATTTAACGTTCTAATAACGTATGATCTAACGATTATGGCCCACGCATATTAATTGTTGAACATATTGCGTACGTTCAAATATGGACGTCCTGTTTTTGTCTGACGGGAGGAGGACTGCTGTGGGCGCAGTGTAGGGCATGTGTTCAGAGAAGTTGAGCACCTGCTTGATGTTATTGCAGTGACGGTGGAACGAGAGCCTTGTGCTGTGCGACATGAAATTGCTTTGTTATTGATAGCGGAGTTAAAAGTTCTGAAGTGTTGCTACACGCGTCATCTGTCATCGTCATCGGCAGATAGAGCGTCTGTCGAGTTCCTTCTGATGTATCTTGTTGAGAACTTTTCGTATATCTCAAGGCCCTGAACCGTGTAAAGACTAATTGAAACTTGAAATGTATTTAAAGACTCGGTTTGTACCGCGCAGTAGTTCTGGATGCTGCTGCTGTTGGTTTACTTTTCCTGTAGGCATCATGATCACCATACCTGCAGGTTTACTGTTCCTGTAATCACCACGATCACCATACCCGCAGGTATACTGCTCCTGTAATCATCACAAGCACCATACCTGCAGGTTTACTGTTCCTGTAGTCATGATCACCATACCTGCAGGTTTACTGTTCCTGTAATCATCATGATCACCATACCTGCAGGTTTACTGTTCCTGTAATCACCACGATCACCATATCCGCAGGTTTACTGCTCCTGTAATCATCACAATCACCATACCTCCAGGTTTACTGTTCCTGTAATCATCATGATCACCATACCTGCAGGTTTACTCTTCCTGTAATCATCATGATCACCATACCTGCAGGTTTACTGTTCCTGTAGTCATCACGATCACCATACCTGCAGGTTTATTCTTCCTGTAGTCGTCATGATCACCATGACTGCAGGTTTACTGTTCCCGTAATCATCATGATCACCATACCTGCAGGTTTACTGTTCCTGTAGTCATCAATCACCATATCCGCAGGTTTACTGTTCCTGTAAACATCACAATCACCATACCTGCAGGTTTACTGTTCCTGTAGTCGTCATGATCACCATAACTGCAGGTTTACTGTTCCTGTAGTCGTCATGATCACCATACCTGCAGGTTTACTCTTCCTGTAGTCATCATGATCACCATACCTGCATGTTTACTTTTCCTGTAATCGTCATGATCACCATACCTGCAGGTTTACTCTTCCTGTAGTCATCATAATCACCATACCTGCAGGTTCACTTTTCCTGTAATCATCATGATCACCGTGTCTGCAGGTTTACTGTTTCTGTAATCACCATGATCACCATACCCGCAGGTTTACTGATCCTGTAATCATCACAATCACCATACCTGCAGGTTTACTTTTTCTGTAGTCATCACAATCACCATACCTGCAGGTTTACTTTTTCTGTAGTCATCACAATCACCATACCTGCAGGTTTACTTTTTCTGTAATCATCACAATCACCATACCTGCAGGTTTACTTTTTCTGTAGTCATCACAATCACCATACCTGCAGGTTTACTTTTTCTGTAGTCATCACAATCACCA